>CEUQ01187163.1_pt1 | contig 10163 bp, 8 predicted proteins | sample 361491 | NCBI WGS metagenome assembly CEUQ01 (sample SAMEA2622796, study PRJEB7988) | marine metagenome | biome: marine biome (ENVO:00000447); feature: marine epipelagic mixed layer (ENVO:xxxxxxxxx); material: "saline water (ENVO:00002010), including plankton (ENVO:xxxxxxxx)" | depth 120 m | reverse complement strand
GCATCGCGATATTTGTCACCAATGGACGCTGCGGTCTGCAATCAGGTGATTCCTCAAAAGTTATTTTGGTCCACAGCACAATCTCTGGGATGTGCGCAAGTATAGCCGTCAACAGACTTACCGCTGACGCCACATAACAGGTTTAGGATCGACGTAGCCCGAAAGTTCAACGTATGCGTTGCCCGACACGGGAGTCCCATCTTGTGTCCCGCCAACCGCCACCTTGCCTTCCCAGTATGTTGACGCAGCCGGGAGTCCACCTTGGACTTCTTGATCGAGTACCAACGGCATTAGAGTCAACTCAAGGTCAAGGCTCTCGACCGAGAGATTCCACCCTGACGGGTACGTGCCGCCAGTAGAGGGACTTGTCCAACGGTCGAGTACGTCCACTTTTATTCCGCCGACATCTCCGGTCAAGTGCGTGACAACTCCGTCAGGTGTCATGTAAGTTCCGTAAGTCTCGATTACTTCGCCGTCGGTGCCCCGTGATTCCGTAATCATCAACGAACCACCACGTTCGAGCTGAACAGCAAACCATTGCCACCCCGCCGGTTTGCCAAGAACGAAGAAATCACCCCACTGCTGATCGAACCAGCTCGTTCCATTCACATTGAATGTTTCGCCATCAATCACCAACTGACCTGTCGCCGTTTGGCGCGGCCAGGAGTAGTAGTAAGTTGACCCTATCTCAGTCGGAATCCAACCGATTTCTTTGTGCAGCATCACTTCTGTTTCAGACACGAGATCAAGCGTGAGAGATACGACTTCAGATGTCGCCTCAACAGCATGAGTACCCGGTGTATCACCTACTCGGTAAACCCAGTCGGCAATTTCAATTTCTAGCGAATTTGAGTCTGATTCAGGTAGCCCAGCCGTGGCGCGAGACACCTCGTAATGTTCACCGCTCTCAACATCTATAACCCCAAGTTGTGCCACTAAATTTGATTCATTCGATCCGTCTTGTGCTTTGAACACTACAAAATGGAAACCGAACTCCCGGCCATTCTCCGATTCAAGATGTCCGTTGTGGTACCACCATTCGAGTCGTGAATCGTGGGCGAATTGATCCTCTGGAAACTCAATCGGTTCAGGCGGAGGAGTCGGATCCGGCACGGACCCAATCCGTACTACGCTGGGCTCGCCTGATTTGATGCATCCTGCCAGAACGAAAACCAGCAAGAGCGGCAAAATGAGTGCCCGCAGTAGATCAGTCAAGTCGCTTCACCTCTGGCAGAACACGATCTAGCCATCCCGGCAACCACCAGTTCCACGGACCCGCTATACGCATGATCGCCGGAGCCACCAACGCTCTGACCAACGTGACATCTACGAAAACCGCGATTGCAAGTCCTAGTCCAATCGCTTTTACGACCACGACATCAGCCAGAACAAAGCTTGAAGCAACAATGATGAGGATCGATGCGGCACCGGTGATGATTAGCCCACTTCGCTGGAGACCCTCAGCAACGCTCGCAACGTTGTCGCCAGTTCGGTCGTACGCTTCGGAAACTCGGGAGAGCAGGAATATTTCGTAGTCCATACTCAAACCGAAAATGATCGCGAATAGCAAGATCGGTAACGTCGCTTCAATCACGCCCATTGCCTGAAAATTCAGGACGCCACTTAAGTTTCCTTCCTGGAATACGAAAACTAGTGCTCCGTAGCTGGCAAGAATTGAAAGAACGTTCAGTATCACCGCCTTAAGTGGCAGGATCACCGAACGGAACAGAAATAGTAGCGACACATATGTGACGATTAAGACCGCTGCAACTATGTACGGGAATTTTCCATAAAGAGTGTTGATGATGTCGGTGATTTCGCTCGGACCTCCACCAACATGCAACTCCCCCTGTGCAGGGATCAACGCGCGGATATCGGTAACCAATTGCCTTGTTTCGGGCCAGAACGGATGAAAGTCACTCTGAACGAGATACATAACCGCGCCAGGTCGCACAGACTCTTCCACGATTCGCTTCAACGCGACGTCAGTGATCGAATCCGGATGTGTATACAAAATGATGTACTGTTCCGTACCCAACGTCCGATCGACATTCACGATGCTCGAAACGTTGGTTACCCCTTCGAGTCTTTCGAGGGCATGTCCTATGTCGTAAGCCTTCCGGATGTTTTCTGCTTGGAACGGATCGGCACTCGACGATTCATCACTCGGATCAGCAAACGTATAGACGACTGGAATCACGGTTTGAAGAGCGAATCCTAACTCATCGCGGAGCACATCGAATCCCTGTCGAGATTCGAGAGAATCGGGAAGGATGGTGGCATCGACCGTCCCCAGGCGCATCGACAAGGCTGGCACCGCCAGCAACACAAGGACGGTAGAGGTGGGTACAAGGACCAGCCACGGGCGTTTCATTACCCAGTTCGATAGCGGGAGCCAGATGCTGATCCTCGGATTCGCCGCCCAGTTTGGCAGTACACGAAACCGATTCACCCGTTCACCGAGAATAGCCAGGATTGCCGGCATCAGAGTCAACGCGGCTAGCAGGGCAGCGAAAATTACTGCCACTGCTCCAATCCCGACAGATCTAAGCATCATTACGTCGAACGTGACTAGACTCAGCAATCCGATCAGGCTTGTCACTGCTGAGAAAAGAATCGCCTTCCCCGCACGCGAATGAGCTCCAATAACTGCTTCATCAACAGACTTACCAGTGCGAAGTTCCTCCTGGAAACGCGAGGTATAGAAGAGCGAGTAATCGATCCCAATGCCGATTCCGAGCAGACTCACGATGTTCAGGGCAAACACCGACATATCCACTCCTTGAGACATGAAGAACACAATCGCAACACCTACAAGCACTCCTCCCCCCCCAACCGCTGCTGGAAGAACGGCAGCAACAAGAGTTCCGAACACTATTAGCAGCGCAATAGTCGCGATAGGGAACGCAACCGTTTCTCCTCGCCTTAGATCGCGCTCGCTGGCAAGAGAAATGTCTCGGTAGAGAGCTGGACCACCTGTGATGATCAACTCAAGAGGTCCGGGATCAACAACATCAGAGACCACTTCAATAAATTCGACCGACTCCTCAAGCTCGATCGTAAGTCCCGCGGAAACATGAACTGTGTTGCTCTGAGAGGAAGCGCGCGACGGGTCGTCCAAGTGCGTGATTATTGATGCAACTTCGGGGTAATCGGCTAGTCCCTCCACCGCTTCATCAACAGCAACGGTGAACCGCGGATCGAACACAGACCATTCAGGATGGCTGAAAACAAAGTCGACCGTCAGAGAACTGAGTTCAAGTCGCTCTTGCAGCAGCTGACGCGCTTGCACTGACGGGAACGATTCATTCGAGAACCCTCCTGGTTTTAAAAACTCCGCAGCACGTGGGAAGAATGGCGCGCCCACCAGAACGATTACAACCCAGGCTGAGAGAACCAGATATTTTCGCCGAACTATAAGTTCGCCAGTTACTGTAAGCATTCGTTAATTGCGAGCCAGTAGAGATTATTTCATCAGGTAAAACTGTCATACGTACGGATAGCTTGACCGGTCAGACCTGTGAGAATTAATAAATACAGGATCAAATTTCACTTTTTGTACCCACTAAACTTACCGGGCTGCCGTAACAACGTGGCAGCCCGGTAAGTTTAGTCTTTTATCCGAGGGGTTTTAGACCTCAGTCGACTCCGCCGATTCCTCTCCGGCTTCTTCTTCACCCATCACGGCTACGGATATTTCTGATTCGCCATTACCGTTTTCGAAAGCATTCGGATCGATTTCAGCCCCGGCTTCACGCCGCTCCGAGATCACACGAATAGCAGAGATTTTGTCTCCGGCATCCGGTACTTGGATTTTCACTCCCTGAGCGATTCGACCAGTTGATCGTATTTCGCCAAGGTTGGTTCTGATCACCTGAGCCTTCTCACTTACAAGCACAAGCTTGCCCGTTGAGTCGGTTCTGATATCCTCACTCACCACCGCTGAATCGGCAACTTTGCCCGTCTTTTTCGTCACCTTGAGAGTGATGAGTCCCTTACCGCCGCGTCGCTGTTGAGTGTAGTGTCGGAGCAACGAAAGCTTTCCGTAGCCCTTTTGGCTGACGATCAAGAGGTATCCTTCATCATCAACCACGTTCATCGAAACGATTTCATCCTTTGGTTGCACAGCCATCCCCTTCATACCGCCAGCCGCACGCTGTCGAGCACGTACCTCTGAAGAGTTGAAACGAATTGACATACCTTCCTTGGAGACGAGGATGATGTCCTCTTCTTCGTCTGCAAGTACAGCTCCGATGAGACCGTCATCGCCCTTCAGGTTGAAGCAGCGCAAACCGCTTCTGTTCATGTTGCGAAGCAGCGGTAGGTGCATGCGTTTTACCTGACCGTGTTTAGTTGCCATCACGAGATATGTGTCTTCGAGATAGCTCGAAACGGCAACTACCGCCTGAACCTGCTCTCTGGGCTCCATGTTGAAACCGAGGTTTTGAACCGGTGTTCCTCGAGAGTTCCTCGATTGGTCCGCAGCAAGTTCGAACACCCGCGAGGCGAATACACGACCACGATCCGTGAAGAACAGTAAATAGTCGTGCGTGTCTGCGATCTGAAGATGCGGGGTTACGTCGTCTTCTTTGGTCATACGCTGACCTCGCACACCACGACCGCCACGATGCTGTTTCTTGTAGGTGTCGAGCTTTACACGCTTCACATAACCGTTTCGGCTGAGTGTGATGACGACATCCTCGTGAGGCTCAGTGTCCTCACGTCGCCAATCACCGAGCTCTTCGGTATGTACTTCGGTTCGTCGCTCGTCGCCGTACTTTCGCTTGAGTTCGCGCGTTTCGGTTCGAACAACACCGAGGACCTTTGCGCTGTCAGCAAGAAGGTCTTCAAGTTCAGAGACGAGAGCAAGTAACTCGTTGTACTCGTCCTCGATCTTTTCTCGCTCAAGAGCCGCCAGTCGGCGTAGTTGCATATCGAGAATTGCTTGCGCTTGAATCTCGGAAAGGTCGAACTCAGCCATCAAGGCAGATCGGGCAGATTCAACGTCCGCTGAAGCCCTAATCAACTCAATAACCTTGTCGAGATTGTCGATGGCAACTCGCAGGCCTTCTAGAACGTGAAGTCGCGCCTTTGCCTTCTTGAGATCAAACTCTGCGCGACGGCGTACTACTTCGACTCGGAAGTCGATGTAGTGACGTAGTGCCTGCTTCAGCGTTAGCACGCGTGGAGTTCCGTCCACGAGAGCAATCATGTTGACCGAGAAAGATGATCTGAGGTTCGTCTGCTTGTAAAGGTTGTTCAGAACAACCGGTACGTGAGCACCACGACGTAGTTCAAGAACGATTCGCATTCCCTTGCGATCGGACTCATCTCGAACTTCGCTAATGCCGTCGATTTTTCGGTTCTTAATTATATCGGCAATCTTCGCTACTAGATTTGCCTTGTTCACTTGGAACGGGATTTGATCGAAGACCAGGCGTTTTCGCTCCTGCCTGGCAATGTCCTCGATTGCGTGGTTGGCCTGAACCATCACACGCCCGCGCCCGGTCACATAAGCGTTGCGTATACCTTCCTGCCCCCAGATGTGAGCACCTGTCGGGAAGTCGGGTCCTTTTACGAACTCCATGAGGTCGTCGACAGAAGCGTCGGGCTTACCAATAAGGTGAACAACAGCGTCACAGATCTCTGCAACGTTGTGCGGCGGAATGTTGGTAGCCATACCAACGGCAATTCCCGCAGCTCCGTTGATCAGTAGAGATGGTAGACGTGCCGGAAGTACGGTTGGTTCTTTTAGCGACTGGTCAAAATTCTCACCCCAGTCGACCGTATCTCGATCAATATCGCCGAGGATCATCTCAGTGATCGACGAAAGGCGACACTCCGTGTATCGCATTGCTGCCGGTGGATCGCCGTCAACGGAACCGTAGTTACCCTGACCGTCAACCAGTGGGTAGCGAAGCGAGAACGGCTGCGCCATTCGAACCTGAGCGTCGTAAACCGACTGGTCACCATGAGGGTGGTACTTACCGAGCACCTCACCTACAAGTCGAGCGCTCTTCTTGTACGAAGAGGTCGGGCGCATGCCCTGATCGTGCATTGCGTACAGAATTCGACGCTGTACGGGTTTCAGACCGTCTCTGACATCAGGAAGTGCTCGGGCAACGATCACACTCATAGCGTAGTCCAAATAGGACGCCTTCATTTCCTCTTCGATGCCAATGGGTCGAATGCTGCCGAGGTCGCTATTGACCATAAAACTCTCCGGCTGGGGGTTGTGTGATTTTCCAACTACGCGCGGACTGGTCGCTGCACTAGGAAATTAATAACTCAACACTACGCTTTCCCATGCGTGCGCGCAACGCGTGCACGCACACGCGCGAAACTTTTTCGAAAACCAGTGTTTATTGCACGCTACGCTCGACGAGGGCGAGCAGGAGACTGTCGAACCCTTTTGGGGTGCTGTCTGTAAGGTGAGCAGGCCATTGGACGCCGATCAACCATTCACGTCCCGGCTTCTCTATCGCCTCTACCACTTGATCTTCCGCATAAACCGAAGCCAACAGCCCGTCAGCCACCTGGGCAGGCATTAGGCCGTGTGTGTGAGCCGATGGCACCGTCACCCAACCCGAGCCGGCAATGGTGTAGCCAACCTTTCCACCAGGCGCCATGAATAGCGTATGTTTAGATATTTCTTCGTTGTTCGGGTCGCCGTGTCCGATCAATTCGATCGGCGGTTGACCGCCTAGAGCGATGTTCACGACATGCATGCCCCATCCGATACCAAGAACAGGGTAACCCGCGTTGATTGCGCTTTTTAGGGCAGGCGGCACCGAATCTGATACTTCATATCCGCCCTCTCCTGCGACGAGAAGACCGCCAACTCCCGCAGGTAGCTCCTCGTCTTCGGCGATATGAACAGCTTTACCGTCTCCGTATTGAATCGCCGCCACAAATGGGTCGGGGTTCTCACCAGGTCGAACTATTAGCGCCACACGCGCCTGATCAGTCATGGAGTTCCTTCATGGTCGATTTGCGGGTTTTGTGCGCCGATGCGTATCAAGGAATAAAAGTACCGTCTAAAACGGTATGCCCCACAGCCCCATCCATTCGGTTAAGGATTTCTCGATTGCGAGGCCATGTTTGCGAAGATCTTGCCCGAGCCTAGCTTCCGTGGGTCGATCCCGCTCACCTTCGTTGTCGCCGGTGGGGACAAACGGGTAGAACGATTTGCGGTCATACCGATAGATCCAGTACGTCCGGAGTCCTGAACGGTAAGTGTTGTCTTCGACTGTTCCAGTGAAGTACAGCTCAAACACAGCTGCCAGCAGGTTGTCGGAACCGCCGTTCATTCCGATTGCGTTTCCGACTGTGTACACGCTCGATACGAGGTCGTTGAATTCGCCGTCTTCTAAAACAATCCAACGCATCCCTCGATCGTCATCGGTGATTTCGAAATTGGTCTTTGTTGCGCCTTCTCCGACGTACAACACAGTGTTCAGTTCGGACTTGATGTCGCTCTGAAACTGGTTGTTCTCGTCGTTCCGGTAGATAACCCCAGCACGTCGCGCGGGAGTTATCTCACCTAGAGATTGAAGCTTGGCTTCGGCTTTGATGACGGTCGACATTGCCGACCAGTCGTTTTTCGGAGTTTTTGTTCTACTAAAAAAGCCCATTCCCTATCGAAGTCCGTAACGCATGCGCTGTTCGAGCTCACGGAGTCGCTTTACTCGTTCTTCAAGAGGTGGGTGAGTCGAGAACAAGTTCATCGACCCCTCGCCCTTCAATGCAGCCGGAATTATGAGGAACGCGTTGGCCGTCTGAAGCTTTCGTAAATCCTTGTCTGGAATCGTGTTCACGGTTCCGCTGATCTTTTCGAGCGCGTCAGCGAGTCTACCCGGGTCTCCAGAAATTTCTGCACCAGTATGATCCGCACCATACTCCCGGTAACGGGTCAAGGCCAGTACGAGCAGTTGGCCAATGAAATAAACGATGATCGTCACGAAATAGACCACCATCACTACGCCACCGTTGTTGTCGCGCCGACCTCCCATACCACCGAACAGCATGTTCCAGAACAACATGGTCATCAAGAAGCTGGTTACAGTGACGAGGAAGTTGGCGATCGCAAGAACACGCATATCGCGATTGGCTACATGGGCGAGCTCGTGACCGATTACCGCCTGGAGTTCTCGTTCATTTAGTCGTTGCTGAATACCCGTCGTAACGGCAACGAGTGCGTTCTTCGGGTTTCGACCGGTTGCGAAAGCATTAGGAATCGCGGTGTCTATTACCGCTACCTTTGGCATCGGCATCTCATAACGATCCGCCAACAACTTAACCATTCGATGTAACTCGGGTTGTTCAGCCGCAGAAACTTCTTTGGCACCGGTCGACATCAGAATGAGTCGGTCAGACATGTAGTACTGTACGACGACCATCACACCGACGATTCCGCCGATGAAGATTAACTGCATTCCAGCGGCCATGAGGAAGAGCGCAAATAGTGCGTAGAGGAATCCAAGCATGAACATGGTGAAGTACATGCGGGAAACCAGTCCTCGGTCTTTATGGAATTTGCGGGTGGTAGTTGAAGTCAATTTCGTCACCTCTGTGTGCGGATCATGAGAATTCGCACGGTTGCATCCAAACTTGCGAGTAGAATTTTATCTTAGTGTGATGCTCGGCGAACGAATTTTTGCCGAGATTTCGATCTACTGCGCCAGAAGCGTAGTTTTTTTCCTCGTTCGATACACGCCTGATAATACGCATTTGGAGTTGTAATAGATTGACAGAGTCCCCCGACACCCCCTCGAAACAACCCATCTCAGATTCTTATCTGCAAGAAATCGAACAGGCGGTGATTCGAGCAGCGAGTGAAGCTGGGGCGTTCGTAAAAAGTCGGTTCGGTGGTGTCCTTGAAATATCGCAAAAAGGCGACCGTCCGGGAAAAGACATGGTGACTGATGCGGACAAAGCGAGTCAAAAGCTCATCGCCGCCATCATGGAAGAGTCGTTCTCTGACCATATGCTTCTCGGAGAGGAAGATCCGCCAGATAAAGAGCCAGCGGCGGCGGATTGGCTCTGGATAGTCGATCCGATTGATGGCACGACGAACTTCGTCAACTCATCTCCTGTTCACGCTGTGTCAGTGGCAGCTTTGTTCCGTGGTGAGCCGATGGCGGCGGCGATTTGGATTCCTTGGCCGAACGAAAAAGGATCATTGCTGATGCATGCCCGAAAAGGCAACGGAACATGGATCGGCGACAACAAGGTACAGGTACACGAATCAAGCGACTCAGGCGAGCCTATCGACGGTGTGCTTTCCGCACGGCCGGGCTGGATTCGAAGAGTCTTCGACGTGAATAAACCGCTGGAAGGTCACTTCGGAGAGATACGGATTGGGGGAAGTGCCTGCCACGAACTATTTCTCGTAGCCAACGGGACATTCCAATACGCGATAACCGGATACGCTATGGCTTGGGATTTTGCCGCTGCAACGCTGCTGATTAAGGAAGCCGGTGGCAAAGTTATGGTTGCCGGCTCTTCTCGTTTGTTCAACGATTTCAACGGCTGGCCCGATGGTTACGCCAACGACGCCGCAACGTATGGCCGCATAAGAAAATGGCGGGGGTTATTGCTCTCTGGAGCACCAAAAACCGTCGACTTCGTGGCGATTAATCTACAACCCAAACGAAGCGGCGTTCTCACCAAATTGGGATCGTTATTCGGAACCTAAAAAATAATCCGGTTTCGACAGAAGTTCAGGCTGTCAAAGTGTGTGAACACGATTTCGCATTCAGCGAAGGCGAGACAATACTTACCGAGTATTCGCACAAGTACCGTGTGGATGATTTCAAGGCAATGGCGAATGAAGTTGGCTTAGCGGTCAAGAACCTGTGGACCGATGAAAATGAAATGTTAGAGGTGATGTACCTGGAACAGCAATACGCTGATTAGATTCGGCTTTTTAGAACCGATCGAAACGCGGGGATCAGATTCCCTTTTCGTCCTGCAACGATACGGTCGAGACCGAGCCAATCTGCCAGAAGTCGGAGCTCTTCGGCGAGATTGTCAGCGACGTGATCTTCATCCTGACCTGCTTCGACGAATGCTCCTTTGACCCGCAGTACGCCCTTGTGGCGCTCCGCTTTTAGGTCAACGCGCGCGACCAGTTCGTCTCCAAGCAGGAACGTATAAACGTA
>CEUQ01078920.1_pt1 | contig 10170 bp, 11 predicted proteins | sample 361491 | NCBI WGS metagenome assembly CEUQ01 (sample SAMEA2622796, study PRJEB7988) | marine metagenome | biome: marine biome (ENVO:00000447); feature: marine epipelagic mixed layer (ENVO:xxxxxxxxx); material: "saline water (ENVO:00002010), including plankton (ENVO:xxxxxxxx)" | depth 120 m | reverse complement strand
TTAGAGAAAGAAAAGAAAAACCTATTGAGGGTTCATATACAAATAAGCTTTTAAAGGATAATTCTTTAAGCAAAGCAAAAGTATTAGAGGAAATTAATGAACTTATTGAAGCTGTAGAAAAAGATGCCAATAAGATTCATGAAAGTGCGGACGTTCTTTATCATCTGATCGTTTACCTTGAGGCAAACGATATCAAAATTGAAGATGTAATGGATGAACTTAACAACAGGAGAAAATAGAGAGGATGACGCATGAAACATGTAACAAAAAAAAGACATATAGCCAAAACTTTAACTTGGCGTATTCTTGCTACAACTGACACTTTTATAATTGCTTGGTTCATCACTGGAGAGTGGAATTGGGCTGGAGCGATAGCAGGAATGGAAGTAATTACTAAAATGTTCTTATATTACTTTCATGAGAGAGCCTGGTATAAATATATAAGATTTGGACTTGAGGAAAAATAATGTTAGGTTTTGATTTATTTTACTATGACCTACGATGACAATAATATATTTGCAAAAATTCTACGAGGAGAAATTCCTTGTAAAAAAATTTACGAAGATGATTTTGTTTTATCCTTTTATGATATTAATCCCCAAAAAAAAATTCATGCTTTGGTAATTCCAAAAGGTAAATATGTTGATTTAGATGATTTTAGTCAAAATGCATCATCAGACGAAATGATTGGATTTTTGAAGGGAATTAATACTGTTGCCAAAAAGCTAGGCATTTCTGTTGATAATGGACAAGGATATAGAGCCATAGCAAATGTAAGCGAGAACGGAGGTCAGGAAGTACCACACTTCCATTTTCATCTATTTGGTGGTGAAAAAGTTGGAAAAATGGTTGAGTGAGCAATCAAATACAAAGAAACTATCTAGAAATAAAATCTATAAATGAGCTTATAGAAGTAAAAAAACCTATAGAAAGTTTAAATTTAAAAAAAGTAGAACCTGCAGACTTTCAATTAAATAAATTTTTTTATAAGGAAATAGGAAAAAAACATAGATGGTTAGACAGATTAATTTGGAGTGACAAAAATTGGACTGATTACACTAATAGCTCAAATGTTTTTACCTATATTTTAAAAAATAAAGATGACCTTGTTGGATATTTTGAACAAAATATTTATTCTAAAAACAACGAGTGTGAAATTGCTTATTTTGGAATTTTAGAGGAATACATTGGAAAAAAAATAGGTGCTTATTTACTTTCCGAAGCTATTAAAAAATCATTTAATAATGGTTCAGAAAGAATTTGGGTACACACATGTTCTTTAGATCATAAACATGCATTAGATAATTATTTATCCAGAGGCATGAAAATTTTTAAATCTGAAAATATGTCTTTATAAAAATTTAGTGTGTTTCCGGCAAAACAAATAATTTTTTATCAATTTTCGAATTTTTTACAAGATTAAATATATATGTGATCACTAAATTTTGATAAACATCTTCAGTTTGCCATCCAACTAAATTGAATGTATTTTTATCAAAAAAAATATTAATTTTACTTCCATTATTTTCTAAATAAAAAATATAGTATTTATTATCAATGACTTTACCATTTAACTCTTCCATTTTTTTTAATAATACATCTTTACTTAATATTAATGCCAAAGATGTTTGATCTAATCGATATCTGAAATATTCCTTACCATTTTGATTTTTTATTACTAAAGATTTTCCATTTGAAACTATTAATTTTTTTTTAAAATTATCATATATACAATTTATTTTCTTCGGATATTTAATTACACATTTACCTTCCTCAGTTTCATCTTCAATAATCTGTTTAAAATCAAAAGATAAGTTTTCTATTTTTTTAAAATTATTAATTATATCTGCTTTTATCGATGCAAAAGAATTATTAAAAAAATTTAAAAAAAAAAATATTAAAATAATTTTTTTTATCATTTTAAAATTTCTCTTTTACCTACGTGATTGGCTTTACTCACTTCTCCACTATCTTCCATCATATCAATTATTCTTGCAGCGCGGTTATAACCGATTTGTAATTTTCTTTGTAAAAAAGATGTTGAAGCTTTTCCTTCAGTTTTTACTAATTCTAAAGCAGTTTTATATAATTCATCCTGATTTTCATTGTCAGATGTATTTTGACCAATCTCTTTTTCATCTGCATAATTTAAAATCTCATCAACATAGTCAGGTTCTGCTTGAGATCTTAAATAATTATTTATTTTTTCAATTTCATTTTCTGAAACAAAAGGAGCATGGATTCTTACAGTTTTATTTGCTGAAGACATATAAAGCATGTCACCTTTACCAAGTAATTGTTCAGCACCCTGTTCACCCAAAATTGTTCTACTATCAATTTTTGAAGTTACTTGAAATGATATTCTAGTTGGAAAATTTGCTTTAATTGTACCTGTTATTACATCTACACTCGGTCTTTGAGTAGCCATAATGATATGTATTCCTGCTGCTCTTGCCATTTGTGATAATTTTTGAATATATCCTTCTATTTCTTTGCCAGCTACAAGCATTAGATCCGACATCTCATCAACCACAACGACAATGTAGGGCATTGGAAGTTTGTGTTTTGAGTTATAACCTTCTATGTTTCTAACTCCAACTCGTGTCATCAACCTATATCTACTTTCCATCTCTTTAACTACCCATCCTAATACGGATGCAGCCCTTTTGGCTTCTGTAATTACTGGACATAATAGGTGAGGTATACCTTCATAAGTTGATAGCTCTAACATTTTTGGATCTATCAATATAAATTTACATTTATCAGGGCTATGTTTGTAAAGTAATGATAAAATTATAGTATTTATACAAACTGATTTTCCTGAGCCTGTAGTTCCAGCAATTAGTAAATGTGGCATAGAATTTAAATCTCCAACAATTGGAATCCCCGATATACTTTTTCCAAGAGCTATTGGAAGTTTGTTATCCTTTTTTGCAAAATTAGAGCTTGAAATAATTTCTCTTAAATAAACATTTTCTCTAAAAGAATTTGGTAATTCTATTCCAATAGTATTGCTTCCAGGAATTGTTGCTATTCTTGCAGATTCAGAACTTGTATTTCTTGCAATATCTTCTGATAAATTAATTATTTTAGAGACTTTTATTCCTGCTGCAGGTTCAAATTCATTCAAGGTGACTACTGGTCCTCTACTAACTTTTTTAATTTTACCTTCAACGCCAAAATCTAAAAGTATCTTTTCTAAAGTACTTTCGTCAACCTTCTCTTCAGTATGGCTTTTATTTCGTTCAGTTTTTGTTGGAGATTTTAAAAAATCTAAACTTGGTAACTTGAATTTATACTTTTTTTCAGAATTTTTTATATTAAATGGTAAATTTTCTTGAATTAATTTCTGACTATCTTCATTTATTTTTTGCTCTTCATGTTGGATAGGATTTATTATTTCGTTTTCCTCTTCTTTTTTTATTTTTGTAAAAAAGTATTTAAATATATTTGTAAAAGACTTAATATTAAAATTAATACTAATCAAAAAAATAATTAAAATTAAAATTAAAAGAATAAAAAAAGAAATATTTTTATTTAAATTTAATAAGTTAAATAAAAAGGTATTTTGAAAAAAAATTCCAACAAAACCACCATTTCCATTTATAGATAACCAGAATGAATCACTAAAAAATGTAGAAAAAAATAAAGACCCTAAAATACTGTATATTACTGTAAAAAAGAAATTTTCAATAATTATTAAAAAATTTTTATTTTTAATTAAGTTGACTCCAGTAAAAAGTATTGTGAAAGAAATTAAAAAAGAAACTAATCCGATTGATTGAAAAAAAAGATCAGAAATATAACTTCCTCTAAAACCAAGAATATTTTTTATTTCAATATTTTCTGAAAAAACAAAATTAGGATCTTCAGATGAATAGCTTAAAAGTGCTATTAAAAGTAATACAGAGACTAAAATAAATAAAATTCCGGTAATCTCAGCAACTCTTTTTACAGTAAAATCAAGGGTTTTATTGAAAAAATTTTTTATATTCATATTTTAAAGAATCTATTTTGTAACTTTGTATCATTTAATATTTATTGTTAAAATTAAAATTTAATTATGAATATATGTTTAATTGGACTTGGTATTCCTTCTTTAATATTGGCAAATATTTTAGCTAAAAAAAATATTAAAATATCAATATTGGACGAGGAAAAAACTCAAAAAAAAATTTCTAATAGAACAATTGGAATTACAAAAACCAATATTAACTATTTAAAAAAAGAAAATATAATTATTGGAAATTATGCTTGGAAGATTAACGGTATTAAAATATTTAAAGAACAGTGGGATAAAAAAGAATTATTAAACTTTGGACCACTTAATGATCAACTTTTTTCAGTTATAAAGAACTCAGATTTTAAAAATTTATTAAGAAAAAAAACTAAAAAAAATAAGTTAATAAAAATTATTAAATTAAAAAAAATAAGTTTTTATGAATCAATTATAAAAAATAAAAGTAAGTTTGATTTAATAATAAATTTTAATCAACATAATACAATTTCAAAAAAAATATTTTTTAAAAGAGATAATAAAGATTATAATAGTTTAGCTTATACTTGTTCAATTAAACACAAAAAATGTGCTAACAATGTAGCATACCAAATTTTTACAAAAAATGGACCAATTGCTTTTTTACCATGTTCAAGATCTGAAACATCAATTGTTTATTCATTTATGAAACAGAATAATCAAACAACTGATAAAAAAATTTTTAATTTGATTGAAAAATACAATAGAAAATATTTTATTGAGTCATTTTCAAAACTAGAAACATTTGAGCTCAAAGGTTCGCATTTAAAAAATTATTTTTATAAAAATATTTTATGTTTTGGTGATAATATTCATCAAATCCATCCACTAGCTGGCCAAGGACTTAATATGACCATTAGAGATATGAAAATTTTGTCTGATTTAATTGATTATAAAATTGATCATGGATTATCATTAGATAAATCATTGTTTAAAGAATTTGAAAGTAAAACGAGACATTTAAATTATTTGTATATTAATGGAGTAAATTTTATTCATGAATTTTTTAAATTAGATAATAAATTTAAAAATATTTATTCAAAAAAAATATTTCGTTTTTTGGATAATAATGCATTATTTAAAAAATACTCAATTATGGTTGCAGACAAGGGTTTACGTTAATTATTGAATAGTTTTATTATCAAAATTATCAAAACTATAAGTTGATAAAATTTGCTCTAATTTTTTCTTTCTTTCATCCAAACTTGATGTTTCTAATAAAATTTGTTTTTCTTCTAATGAAAAAGGCGAAGCCATAGAAAGGGTATTTATAGTCTGATCTAAACTTTGTTTTTCAAGGTCTTCCCAATTTATTGTATATCCTTGTTTCATAAAAAGATTTTTTAAATCTTTAAAAATTAATTTAAGATCAGAAAATTTAATCTCTATATTTTTTTTTGCAAGATCATTAGAAAAAACACTAAAATTTACTTTACATTTTCTATAAAGTTTCTCAGTTTTTATCTCTTCAGTAATTTTAAATCTACTTATACCAGTCAAAATGATTATATATCTTCCATCTTCAGTTTCATTGAAGCTTGTGATTTTTCCTGCACAGCCAACATCATATAAAGAAGGCTTTGATTGGATGTTGTCTTTTGGCTGAATCATACCAATAATTCTATCACTACTCATCGCATCATTAATCATCTCAATATATCTAGGTTCGAAAATATTTAATGGAACCGTTGTTTTTGGAAAAATTATAAAATTAGAAAGAGGAAATATGGGTATAGTTTTTGGGAGATTATTATTTTCCATAATATTAAATTATTATTTATATAGTTAAGTATAATATAAAATAAAGCTTTTTTCTTATTGCTTGCTGAAAAAAAACCCGCTAGTTATAATATAAATAAACAAGCGGGCGTAGCTCAGTGGTAGAGCGTCTCGTTGCCAACGAGAAGGTCGTGGGTTCAAGTCCCATTGCCCGCTCCAGAAAGAGTTATTTATGACGGATTTAGCTGATAAAAAATGTATACCTTGTGAAGGTGGAATTCCAAATTTTGATATAACTGAGATACATAAATATCTTAAAATGGTTGATGGATGGGAAGTAAAAAAAGATGAAGGTGATATTTATTATTTAATTAAAAATTTTAAATTCAAAAACTTTTTAGAAAGTCAAAATTTTATAAATAAAGTTGGTGAAATTGCAGAAAAAGAGGGTCATCATCCTGATATTTGGTTTGGCTGGGGTTATGCAAAAATAAAAATTTTCACTCATGCAATAAAAGGTCTTCACGAAAGTGACTTTGTTCTTGCTGCAAAGGTTGATAAAATAATTTAGTGTTTAAAATGCCTAGTTTTGGAAAATACTAAAATAGTTCCAGTTTGATTGGCAAATTTAATTATTTCTTTATCTCTCATTGATCCCGAGGGCTGAATTATTGCTGATACACCAGCTTGAACTAAAGTTTCAACTCCATCTACGAATGGAAAAAATGCATCTGATGCTGCAACGATTTCATTGTAAGTTGATTCTTTTTGAAATTTTTTCATTTTATTTATCGCAATTTTGCAGCTATCCAATCTACTCGGTTGTCCAGATCCAATTCCAATAGTAGCTCCATTATTTGCTAAAACAATTGCATTTGATTTAACAAATCTACATATGTTAAATGCAAATATAAGGTTTTTAAATGTTTTAGAATTAGGTTTTTTTTTAGATACAACTCTAAAATTTGAATTTGAAAAAGAAGAACTATCTGAAGTTTGAAATAAATAACCATCAAGAGATGAGGAAATATTTTGTAAATTTATATTGGTTAATCTACTTGCATCAATAACTCTTAAATTTTTTTTTGATTTTAGTATATTTAAAGCAACTTTTTCAATTCCATTACAAATAACAACTTCCAAGAAAGTTTTTTTTAACTCAATTGCTAACTTTTTTTTAATCCTAAAATTACACGATACAACCCCTCCAAATGCGCTAATGGGATCAGTTGCTAAAGCTGATTTATAACTTTCAATTTTATTTTTATTTATTGATACACCACAAGGATTTGCATGTTTTACTATTACAGTTCCAGTATTTTTTGGTAAAGACTTTGAAATTAAAAGTGAAGAAAAAATATCGTTATAATTATTAAAACTTAACTTTTTTCCATTTAGTTGATTAATTTTTAATTCTTTATTTAAAGAATAAATAGCAGCATCCTGATGTGGGTTCTCTCCATATCTTAGTTTTTCTACTAAATTGCCAAAAAAAATTTTTTTATTAGGAAAAATATTATTTGATTTAAAATTAAAATAATTTGTAATAACAGAATCATAATAAGCTGTTTCAGTAAATGCATCTTCTGCCATTTTTTGTCTAAAATTATGGGTTGTACCACCCTTATTAAATTTTAACTCATTGGCTAATTCACTGTATTGGTTTTCACTTGTTATGACTGTAACATCATTATAATTTTTTGCTGCAGCTCTAACTAAGGCTGGACCACCAATATCAATATTTTCAATTATTTTCTTGTGGTTATTTATAATTTCTGAAGTTTTTTCAAATGGGTAAAAATTTACAATTACAAGATCTATTTCTTCATAGTTATGATTATTAAGATCTTTTATATGTTTTTTATTATTTCTAACACTTAAAATTCCTGCATGAATTTTTGGGTGAAGAGTTTTGACTCTTCCTTCCAAAATTTCCTTTGAATTAGTATATTTTGATATCTCTATACAATTAAAACCTAATTTCTTTATTTCTTTATATGTTCCACCTGAACTGATTATCTGAATTTTGTTTTTTTTTAAAACATTTAGTAAAAAATTTAAATTTTTTTTATTTGATACTGAAATTAGAGCTTTTTTTATTTTTTTCATTATATTTTACTTAGTTCCCAATTAATTTCTTGATCATTATTTTGTGTTATACCTGAAATAAAAATATTTTGATTTTCTACAAAAGAATTTTTTTTACCAAAATATAATCCTGTTTCAACTTCAATTGTATAGTCATTACATAAAAATTTCCATCCGGAATTTTTTAATTCAATAAGAATAAATTTTTTATCTTGAGTTTTTGTAATCTTTACTCCTGGTTCAAGATGAAATCGTATTTCAAAGTTAGTACTTTTGAATTTTTTTCTTTTTAATAATTTATCAGTTCCTAAAAGCTTATCTTTATCAATTAGATATTCTATTTTTCTCTCATGAATTATACCATATTGTTTTAAATATCCTTCGTGTGACCCTTCAATACACCAATAATTTTTTTCTTTTATTATAGGTTTTTTAAATACCTTTAATTCTTTATTAATTTTTAAAATTCCATCAATATCCCTTTTAAATTTACAAGAAGATGTACTGTCTAAAATAAGAGTAGAATGTGTTGCAGAAGATTTTGAAATAGAATTAAGCTGATGTTTGTAATTTTGAAAATATCCACAGTTAGATATTAACTTACAGTCTTTGTAAAATATTTCAAAAGATAGAGCTCCAGACTGATAATCATTGCTAAATCTTTTTTCTGGAGAAGAACCTAAATCAACCGAAAGGACTAAATTTTTATTTTTTAAAATAACATAACCACCACACTCATTGTTTTCATTTTTAAACTTATAATTATGAAATTTTAAATATTTATCGAAGCTATAATTTTCATTCAAATGATTACCATTAAATAACAAATTTTGATTTATACTTTGCCAAATCAAATTATAATTTTGGCCCAAATAAAGTATTATTTCATTTAAATAATCAGGAACTTCATTTTGGGACTCCTTTAACCATTCTCTAATTAATATAAAATATTTTAAGTAAAAAATTAATTGTCTTTGGTTTCTTGATTTTGGAAAACCATGGATATCGAATGAAATATTAATAATTTTTTTTAGTAAATTTAATCCATAGTTTAAATATTTTTCATCTTTATATGAGAGTCCTGTTAAAACAATTGCAGCACACCCAATCATTTTATTATTTATCAAAGATGATCTATTAATTTCATTAATTAAGTGATTTATCTGCTTTTTAATATTAGCATTAAATTTTATTTTGTAAGATTCTTCACTACCATCATAACTTAATCGTGAGTTAGATATCCAAGATATTATTCTTTTAGATAAAATATCTATTTCCCAATTTTTAGAATTGTATTTTTGATTAGCTTCTATCCAGTTTAAAATAATTGATTGTGTGATTTTTTTTGATGATTTTAAATCAATCGTAAATAACCAAAAAAAATTGTGAAGTTTTTTATAATCTATTTCTTTAATTTCTTTATCTGTCCAAATAGAATTTATATAAAAATTTTCAATATTATTTTTTTTTTTATATTTAATTAAACTATCAATCAAGTGTGTACTCGGCTTGTATTCAATTATCTTGTCATTAATTTTAGATATTTTTTTATTATAGAATTTGGAGCATAAATAAATTCTTCTTATTTGATCTAAGGAATAATTTAAAAATTCACTTACAAAATTTAAAGAATTCTTTAAAACCATTAACTTATTTTGACTTTAGGGATTCAATATTTTTTTTTATATTTCCATTATTTTCTCTAAAAACTGTTGTGCCAGAAACTAGAATATTTGCGCCAGCTTCTATAACAGTTTTACAATTATCAAAGTTAATTCCACCATCCACTTCAATGTCAAAGTCAAAGTTTTTTGTATCTTTTTTTTCTTTTAAATTTTTAATTTTCTCTACAACTTCTGGCATAAATTTCTGACCTCCAAATCCTGGAAAAACACTCATAATCAAAATTAGATCTATTTGATCTAAAACATTTTCAATAATATTTAATTTTGTGTCAGGATTTAAGGAAACCCCAACTTTTTTATTAAATTTTTTAATTAAATTAATTGAGTCTATTAAATTATCCGTTGCCTCTGGATGTATTGTAATTATATCTGCTCCAGCATCTGCATAATCTTTTATATACTTATGTACTGGAGATATCATCAAATGCACGTCGAAAGGTATTTTTGTATAATTTCTTAATGCTTTAATTACAGGTGGCCCAATTGTAAGATTAGGAACAAAGTGACCATCCATAACATCCACATGAATCATATCTGCCCCACTTTCTTCTAATCTTTTTATTTCATTTCCTAGTTGACTGAAATCAGCTGATAGAATTGATGGTGAAATTTGTATTTTTTTCATTGATAACTAGATTTACT
>CEUQ01189052.1_pt1 | contig 10197 bp, 10 predicted proteins | sample 361491 | NCBI WGS metagenome assembly CEUQ01 (sample SAMEA2622796, study PRJEB7988) | marine metagenome | biome: marine biome (ENVO:00000447); feature: marine epipelagic mixed layer (ENVO:xxxxxxxxx); material: "saline water (ENVO:00002010), including plankton (ENVO:xxxxxxxx)" | depth 120 m | reverse complement strand
GCCGGGTTCATCCAGGGCGGCGAGCAGCGCGGACGTATACAAGCCATTCCTGCCGATGCCGTCTGCCGCGACACTCCCAGGTGCTGTCGCGTACGCAATCAAGGTTCCGCGTGCGGCATCCACGGGCGCGAGGCCACGGCTGCCGCCACGTTTCGCGGCTTTGAACGGATTGTTTCGGCACGCATCCAGGATGATGAAGTTCACCTTGCTGCCGGCGTACTCCATTGCTTCCGTGATGCCGTTCACGTCTACTGCGTGATACCGCGCGCTGCTCTCGGCCTCCAGGTTGGCGTCAACTGGAACAAGGTAATTTTTGTCCCGCACCTGCATGCCGTGGCCCGCGTAGTAAAAAAGTCCCACCTTCTCGGGACCCAGCGCGCGTTCAAATTGCTCGATAGCCGCGCCCATCTGCTTGCGTGTCGCATTCTCGAGTTTAGTCACACCAAAACCCAGTTGCGCAAGTCTTGTGGCCATCGCTCGCGCATCGTTGACAGGGTTCTTGAGCGGCGCCGCCTGATAGTCCGCGTTGCCAATGACCAGCGCAACGCGCTGGGCATGCGTGTTTCCAGCGACGTGGATTGGGAACAGACCGCACAAACAAGCAGTGATGATCTTGGCCGTGTTGGTAACTAGGCGAAGTTTGTCCAACGCGTGCGTACCCGCGGAGTGATAGATACCGAAGCGTATCGACTGGCGCTCGGATTTGGCAAGTTCGAACGCCAAGGGTCGTTCGGGCTGTTGCGCTAATCCGTGCCCGGCACCAGCGTCACTTGGCCAGCGGCCATTAGTCATAGGCGATTAGTGCTTGCGCTTCTTCCGGAAATCCTGATGACACCGCTTGCAGGTCTTGCCGATATCCCGGTGTTTGATTCGCAGCCGCTCTACGGGTGCGGATTGCGACAGATCCGCCAGATCGCGCGCGTGTGAAATCAGGGCGTCATTCATACTGATAAACACATCCCAGTCCTGCCATACCACCTGTGTTGCATTACTGCCCTTGCCATGCCGGCTGGCTTTTGTATCTGGAAACAGTGCTGGCGTCTTCTCGGACAGTGCGGCAATCTCAGCTGCCAGAGCATGTATCCGGGCGCGGTCCAGCGCTGCCTTGCCCCGCACCATGTGGCCGATGCTTTTGTTGGCATCGCGGATATCGACCATGACGTCGTGACGCTCGAGTACGATGCCTTTGGCTTGACCATGCGCACCGACGTTTGCTGCGGGTATCGCTGCCAGCAGGCTTAACAGGAGTCCAGTCGTTGTAGGCCTTTTCATAGGTTCGGGATGGGTACGTTGAGCCGAATGTGAGGACGTACGTCGGCAGGGACTGCAAGGTACAATTACGCCAAATATATCGTACAGGAGCGTTGACTTGGCCATCGACATCTTGAGAATCCTCGGCAAGAAGCCGCCGATCAACGTCATTGATGTAGGTGCGATGATCCTCGGGGCCGAACATGACGCGTATTTTAACCTCGTCGAGGCCAACATCGCGCGCGTTATCGGGTTCGAGCCGGTGCCAGAGGAATGTGAGAAGCTGAACGCATTGGCGGCCAAAGGTAACCGATTCTTGCCGTACGCGCTGGGCGATGGGAGCGAGCGCACATTACACGTCTGCAATTTCCCGATGAACACGTCGTTGTATGAACCCAATCGCGAGCTGTTGGAGCGTTTCCAGAACCTCTGACACATGTTTGACGTTGTTGGGCGCGTGCCCGTCACGACAAAACGCATGCAGGATCTCAAGGAAATCACCGATACGGATTTTCTGAAGGTAGACGTCCAGGGCGCAGAGCTGGACGTCTTGCGGGGCGCGGGCCGCTGCCTGGAGGATGCGGTGGTTGTTCACACGGAAGCAGAGTTTGTGCCGATGTACAAAGAGCAGCCTCTGTTCGCGGAAGTTGATCAGTTTCTACGCCAGTCGGGATTTATCTTCCACAAGTTTGACGGCGTCGCCGGTCGTCCGTTCAAGCCGCTGGGCGCGCAGACGACATCAACCACACGCTCGGCCAGCTATTGTGGTCCACGCCGTCTACGTCAAGGACTTCATGGCACTCGAGAAACTTTCATCGCAAAAGCTGATCAAACTGGCCGTGATATTGCACATCGTTTACGAATCCGTGGACCTGGCGGCCCAGGTCCTGATGGCGCATGACAAGAAACGCGGGACGGGACTGGCTGAGAAAACTCTCAAGAAGTTGACTTCGGGTTAAGCGCAGGCTGGCCGGACCAGGGGCCATACTGCGCTATCTCAACAGCACTTCGCCCTCCACCTCCATCGCGAAACCCATCGGCAGGCCCGCTACACCAATAGCAGAACGTGCGTGACGCCCGACGTCTGGCCCAAACACCGCCAGAATGAGATCGCTGAAGCCGTTGATGACGAGGTGTTGCTCGTTATAACCGGGCGCAGAGGTAACCATCCCGAAGACCCGGACCCAGCCGGCAACACGGCTTAGTTCCCCAATCTCTGCTTTCAAGTTGGCGAGTACGGAAAGCCCTACGCCGCGAGCTTCGAGTTGCGCTTGCTCTGTGGTCAAGTCTTCGCCAACCACGCCAAAGGGTCCAGCAATAGCACCAGAAGCGTCTTGTTTAGGATGTCCCGAGATAAGCGCACGATTTCCACTCACGTTGATGAAAGAAAATGGCAGCGTCAGTGTCGGCGGGAGTTCTATCGGGGGTGGCAACGACAGGCCGAGTTCTGCGAGCTTTTCTTCTGGTGTCATCATCAAGTTCCTCCTTGGTTTTGCCGCAACTGAGGAACATCGCATCCTCGGTGGGCAGCCGGTCTTGAATGAGAGTCATGCGCTTGCCGACTATAGCTTCTTCACATCGGCTAAAGCGCGCATCAAAACAGGTGATATCGGCGACCGGATTGTACCGCTGTCCCTGCGCGATTGAATCAACCTAAGTGGTCTTCTCCAGTAACAGAGACCGTATCTGGTCTGGGTCATGCAACAACGCCGCGAGACTCGAGATACCATCGTCGACCGCGCGCGCGAAGGCGTCCGCCCCCCCAAGTTCAGCGAGCCGTTCGGGCGGCAAGAACTTTATCAATAGTGCCGAAGTGCCGGGCGGAATGCCGGCGAAATGAACCGTGAAGATGCCTGCATCACGCAATAACAACATGGCCAGGGCCGCGGTGGCCTCATATGGCACGAGGGGTGAAGTATCGAGACCAGCACGCTTGAGTGCTAACTCGAGGATTGATTCTCCGCGCAGTTTGCCAATAACGGGTGTGTTGACAACCATCTCGGAGCCGAGCCTTTGCGCAAGCGCTGCACACACGGTTCGAGTGGTTTCCACCAGCTCACGTACCCGCTCCGGGCGATAACCAGCGAGGGAGCGCACGACCGCGGGATATAACATCTGGCGCGCTTCCATACCCATCTCGTAGGCCCTGGCCCGAATATCGGCAACAACTTCGCGCGCCCCCCCCATGAGGCCCAGGCGTGGCCCCGTAGTCCCGTACTTGTCCAGACCAGTACTGACAACGTCGACGTCCAACTCCAGCGAGCGCGGCTGGTCAAAAACCGCCGGCCCGACGCGAGCCCCGCCGGCGTCGTCAACCACAATCCGAGCCCCAGCTTGCCTTGCGAGTGCAGTAATCGCATGCAACTCGTCCGTCTCCAGGATGTCATACGAAACGGCGAGCCGCGTCAGCATCACGACTTCCACATCAGCATCGCGCTCAAGCGCTGCATGAAGACCGGCAAGGCCTTCGACGTCCTCAAACTCACCTCCTGCGTCGCGAACCGCACGCACTACCGCGGGATGGCTGTGCGTCGGCGATACGCCGATAACCCGTGCGCCGCGAGGTACCAGGATGTTCGCTGCCAGCCATAAGGCAGCTGTTTGGCGATTGAGCAACAAAGTGTCGTGGACCTTCGCATCTCCGCCGAGGTGCTCCAACGCCAGTGCGCGAAGTTCGGGCAGGTAACGCGCTGGAGCCAGGTCGTCGTCCATATCCGCCAGCGCCGAGGGTTCGACATCGAGCACCCGCTCAAGGCCGCTCATTCCGAACACCGAATCGCCACGCTCATAGCGCTCCGCCATCCGCGACCAGGCTACTTCAAGCTTGCGCAGATCGTCCGCCGTGGTCTCGATGATGTCGCCGCGCTCATACGGCAAGGTTGCGTTGGACATGTCGACCTCTAATCGCTCTGGTTCGCGTCGTGCATGATAAAGGGAACGCCCGGGCGCTGCTGCAAGCACTCCATATGTCTTCAAGCTGCCCTTTGGTTGGAGCACGGGAACTTGTCGTCATGCTACATGGACTGTGCGTCGACGCATTGGTCGCGGAGTTCTCGCGGGCATCGGATGCCATTTCGGCTGCGATTGTCTCTCAACAATCCAACGCTCCGTACAACTCGGAATTGACGGCTGGTTTAGCGCCAGCAGTTCGAATAGGCATCAGTACCGGCGAAGCCATGACTGCCGAAGGTACTGTAACTGGACCTGGCGTCATTCTTGCGCAGCGCATGGAACAACCAGCCGAGCCGAAAGGGGGCTCGGCTTGGGCTAGATGATTTTTTCGGCCAACCCGTAACCCAGTCGACCTGTGGGCGTGGTTGCGAAGGCCTCCAGTGCTCCACAGCAATGGAAATCAGCGTTGGATATCGCACACGAGAAGAGTCCGAACATCTTTTGCTTGTATTAGCGCTCAGACCTGGTAGGTGCGAGGATATGCCCTCAGGGCACAACAAGGAGCATAGCGATGGCGCGAATATTTCTGACGCACAAAGTCAAAGACTACGACGAATGGAAAGAAGGATACGATGCAGATGGTGAACGGCGGCAAGCTGCTGGCCTGATTGAAGGGGGTCATTTTCATAGCAGTGATGACCGCAACAGTTTCTTGATTGTGTGGGATACGGAAATCGGCATTGATGAAACGACCGCCATGGTCACGGGAATGATGGCAGACGAGGAACTCGCGAAGCTGATGGAAGAAGCAGGAGTGCTGGAAAAGCCAGAGTTTTGGGTCGCATAGCACACCAAATCTTAGGCTGCCCGCTTCCCATATGCGGCAAGGTCTAAAGGCGGCCCAGCAAACTAGCTGACCACCGCATCCCATTGAAGCCCGGCCACTGTGTCGGGCTTTTTTATGGCTTAGCGTCACGGCTTGTGCGAGATTATTTGATTGGCCGATTACGCCGCTCGCGTCTGAGGTTGAGGTGGATGCGGGCAATGCGCCTTAGGACTGCTGAGCGGCGTTGCGCCGGACGTTCAACCGCAGTGCCTTGCGCACACGATAGACACGCTTGTGATTCCACTGATGGCCCAGCCGCCGCCGTACTTTCAGGAATCCCCAGAGCGGGTATCGTGCTATCAACGCCAGGACGGCATCGATAACGGGCTCATCGTAACTGCGCTTGTGCTCGAGCGCTGGTCTCCTACGATTGCTTTAACGGTCCCGTTGTCGCGGAAAACGATATGGTGCGACCCGTAGGTGCCCTCGTACTCCCATAAAAAAGAAATCGATGTCCGGCGGCATGGAGGGCTTGGACCTGAAACGCAACATCGTATCCAGCATTAGTCACGCCACATCCAAACTATGCACGACCCGCTCTAAGGAGAGGACGCGGTATGGCTTTCCTGCGAATCAGTTATCGCTTAAGAGCGCCCAGCTTTCGATAACGGGAAGACCAATTGTTTCAAAAAGCCCTCAGGTACGTAGTCGCCCCGTACACCGTAGTGGTCCGGCCACTTACGCTCTGATTGAACCGCCGTGCCAAACAGGTAGTCCAGGAAGGCGAAATGTGCGGCGTAGTTACGATCGATCGCCTCGGTGTCTCGCGAATGGTGCCAGTGATGGAAGTTTGGCGTCACAATGAGATAACGAAGTGGACCCAGGCGAACCGAGACATTGGCATGATTGAATACGGCTTGAAAGCCAACAATCACGATATAAGCGTCGATAACTTCTTTCGAAAATCCTAGAACGAAAATGGGTCCCAGTATCAGCGTACGCGTGAGCAGCAGCTCCAAAAAATGCTGGCGAGACCCTGCCAGCCAGTCCATGTATTTGGCGCTATGATGGACGGCATGCAGCCGCCACAGCATCGGTACTTCGTGATAAGCGCGATGTGTCCAATACTGCATAAGGTCCGCGACCAGAACGATCAAAAACAATTCAGCCGCAAAAGGTAACCCTTGAGTCCATGCCTGGATTGAATCGTTAATGGCCCAACCAAAGGCGCGACTTACAACCAGGTTCGTCGCCAACAATACGAAGCCAACGATGAGATGATTGACTAGAAAGTGTTGCGCATCTGTCTGCCAATGTGGCCTGAATACGGGCTGTTCCTTGCGCAGCGCAAACAGTTTCTCGACGAAAATGAATATCAACGCTGACCCTAGTAGATCCAGAATGAACCAGTCGAGACCGATGTACGCAGGCCCCTGAGAATACGACTCAACCTGTACCGTACTCCCACCCAGTGCCTGCGTGAGAGCAAGTAATACAAACGCGCTTAATGCCAGCCACCTGGCTCTGGAGAACACGACGTTATAAACGCAAAGTGCGCCCGCAAGGACCATCGACCAGTACATGAGCCGGCGCATGTCTTCAACATCGTACTGCGCACGCAGTTCCGGCGTCGTCAAATATTGCGGGAAGTGGAACGCCATAACACCCAGAAAACAAAGAGAGGCCAGTAAAAGGGCGAGGACGCCAGGCAAGAAGCCGGTTCCACCAACAATAGTCCCGTGGGACCTCAAGAGTCCGCTCATTCGCTGGAACACTCAGCCTAACCTCGCAGTTCGTCTGCATTGCGTGAGCGACAAGCTATCACAGTCTTCGTGTAGGGTAAGGGTCCGAATGGGTTTCACCAATACGACGAGGCTCGTCATTGAATATGACCAACATCCCGAGGGATCTACCCTGATTTTCCCGCCGCCTTGACTAGCTGTAATGTACGTCCGAATGGCGCGGTCTGTGGTCGCGGGATGGGTGTAAGTCCGGAGTGTGTGTGGGGCCGGCCGTCCGTCGGCCGAGACCGACATGTAGCGTAGGCGGCAGGCCGTCTATAGCCGCTTTGCTAAGTCACCAGCCAGTTCGTGTACAAGTTCGCCTTGTAAGTGGGCGTAACGCTGGGTAGTGGTGGGTGACTTGTGTCCGAGCAGATACCCTATCTGTGGAAGGGAACGGCCAGTCATAGCTAGATAGGACGCCGCCGTGTGCCGCAAGTCGTGGAATTGGAAGTTCGTCAGTCCGGCGCGCCGCAATGCTGTCTTCCAGACTCCGTCGATGGGTTTCTTTTTTGTCGGGTCGTCCTGGTTAGGGAAGACTCGGTGCGTGAAGTCGTTCGGGCGTAGTTCACGAAGAGCGGAAGCAATCTCAGGCACCAGTGGGAGAGTTCTCCGTTCGCCGGCTTTATCTTCCTCTACCGTGGCGGTTCCTCGGTCCAGGTCGATGTCATGCCACGTGAGTCCGAGAAGTTCGCTTCGGCGGGCCCCGGTGGTAAGTGCCATTCTTACGAGTAGGCCCAAGAGCGGCCATTCCGATGCATCACAAGCTGCGAGAAGTACCATTCGCTCCTCGTCAGTGAGGTAGCGTACCCGTCCCCTCGGTTCTTTGCGTTTCCTTATCTGGCGAGCCACGTTTACCTGCAGGTCGTACTCCTCGACGCAGAACTGTAGGAACGCGGACAGGCTGGTGTGGTACCTGTTGACCGTGGAAGCGCTACGGCCACCGTATGCAAGTTCATGTAGTTCCTCTCGTACGGTCGGCTTGTCAATATCGGTAAGCAGTCTGTCGGCCAGCCTTTCCTGCCAGTACCTGATACGTGCGAGGCCGGTGTGGTCTTTGCCGTTCCACTGTCTGATGTATCTATCGAAGGCTCCATCAGTGGTCACTACCGCTGCTTCGCTCTGGCCAAGGGCTCGTAGCCGGTCTTGGTCGCCTTCTACGCTCCGAGCAAACTCGACTGCGTCCGACTTGCGGTCGAAGGTCTCAGTAATCGTACGGTGTCCGCTGCGTCGCACACGTACTTGGTAGGTGACGCCTTTCTTGCCTTCACGCCTTCTGATAGTCGCCATTGCTTATTTGCTGCCTCGGCTTTGGTTAATGATGATTACCACAAGGCAGATAACTACGACGACAAGAAGATCTTTCGTAGTGGCTTCTTCGACGCTGTCGATTATGGCCGACAACAGCCACCAACCCGCGCCTAGCAGTACCGGGCCGACAAAGAGCCAAATACCAAGAGCCTTTGCACCACCGTCGATCTCGCGCCGGGTTCGGCGCTCAGAGCCTCGAAAGACCCGTACTAGCAGACCGACCAAAGAGAATACGGCACTTGAAGTCCCAACCACGAACCCAAGCAGTTTCGCGTCGCGAGTCAAACTGCTCACAGCGTCCTTGAATGAAAAGTCGGCAGTAAATACTGCCGCCGCGAAAATCGCGGCTCCTCCGAACGTTGCGCCTGCCACTGCATAACTAAACAAGTAATGAAGCGTGTACCACTTTGGTGACTCGTCTTGTTCCTTTTCTATCTGGCGCGACATCTCCTCATGTTCGGCGCGCTTTTTCTTCTGTCGCTGCGCTTCTCTTTGCTTGTGTCGTGCCCAAGCGGATGGCGTTGTTAAGAGGATGCACGCGATAATGGCAATTAATCCCGCCCCGACCGGGACGTACCACATGTCGTGTTCACGGGTGAAGTTGCCTTCAAGAATGGCGTTAGTTATGACTGCCGCCGCTGGGCAAACACGGCGAACATTGCGATACGCCATGCCCAGCGATTCTTGGCAGAAGCGGGAGCGGTAGTCGTCACTCGTCGGCCCCTCCATTGCGTTCCTAATTCCGGCGAAGGTGAGCGTCAAGGTGCAGTTGTCCCGTTATTCGCGGTTGGAGCAAATGTGGAGCAAGAACGGAGTGATAACAGCCCTGCACGCGCACCTCTTTCGGATTCGAACGAAGAGGATCGCGCCTTTCGGCTGTAAAAACAAGGAGTTTGGGTTGGCGGAAAAGCGTGGGAGTCGAACCCACCAGGGAACAGCGTCTGCCCCCTCAACGGTTTTGAAGACCGCGCGACACACCGGTGCCGAAGCTCTTCCGTGGAGATGTGACTAGCCTTCGCTAGATTAGCATTGCGCAGCGGTTGGGTCAGCCTTCGTTGGTCCAGTGTTCTGCAATGAGCGCGTCGGCGCTGCGCCGCAGGAAGCGCACGTTGCCGACTCGTCTGGTGAGTCCCACGCGGTCGAAGTATTCCAGCAACTCGATGGTGACGTTGCGGCCGATGCCGGAGGCATCGCGGAACGCGCCCGCACCGAAGCCTTCCTCGGATGCGTCGTTGGCGAGGCGTTCGGCAACGCGGGCCAGGTCGCGGATGCGTGGGAGCGTGAAGTAACGGTTCCCTTTGACGTGCACGAGCAGCCCTGCGCCGATGGCGCGGTCTGCCATGGAGCGTAGTTCCGCCAGGTCCAGGTCCATTTCCTTGGCGAGGTCGGGCAGCGTGGGTGGCTTGTCTGTGTGTTTGCCGAGATGTGGTTGGACTTTGTCCCACAGGCGTTGATCGCGCTCTGGCAGCTGCACGACGTGGCCGGGCAGGGCGATCAGGTTGCCGCGGATGCGGATAGCGTGTTCGTCGCGCAGTGCGCCAACTATAGATGCAAGCGTTGGGTCGTTTACGCGCACCGGCAATTGTGTCCGCAAGCGATTTCGCTCAAGACCCGCGCGTTCCGGGTGCTGTTCATGCCACTGGCCAAGTGCCACCAGTGCAGCGTCTCGCAAGCCGTGCCAGTGGTGTTCTGCAAGTCCAACGCGGTCGCTGTCACGGCCACATACAAATACGCCGGAACTCGCGACGCAGTCCTCGAGGCGGGCCGTGGGCAGGTTCCAGTTGCGCCCGAAGAGGTCTAGCTCAACCCCTTGGTTTTGCGCCGTCGCCAGCGCGCCCAGCGCGCTGGCCGGCGCGTCGGCTTCGATTATACGTAAGACGTCCAGACGCTCGGGCTTTGCACGGCCGCGTGCGGGTGGCTGCGCGTCCAGCACTTCGCCGCCAGCGATCGTGCGCCTAGCAGACTGGTCGCGCACGATAAATCGGTCGCCTACCCAAGCGGCCAACGGCTTGTTTGGCATGACGCGGACCAGCCCGCTTTCGCCCGGTTCGATCGTGTCAGCTTCAAGCAACGCGAGACGCGCTGTGACGTCCTGTGTGCCCAGATGAAAGTGCACCGGGGTCCAGTGCGTCAGCG
>CEUQ01182867.1_pt1 | contig 10197 bp, 15 predicted proteins | sample 361491 | NCBI WGS metagenome assembly CEUQ01 (sample SAMEA2622796, study PRJEB7988) | marine metagenome | biome: marine biome (ENVO:00000447); feature: marine epipelagic mixed layer (ENVO:xxxxxxxxx); material: "saline water (ENVO:00002010), including plankton (ENVO:xxxxxxxx)" | depth 120 m | reverse complement strand
GCCGGCCGGTGTCAAACGCAGCGATCGGCCCATCCGCGTAAACAACGTCAAATCGAGCCGCCGTTCCGCCTCCCGAATCCGATGGCTCAGCGCCGAAGCCGTCACGCCCAGTTCCAGCGCTGCATCCGCCGCACTCCCGGTTCGGCTGATCGCCGCAATCATCTGAAGATGGTGTACATCGAGCCTGGGCCGCATGGCGCCTCACATGAAACGAATGAGCACATTCATCTATCTTCCATGAAATCAGCTCAACGTCACACATCCATGACCTCTGGACTTTGGCGGCCACGCTCCCGATATCTCGTGCCAGGACCACACGGGAGAAATCCATGAGCGACAACGGCATTCGTGGCCTGCACCACGCCGCCTACCGCTGCCGGGACTCCGGGGAGACCCGTGTCTTCTACGAGGACTTCCTGGGCCTGCCGCTGGCCAACGCCTTCGAGATCAACACAACGATCACCGGACGCGAGGCCCGTGTGCTGCACAGCTTCTACCAAATGGCCGACAGTTCGTTCCTCGCCTTCTTTGAATCCCCGCTGGAGGATTTCGACTTCAAGGACCAGCACGACTTCGACCTCCACATCGCGCTCGAGGTCGACATAGAGACGCTCCACGTCATGTTCGACAAGGGCCAAGCGTCAGGAATCGAAACCCGCGGCATCTCAGACCACGGCTTCATCCGCTCCATCTACTTCCGCGACCCCAACGGCTACGTCGTCGAACTCACCGCCAAGACCGACCCCGACGACAACGGCCTGCGGAACAGCGCCCGCGCCAACCTTGACACCTGGCAGGAAACGAAACCTGCAGGCTGATCGTTTCGGCTAGTTCGGTACCTGTCCTGCAAACGTCGCGCGGTGCATCACGCGGCGGAAGCCGGTGCCGCCGTTCTTCGCGGCGAAATCGTCATCGATGGCGCAGTGCATGGTGACCCGGTTGTCCCAGACCCCCAGGGTTCCCGGCTCCCAATGAAGGCGGGTCGTGAACTCGATCCGTGAGGCGTGATCGCACAGGAAATCGATCAGCGGTTTGCTCTCGGCGACCGTCATGTCCTTGAAATGGGTCGTGTAGGATCGGTTCACAAACAGCGCCTTGCGGCCCGTTTCGGGATGCGTGATCACGACGGGATGGGTCGACCGGTCGCCCACCGCCGCCTTGCCCTTCATGCTGCGGAAGGTGTTGTAGTAGTCATAACCCGTGGAATCGTGGATGGCTTCGAGCCTGTCGATCATGGCCTTCATGCCATCCGACAGGGTCTCGTAGGCGAGATACATGTTAGCAAAGCCGGTGTCGCCGCCGAAGTCCGGCACCTCCCGCGCGTAGAGCGCCGCACCGATCGACGGCTCTTCCTTGAACGTGACGTCGGCGTGCCACGGTCCGCCCCAGTTCTTGTACTCCTCGGGCTCCTTCACGATCGCGATGATCTCCGGGATGCCGTCGAGCCCTTCGACATAGGGATGCTCCTCGAGCTTTGAGAAGCGCAGGGCGAAATTGCGGTGCTGTTCGGGCGTTAGATCCTGATTACGGAAGTAGATCACGAGGTGATCGAGCCAGGCCTGATGGATGCCGGAAAACTCTTCGTTCGACAGTGGCTTGGAGAGATCGACCCCTGCAATCTCCGCACCCAGTGAGCCCGCCATGGGCCTGACCTTGAACTCTGAAGCCACCGTACCAACTCCCCATTTTCTACCAAGGACACAAAGTATAGCGGACAATGGAACATTAAGGCCAGACCACACCACGGCATGCCACCTTCGCGACGTTCGTGTTCGCCATTCCCGGCGCGCGCCGAACCTGTCAGTGTCTGCGCCGGACAACACGTCACCGCGCGCCTGTCACGGAGTACTGATGACCGCCGACCCACAAGCACCGTCTCCGGAGACAACGGAAGCCCGTCCCTCATCGGGCCGCATTCTCAGTGCCAATGCCGGGCTGGCCTGCGTGATGCTGATGTGGGGCAGTGCCTTCCCGCTGATCGAAGATCTGCTCACGACCTGGGACGTCCTGATCAACACAACAGTGCGGATGGCGGCCGGCGCGTTTGTCCTCGTGAGCATATTTGTCGTCGCCGAATACGGCCGGATATTCCGGGGACCCATTCCCTGGGGTCGCGTCTTCCTGCTGGGATTCTTCGGTTTCGGCGTGAACACCGTCATTTTCACGGCCGGCGTTGCCAACACCGGCGGCGCGAACGCCGCCATAGTGGCGGCCCTGATGCCGATCATCGGTGCCATTGCGGCACGGGTCATCAACGGCGAACGGCTGCGCCGCGCGACCGTGATCGCCGCAACGATCGCGTTTGCGGGCTGTGTCCTGGTGGTTGTCGCCCGAGCGCGCGAGGTCGGCGAGTTCCGAGGCGGCGCGCTGCTGGTGCTGATCGCGATGAGCCTGTGGGCCTGGTATTCGATTCAGGCCCAGCGCTGGCTTTCGGGCTGGAGCCAGGTGCGTATCGGCGCAATGACCGCAACCGCGGGCGCGCTATCGCTTGCCGTCATGAGCGTGGTTGGTGTCACATTGGGTCTGGCAGGCAACCGCCACGACTTTTCGCCTGGTGCGATCGCCATCATCATCTATCTCGCGGTTACCTCCAACGGTGTCGCGCTGGTGCTTTGGTCCAATGGCGTGAAAGTCCTCGGCGTCACGTTGGCGACACTATTCTCCAACACAATTCCCATGATTGCGGTGGCCATCAGCTTCCTGTTTTTCGATCAGACTCCGCTTCCTTTGGAACTGGTCGGGGGCGCCGTCGTGATCGGCGGCGTGATCTACGGGCAGATGGCCCTGCTGAAACGATAACCATGCAGCCTGATCCCGACCGGTCGATCCCAAAGGGCACTCGTTCGGACAAACTTTGCGCCTCAAAGAGTTGTCCGATGTGACAACAAGCCGCTCCCGGGCGTGACGGACGAGGTCGAGGCGGACCTCGAGCCCCATTGGGAGACCATCCCCACCGGCAACTCCGACTTCATCGGCTTTCAGACCCAGCGGGCGCCGCAGCTGATCGCCATCTCGGAAGGCTGCCGGGTGCTGGCCGAGCATCCTTTGGTGATGGCCGTGATGGATCGCGTGCTGCTACCGATGTGCAAGCGCTACCGGCTTCATGTCACGAACGGCATCCGCGTGGGGCCGGACGAAACGCCACAGATGCTCCACCGCGACGACGAGCTCTTCCGCGGCTACGTGCCCCATGACCGCCGCCAGTTGCTGACCAACATGATCTGGGCGATGTCTGACTTCACGGCCGCGAACGGTGCAACGCGGATACTTCCGGGCTCACACACCGGGAGCGAAGACACCGTTCCCGACGAAGAGGACTTAGTGCAGGCGGAGATGCCACGCGGTTCGCTAGCTCTCTACCACGGCTCCACCTTCCATGGCGCCGGGCGCAACACCACCGACCAGCCGCGCACGGGCGTGCTGTTCGGCTACAGCCTGGGATGGCTGCGGCAGGAGGAGAACCAGTACCTCGCGGTCCCACCCGATGTCGCGCAAACCCTGCCGAAGTCGCTGCAGGAGCTCATCGGCTATGCTGTCCACCCGCTCTTCCTGGGCGGGGTCGACCAGAGGGACCCGTCGACCGTGCTCGGCGATGGGACGGATGCTCTTCTTGAACCAGCCGAAAGCGGCAAGGGATCGTAATACTCAGTCCTTAAGCAGAGATCCCAGCCCGCCGATGACCGAGCCTTCGCCCTGGCTGGCTCCTGACCCGCTTTGCGGCGCGGCCGGCCAGACGCGAGAACGGCAGGCTCTGAAGCCAGACCGTGCCCGGGCCCTGCAGGCGCACGAAAAACACGCCTTCTCCGCCGAACAGCATGCTCTTCACGCCACCCACTGTTTCGACGTCGTAGTCGACATCGGCCGTCATGGCAGCGAGGCAGCCGGTGTCGGCATGCAGCACCTCGCCCGGCGCCAGTTCGGGCGAATGAGCGTGCCGCCCATGTGGACGAAGACCCAGCCGTCGCCTTCGAGTTTCTGCAGCATGAAAGCCTTACCGCCGAACAAGCCGGTCAGGATTTTCTTACGGAAGGCGGTGCCCAGCGCCACACCCTTGGCCGCAGCGAGAAAACTGTCCTTCTGGCAGATCAGCCCACCGCCGACGTCACTGAGGTTGATCGGCAGGATGGTTCCGGGAAACGGCGCGGAGAAGCCGACATGGGTTTTGCCGGAACCGTTGTGCGTGAAGACCGTCGTGAAGAGCCCTTCGCCCGTGACCAGACGCTTGCCGGCACCCACCAGCTTGCCGAAGAAACCGCCTTCCTGCTCGGAACCGTCACCGAACACCGTCGACATCTCGATCAACTGGTCCTAGTACATCATGGCGCCAGCCTCAGAGATGGCGCTCTCTCCGGGGTCGAGCTCAACTTCAACGTACTACGTCCCCTCACCTTCGGTCTTGAAATCAACCACGTCTGATCCGGCCATTACCTTCTCCACTATGTTGAATGGACGTCTGACGATGCGTGTCGCCTGCCAACACGAAGTCTCCGACAAATCCCGATCCTCAGGCGCCTTAGTCGAACGCGACCTTGTGTTCCTGAAGGGTGTTGCCGCCGTCTACCACAATGAGTTGTCCGGTGATGTAGCTGGCTTCCTCGCTCGCGAGAAACACCGCGACATGACCGATCTCGTCGGGCGTGCCGGCACGGCCGGCCGGGGTATAGCGGCCGGCGATCACCTCGTCCTCACCACTTGATGGCGTGTGAATCCAGCCCGGCCCGACACAGTTCACGGTCACGTTGTGTGGCCCCGCCTCGATCGCCAGAGACTTTGCCATCCCGAGCATGCCTGCCTTGGCCGCGCCATAAACAGCGCTACCATGAATACCGACCACCGGCCCCGTCACCGACGACATCTGAACGATGCGGCCGTAGTTACGCTCCATCATGCCTGGCAGCACGGCACGGGTGACCAGAAAACAACTCGTGAGGTTGATGTCGATGCCGTAGTGCCAGCCCTCGTCCGAGGTCTCGTGGATCGGTGTCGATGGCTCATCGCGCCCGACTTGCACCATGCCGGCGTTGTTGACCACGATGTCGATAGGCCCCAGAGCCGCTTCGGTCTCAGCCACCAGCGCCTCGACCTGGCTCCGGTCGGTCAGGTCGGCCAGTTTGGCGAAACTCTCGCCCTCGCCGCCGGCGAGCTCGCCCAGACGCTCGAAGATACGGTCCGTCGTCGAGGTGATCGCCACCTTCGCCCCGGCGGCGCGCAACAGCCGCGCGCAGGAAAAGCCGATGGCCCCCGCACTTCCCGCTCCGGTCACCAATGCAACCCGTCCTTGAACTCCAGCCATATCGCCCCTCGCTCTTCGAAAGACAGCGTAGCCGTCTCTGCTGGGAGCGCCACCCTTGTGTCACGAATTCCGATCGTCGGTCGTGGTGGCCGCACCGGCGGTTCCCGGGACGCTGACCAGATCGAACCCGGCCGGGACCGTGAAGCCGTACTGGAAAACAATACGCGGCTCGTCGGACTGGTGTGGCAGGGTCCAATGCAAACGCTCCGACGGAAGAAAGGCCCAGAGAGAACGCACAGACACCGGCCAGGATTTATGCTCAACAATGGGGTTGCCCAGAGGGTCACCCTTTTCGACCATGACGTTGCAGCGCAAATCAAGTTGGCCGGTCTGTTCGTGAAGCGGAAAGCGGTCGTGATGGCGCTGAACAAAACCACCCTGTTCGACATAAGACACGATCCAGCCCAGGTGTGGGTCGACCGGGCAGGCATCGAGGCCGAATGCCTTGACGACACGGTCTTAAATCATGCTGACGACACCATCCGCATAGGCCGTTTCGTGGATTTTCCGGAAGAACAGAGCCGGGCCCCGCGGGTTCTCCATCAGTGCGCCATCCTGCCACATGGCGCGGGCGCGCTCAGACAAGCTGGGACATTCCCGCTCACTGACGAAATCAGGAAGAACGACGACATCCATGGCACGCTCATTCCCTGGGGCCTCGCTACAGAATCAGCGTCGATCGTTGTCGAAGACACTGACGTCATCGAGAACGACACCCGAAAAGCAACAGACCCAAGCCATCTCATAACGCCTCAGCGATGGCAACTCAGCCGGTCAATCACATCTCGGACACCGCGCGGCATCCGCCCGTCAGGGCAGCGGGACAATTTCGATTTCAAGACCGTCGGGCGTGCCATCCATGCTTAACGAAGACACCGTGATCGTGTATGGACCCGGCGCTTCAAGGGTCAGCGATGTGCCGGCGGAATCCTCTTCGCGCCAGCCGGAGGATGCTTCGAACTCTTCACCGGTCTCATCGTTCATGGCGGTGATCTTGACCCGCATCTCGTGGTTTATGCCGGTGTCACGCGCAACACCACCCACCAGCACCTCCACAGGTGTGGCGACCGTGTAGGTGCATGTGATGTTCTGCGCGGTCTCATCCAGGAGCGGCTCACAGACGTGTTCGCTGGCATGGGCGGGAAGCGCCATGAAGGCAGCGGCACTCAAGGCAAGCGCGGCGGCGAATTTGGTCATGGTCAGTTTTATCATGACCATTGTTACGCACCTCGGGCGTTCCCGGATCAGCGGTCTTCGCACCCGCTTCTGCCTCCTTCAGAACACCAATGATCTGTTCCTCAGAAAACCTCGTTCGCTTCATCGTCTGTCCTTGCATAAGGGCCAGACTCTAATCAAACGTGGAGGAAAATCAGGAGGTCACGTCATGTGGGATAGAAAACCCACGAATCTCCAAAAGACGTTTATTATCAACAAGTTTAGAAAGAGAAATGGCGGAGAGGAAGGGATTGCATCAGGCACCCTCTCCCCACTGCCGCACCCTCAAGTCTACCTAGGCTCCACTCAGGTTATCCCTGCTATTCACCGGGCGAGTTCAGCAGCATGAATGGGGCCGCAGATGAACGCTCAACGACACCACCTACTTGGAACCGAACAAGACAGTTTCTGAGACACGAAAGGTGGCCAAAGGGGGAGACGCCTAGGGACCATCTGTGCAGATGGCCTCTCAGAAATCTCTGCCAAAAATAGGACTTGCGCGAGCCGTGAAACAGGGGTGTTCAAAGCGGCAAGTCATCTTGTATCTCGCACCAGTCGGGTTGGTCTTCGACGTAGATATGAGACTCCGGTCGCAGACCATGCCCGTGGTCCAGCGTTCCCACACGCAGAATCACATAGTCGTCACTCTCGTCGCTGGAAATCGCGAAGACGTGACCTCCGCAGTTCGAGCAGAAATAGCGAACCTTCTCCGAGACATTGGTACAGTGGACTGTGAAGTCCTAGAAATATCAAAGAGAACGGAGGAAGGCGATGAGGTGGCCGCGTTCTTCAGCGGTCATTGCAGCAAAGTTGTCCCTCGATTTCTGGGCTTCGCCACCATGCCAGAGGATGGCCTCGGTGAGGTTGCGCGCACGACCGTCATGTAGGAAAAATGTGTGGTCACTCACGATTTCTGTGAGGCCGATACCCCATAGTGGCGGTGTACGCCACTCAAAACCGGTTGCGAGCCCCTCTGGCCTTTCATCAGACAGTCCCTCCCCCATGTCGTGGAGCAAGAGGTCTGTATAGGGCCAAATCAGTTGGTCAGACTGTTCCGGCTGAGCCTCGTTCAAAGGCGTGATGAATTTCGGGACATGGCAGCCGATGCAATTGGCTTCGTAGAAGAGTCGCTTCCCAGCTAGCACATCTAGATCATTAATAGCCCGACGCGGTGGCACAGCTAAGTTACGAGTGTAGAACAGCAACTTCTCCATGATTTCGGCAGTTACTTCAACGACAACTTCGTTGCCCCCACCGCTGGCGCTCAGACAATCGCTCTGGACGGGCGCACAATCCCCCCTGGCAAAAGGCGATAAAGGGGTTGAAAGTCCGATATCAATTGAGAATGCGTGTGAATTTTGTTGGTTGAGATTGGGTTCTCCAGCTTTCCAGCCAAATCGGCCAATAGCATGGGAATTGAGTTCTTCGCTCCAGACAATATTGGCGCGGCCCGAGATACCATCGCCGTTGAGATCATCAGGGTCTGCGTGGCCCAAGATGTCTGCCGGCGCTATCGCTTCGAGTAGACCCAACCCAATCATCGGGGGGGCAATCCGCGGAGAAGTCATAATTTCCTCAGATAGTGGGCCGTACCCTAACTCCTCAATGATGTATGTAGGATTGCGAAGGAAGATGACCGTGCCATCAGCGAGCACGACTTCAATCTCTTCGTAGTCAATCGATATCAAACCTTCGGCAATCAGTCCCGGAATCGCAAAATCCTGGAGCTGGACCCCATATACAGGATCAGAAATGACGTTCTGGCGGTGAGTTTCGAGCAACAATTCTTCTTCCCGATTCGACGGCGGGATGCTGAGACGCATGACCATTGAGATGGCGTTGTCGTCGGGCCAGTTTCCATTGGGTGGATGACCGCGGCCATCTTTGATGTGGCATTCCTGACAGGCGCGAGCATTGTATAGGGGTCCCAAACCGCCGCCGAATGGAGTTGAAGAGGGAGCTGCAACCCAGAGACGCTTGAATAAATCGTTACCAAACCTGAAATCCAGCCGAGCTTCCCGTGACATGTTTGCGGCGGGCGTGGAAAAAGCATTTTGAGAAATTGAGCCGTAAAATGTTCCAGAACCGCCCTGGCGGGCTTCGAATCGCTCTGCCGAAGAGAAATCGGTAGTTGGAGAAACAATCAAGGAATCATCAGAAAAAACTGCAAACGATATTAAATAAATAAATAAAAATGAAATTTTACTTAAAAAATAAATTCCTAATTTTTTCGTAACAATACTTAATATACTGAGAATGTTTCTTATTATAATGCCCTTGATGTGATAATTATACTTCATGTTATTCTAAAGTTAGATTTAATATCTCTATACTATATTATCAGGAACGAAATTCTGTTTTCGAGAAACGCCTCGGCGGCTCCGTGCGGAAATGGGCTTCGCGGCCAAGGGCGACGCCAGGTGTCGTGCCGACGATCGTCGACGCGATCATCGCAACTGTTACCACCACACTTTGCTGCGCTGTTTCAGCTTTAGGGGATAGGCCTACCGTGTCAAGGACACGCCCCAGCCCTGCGTGAAGCCGGCCGATGGGCTGGTGCGAGGCATCCCAGTGCGGCGTGAGTAGAAATGACCAACACCCCACCGCCAACTTCTGACGAACATGGATCACACAGCGCCAGCGACGCTCGGGGCTTAGAAGTTTGCCTCCGCGGCCTCCTTCAGCACCAGCTTCTCCAATGTCAGGTCCGACACCGCCCTGCGCAGTCGCGCATTCTCCCGCTCAAGATCCTTCAGGCGACGAGCCTGATCCGTCTTCAGGCCGCCGTACTCACGCCGCCATCGATAGTAGCTCTGCTCCGATATCCCGATCTGGCGACAGATCTCGCCAACCGTGCGACCCTGCGAGAGCCACACATCCGCTTCACGCAGGTGTTAGCAGAATTTCAAGTGGTTTCCTATTGGACCGCCGTGATAATGCGCCATTGGAGCCCAATGGCGTAAGACCTTTAGCTTACCCTATCCACGGCGGTGATCCAGAGCCATTCACGAGGATCTAAATGCCTAGGAAAAAAGGGACAATGGCGGTGGAGGCAGACGGATGCGAACTCGTCTCTCTCGTACGGGTTCCGAAATGTGCTACAAAGCTGACATTCAAGCAAATCTGGACCTTGGTCTGCTTCTGACCCTAAGCGGACATTACCGGCACCGCTCATCTATTAGAAAATGAGGTTGCAACATCTCAGGCAAGGCTGCTATTCGCGGTATCACAGTCCCCAATCAAACGCATCGCAGGTTTGGTCGAATTGCCGCAAATAGGAAGACCTCTGCTGGCTTGTCATCCAGGCCGATTGATAACCGTTGCGCATGAGTTTGATTAGGGTCTCAGATGGCAGGTTCCCGTTTCTCTGGGCCTCAACTATTGTCCTGTTCAACCACCCTGAACCAAACTGTTCCGGATCATCCGAATTGATCGATACGACGACACCGCGTTCCATCAATTTGATCATCATATCCAGATTACCCCCAGATGCAGTCTCATCTTCGGACACATACCGTGTAGGGCACCCCGTCAACGCGATCCCCTTGTCCAAGAGGAGTGATACGAGATCATCATCGGCGACGAGGTGCTGGGTCCTGATCAGACCCTTATCCGACTCCTGAGCCTCGCTCACCAGGATGTTAAGGCGCTCAAACAAGGAGTGCCTCTAAGGGCTCTTGCTAAAAAGG
>CEUQ01060542.1_pt1 | contig 10199 bp, 8 predicted proteins | sample 361491 | NCBI WGS metagenome assembly CEUQ01 (sample SAMEA2622796, study PRJEB7988) | marine metagenome | biome: marine biome (ENVO:00000447); feature: marine epipelagic mixed layer (ENVO:xxxxxxxxx); material: "saline water (ENVO:00002010), including plankton (ENVO:xxxxxxxx)" | depth 120 m | reverse complement strand
TTAATTTACCTCATGCAAACTGGAATATGAGATGTTTCAATCTCGAGTTCTTTGCGTCGAGCAACTTGCCAATCAATAGTTAAGCGTAGACCAACTTCTAAATCTATTTTTGGTTCAAAACCAAGGATAGATCTTGCACGGCTAATATCAGGAATCCGACGCATTACGTCCTCATATTTCCCAAATGTGGAATAAGGAATTAATTTGATTTTTGGCGGCTCATCACCGCGTACCAATTTCCATATGAGTTTAGCTAAATCTAATATGCTAATTTCAAATGTGTTGCCAATGTTAAAAACCGTATTGTTGGCGGCCGGATTTTCAATTGCGCGAATGATGCCATCTACGTGATCAGAAATATAAGTAAAAGATCGAGTTTGTAATCCATCGCCATGAACTTCAATCTCTTCGTTATCAAGGGCCTTATTAATAAATACGGATTGTGGTCCCCCCCACCAGGTAAGGTTTTGGTTTGGACCGTATCCTCCAAAAAAGCGTATAGGTACCACATCAATTCCGAATCGCTGGTTGTAGGCAAATAGCATTTGTTCTTCAAACATTTTCGAAATTGCATAAGCCCATCTCTTGATATGAGGATTACCAATTACAAGATTTGATTCCTCATTAAAAGGAACATCAGGGTTTTTCCCATATACATCTGATGTTGATGCGGCGATCACTTTTGCCCTTTGGTCTAGGGCTACTTTAGTTACACTTTCCGACCCTATAGAATTAATCATAAGAGTGTCCAGTGCATCAGTATATCGAGGAATTTTATAAGCTGCTAAATGAACTACTACCTCGCATCCTTTTGCGGCAACCTTTAATGCAGACTCATTCCGAATATCTATATAATGCATCTCAAACAAAGTACGTTTTATTAATCCGCTAATATTCAGTTTTTCACCTTGGGACATATTGTCCACCGCGACTACGTGATATCCTTTTCTTAATAGTTCGTGCGCGAGATTGGACCCTATGAATCCAGCAGCTCCTGTTATTAGTATTTTTTTCATATTTTAATCCCTTAAAATTTATACCTGCATAAAGGAAGAAATAGAGTAAGACCATTACTGTTATTAGTACCTACCCTTAACATTTGGTAGTTATGGGTATTCTTTGTATTTTATAAATAAGATCTATTTCTCGGTCATTTTACTCCATGAGATTTTCAAATCTATTTATTTAGCAACCTGACCCATACTGTATTGCAAGATCTTTTGAAAGCTGCTTATGAATTTTTCTATTCTGGAAATCTTGAGGAAGCAATTCCCAAGCCTCTGGATATTTTGGGTTAATTCTTATATGGTCTTACGGAAATATGGGGCAGATAGTTAAGAAGTAATTAAGGCTATAAAAAAGATTCTAGGTGGAACCTTTTGTAGGTAAAAATGATAATGTTTTTTTATCAAGAAAGCTAACAGAAATGACCTGATTATTGCAATAAAACGTCCTCTTTTAGGGAAAAGGTAAGAAGTTGCCAAGGATAGAACGTTTTATGGGTTTTAAAAATCAATCGTAATATGGACCAAACTCAATACGTATATTATTTTTCTTGATCTCCGTTTATAAATAGCCGAAAAGATTAAAGGGGTTTTTTGTTGATGGGAAAAATTATTTGACGTATCATAACATGTTGTAAAAAAAGGCATTATTTAGAATCACCTCCTTGGACAATATGTATTTTCCCAAATTGAAAAATTTTTTGGATATTCCAATTTTATATTTGACTTATAAAACGATAATTGGAGGTCAAAGAGCAACATCAATTTACGTAAATGAATATGTGAGACCTAAAAACCGAGATAGAGTTCTCGATGTTGGTTGCGGTCCTGCTGAAACGGTTGAGTATTTTTCAGATGTCTATTATGTAGGTTTTGACAGTAATCCTGACTATATTGAATTAGCAAAAAATAGATTTGGTAATCAGGGGCATTTCTTCTGTAGAGGGTTAGACAAAATAAACCTTAAAGAATTTGATGCCTTTGATTTAGTGTTAGCAGCGGGTGTCTTACACCATTTGGATGATAGTGAGGTGCTCTCTTTGCTTGAGTTAGCATATGTTGCATTAAAGGATGGGGGTAGGTTGGTAACATATGATGGGTGCTACATTTCGGGTCAATCGAAAATTGCCAAATTTTTTATTTCACAAGATAGGGGTAGGTTTGTGAGAACTAAGGAGGAATATTATAATTTAGCTTCTCAAATATTTTCGAATGTGAAGCAGGAATTGCGAGAGGACTTATTGAGAATACCATATACGCACTTGATCATGGAATGTTGCAAATAAAAATGAAAAATTTCTTTAGTTTTCAAATATTAAATCAGTTTTTAATACAGGAAAAAAGGTATGAAAGCCTCTCAGGTAAATAATCCGACCACAGAGTTTTCAGTGGTGATACCTATTCATAATGAACAAGAAAACATACCGGAACTTTTTGAACGTTTGATCGTAGTTCTTGAGAAATTGTGTGATCGGGAAGGATTGTCTGAGTATAGTTTTGAAATAATTATGGTTGATGATGGGAGTTGGGATAACTCTTGGAATTTAATTCAGCAACTACATGATAAGGATCAAAGGCTAAAAGGTTTAAAGTTTTCTAGAAACTTTGGTCAGCATTATGCGATCACTGCTGGATTAGATTTTGCTAAAGGAAATGCAATTATATTAATGGATGGTGATCTTCAGGATAAACCAGAGGAAATAGTTAAACTCTACGACAAAATTAAGGAGGGTTATGACTTGGTATACGGAATAAGAAGCAATCGTCAAGATAATCTTTTTAAAAAAACTCTCGCCACAGCATTTTGGTGGAGCATTAATAAAATGGCAGATGTGAAAATGCCTGAGAATCAAACAATGCTTAGAATTTTAAGTCGGGAAGTAGTCGATTCATTAAAGGAAATGAAAGAATATTCGCGATTTATTCATGGAATGATGGCTTGGACAGGTTTTGACGTTACGCAAGTAGAAGTATCGCATGCGCCTAGGTTGAAAGGAACTAGTAAATATGACATCAAAAACCAAATAAGACTTGCATTACATGCTGTGACTTCATTTTCGATTATGCCTTTGCGTTTAGCCACATTCGCAGGCTTTCTAACCTCAATATTGAGTTTTATTGTGGGTGTGTATTTCATTCTAAAAAAAATGATGTTTGGGTTCCCCGTTCCGGGTTGGGCTGGAATTATGGTTTCTGTTTTTTTTATGGGCGGGGTGCAACTTCTTGTACTTGGAACTTTCGGTGAATATCTTGGCAAGGTATATAAAGAGGTGCAACAGAGACCTATGTATATTTTAAAGGAAATTTTAAAATAAATAAAAAAATGATAAGAGAACTGAAATGGGATACCGAATTCTTCAAGAAAAAAATAGGGGCTTTAATTTTCGATGAGATTTCAGAGGTTGATATCGCTAGTGAATTAGAAGAAGCGAGGAAAAAAAATTATAAATATATTGTTTGCCAATTAAAATCACCAAAACTCTCTATCATTAATATACTTGAGGAATCTAGATTCTATCTTTCAGATGTTGGTGTTATATGGGAGATGAGGGTGGATGAATATCTTTCGATTGTCAAAAGAAAAAGTTTAAATCATAGTTATAAACCAAGCGAAGCTGAAATAAAGGACATACCAGCGTTACAAGAAATCATTAGACCTATGTTTCCTAATAGTAGGTTTTACAGCGATCCATTTTTTAGTAACGAAGAAGCAGACAACCTTTACTATATTTGGATTGAAAATTCAGTTTTAGGTAAAGCGGCAGATGTTGTATTTCATATGCCAGGAAAGGCTTTTGTGACATGTAAGAAAATAAATGGCGGATTTGGTGAAATAATATTAATAGGTGTTAAGGATGGACTAAGAGGCAAAAGTCTGGGTCGAACCTTAATGGATTCTTCTGTAAAGTGGTTTTCTAAAAATCAGATCCAGAATATCAAAGTCAGAACTCAACTTAAGAATACAGGGGCAATGAATTTTTATCGAAAACTCGGATTTTCTATTGAGGGCTATGACATGATCTTTTCATATGCTATGTAAGCTGACTTCTATTTAATATTTTTCTCCTTGGAAAATTTATAATGCAAAAAAATATTCTAGTGACAGGAGCAGGGGGATATATTGGAACCTCCTTGATAGATCAATTATTAGAAGAAGGAAATAGAGTTACTGGAGTTGATCGATATTTTTTTGGCGCCGAATTATTGGGGGAAACTAAGAACCATTCGAATTTTAAGTTCTTAAAAAAGGATATCCGAGATCTTACAGTAGAAGATTTTGAGGGAATAGATGTTGTTTGTGATCTTGCCGCTCTATCTAATGACCCATGTGGTGATTTAGATGAGAAAACTACTTATTCTATAAATCATCGAGGTAGAGTCAATGTCGCCGCACTCTCTAAGAAGGCAGGAGTTCGCCAACACATTTTTGCAAGTTCATGCTCTGTTTATGGAGCGGGTGCTAATATTGCTCTTACCGAAGAGAGTGAAATCAATCCTGTGTCTATTTATGCAAAAGCAAATGTTCTTGCTGAAAATGACGTGTGTGATCTGGCCGACAATAAATTTACGGTAACAGTTTTAAGACAAGCCACCGTATTTGGTTTGTCAAAAAGAATGCGCTTTGATTTGGCGATAAATATCATGACTCTAAATGCGGTTAAAAAAGGTAAGATTTTTGTAATTGGGGGAGGAACTCAATGGCGTCCATTTATTCATGTTAAAGATACGGCGCGTGCATTTATTCATTTAATAGATCGCGATCCATCAATTATAAATGGACAAAAATTCAATGTTGGAAATTCAGAACATAATTTTAATATTTTAAGTTTGGCATATGTTGTAAGGGAAAATATTCCTTTTCCAATAGAAATTGAAGTCGTTCCTGATGATGAAGATAAAAGAAACTATAATGTCTCTTTTGAAAAAATAAAAAAAGTTCTAGGTTTTGAACCCAAGTTAACCCCTGGATACGGTGTAAAAGAAATTTATGAAGGTTTGAAGCAAGGCTTTGTTGATACAGATGAAAGGACAGTTACAGTAGCATGGTACAAACATATTATTTCCTCAAAGCAATTAATTGATAGTCTTATCATTAATGACCGAATTCTAGATTAGGATAAAAAGACTGGATAGATTTTAGACTTAAAACAGGACCTGTTTAAAAAAATTAGTTAAAATTTATTTGTCTTAAAATTAACAACTCGGTTCGTCTTATTTGTAGTCTTATAAAAGGAAAAAAGGATCACTTATATTCCAATAAAATTTTCAATTTATCCTTATTGCTTTACTGCATCAATGATCAATCTATATTCAGATATCAATAGACTAACCACCTTATAATATCTTGAAAACAGATCGAGCCTAATGTTCCTAGCTTATACCCTTTTAGTATTTTTTATTATCTATTCTATTTCGGCTTTTCTGGCCGAAACGATATTCACAAGTCCTAATGAACAAAAAATACCGATTTCAACTCGTGTGGGATTGGGTTATTTTCTCTCTCTATTTTATTTTGTATCGGCATGGCTTTTTATGTCTATCAGGCAAGCTTGGTGTTTGGGCTTAATATTGCTGGCACTCTATATTTGCGGAAAAACTTCCAAGGGGTTACTTGCCTTGGAATGGAAATCTGTAAAAGGTTTATTAAAAAAGCACTTTAAAATTCTTTGCGTGTTTTTATTATTAGCGAACCTATTTTTTCTTCCTCTTCATTTATCTGGCAACTATGGTCCTTTTTCAGAAGGTGGTGGGGATGTAACGATTTATTCGGATACTGCAAAAAGACTCGCTGATTTTAACCTTAATGCCGTTGGATTGGAAGAAAACGCTTCCTTCAAAGATAGACTTGATAGGATCAAAGAATTAATCAATAAAGATCATATTCAAGACGAAACCTATGGCGATATGCAAAATATTGGCGATTATATGACCCAAGGACAAGATTTGATCAACCCGCCAAATGCTAATTACCAAGCCAACAGATTAGCCTTTAATTTCATACAGAATCCTATTCAATTTACCCCCTGTGCGCAGTTTGCGTTTTTATCAGGCAAAACTAATTATCCTATCTTTTTTGCACTACTAGCTTTTCTTTATTCCCTGATTTTAGCATCAGCTTGGGGATTCTTTTGCCCCTATGGACGAATTCCAGCCGTAATTTCAGTATTGATCATAGGAGGCTCTAATGGATTAGTTTCCGGTTTTTATAATATGTATTTGCTACAGGCTATGAGTATAACCATTCTGGTTCTCACCCTTGTGGCAGTAAATTCTGTGAGTCTCTTTTCAGTTGCTGGTCTTAGAGTTTATGGTTTTGGGAGCTTATTTATTTTAATGAGTTATCAGCATTTTCTTCCACTCATTGCCCCTTTATTAGTGCTGGCATCTATAACTCTTTTCTACAAGAAATCAGGAGAATCTGAAATTTCAAATCCAGAAAATAAAAATAGATTTATCCAAGACCTATTACATTATTCTCCACTGATTATATTTTTTTCATTTTGTATTGCAGAAATATTTGCAGGATATAGGGCTACTGTTGATTATATGAAAATCATTATAGCTCCTTGGTTAACAAATGAAATTAGTGGAGGTAAAAGTGTCTTAGGATTTTCTGATCAGTGGTGGACTTTTCTCTTTGGCTTGGCATCACAACAACATTTCTATCCCTACGCGACTGAGCATGACACCATGAATTCGTTATTCCTGTTTGGAGCTTACCTAGGGTTGTTTCTACTTGCGACCAGCTTTTTATTGATTATCTCATATAAATTTCTGCCTGTATTCAGCCAAAAACAAAAAAAGGAAATATGGCATCACATTGGAATCTACTTAGCCCTCGCCATTGTCATATGCATATATTCGATGATGATTCAAAAAACATTATATATCCAGGCAAAGGGTGCTCAATACCTTTTGATATACATATATTTCCTTATGCTGTTGCCACTTACTATATTTTATAAAGCCTACGGACCAATTAAGGTACACAACCTTTTTAAAAATAAAGAAAAGAATAGAAAAATTGTTTTTACTACTACTTTTTTTGTATTTTTCTTATTTATTTTTTCTGCTTTTCTTTGGGTTCCAAGAGTAATTTATTCTTACAGAATTGGGCATCATAAGGACAGAAGTACCGTTATAGAGGCATCTTTTTTTTCTCAAGCAGAAAGAATCAAAGCTGAAGATGAAAATGCATTTGTGCTTTTTGAACCGCGTACAAGCGCGGACGTTTATTTTCCTTATCAATCTTTTGCAGGTTACAAATTGATTCCCTCTAGACATCTTGTGTTAGATCAAATTATCCCGGCGGATCATGGTGGCACTGGGAGTAAAGCTTTAAAAATACCATCGGACTTTTTAAAACACGCGGACATAAATCATTTGTGGAGTTTAACAGCAGTTAAGGAAGGAAAAGGTAAGTATCAATGGAAAACAAAAAAAATGGTTTATAAAAAAGACCCTGATCTTATTTTTTCCGGATACGACTATCAAAGAGATTTTTCTATTCAATCTAGATCCAAAAGAAACCATCTTATTTCAGGGCCTAAAGAGAGAGGAATATTTTCATATATACGTAATGGTGCGGTCATGATTTATTTGCCCCCTGGTGGTCCTTTTCATCTTGATGTCAGAATATTTAATAGGGATGGGAAAGATAAAGATGAGTTTGATTTAATGGCTGTTGAAATTGAAAAGCAAGTAAAATCTGGAGAACTGAGGTATGTTTCTTCAATGCAGAAAAAAGACGGGATTATTAATCTGCTATATGATTTCAATGCTAGGTCTATTCCAAGGATTGAGATTATCTCCAAATATAGCTCAGAATATTGGTTTAACGCTCGATTAGATGGCAAAGAAATGCAAAAGGATTGATCTATTTACTATGCATTAAGCTTTAGATTGTTAAAATTTGTTTGTACAGGGTTGTAGGAACTTGTTTTTTTTTTCAGCAAAAGCATCAACTATTACATTACCAATTAGCTCATGCACTTCCGACGAAGGATGGCTATCAAACTTAGAAGCTACCCACTTTTTCGGAGGCAAGGATTTAAGAAGAGATGAAATATTTATTAAACTGTCCCCTGAAAAACAGTTATCCATAAAAAGCTGTTTTAGTTGCTTTACATATAGCAAATCTGTTTGGTTGAATAAGTCCTTCGATCCCAACATTGGGAAAACAATAAAAATATTTTTTGCGTTAATTTTTCTAATATATTTAAATATTTTTATAATATTTTTTTGATGCTTGGAAAATGTTTCTGGGTTTTTGTAGCCAGTAACCAAAGTTTTGTAATAGGTTTTGTTGAATTTTGAAAGATAGAAAGGCCGCAAAAACTGATCAAATAAAAAGCTATTTTTAATAAAAAATAAAGCTGTTTTCTGAATAGTGCTCGGTTTTTCAGCCCAATCCAAATTCAACAAATATTCTATATCGTTTCCTAAATACTGGTAAACAACAAACCTGAGGGAAACCTCTTTAGTGGTTAACATTTTTATTATTTTATACTGATCTACTGTATTAGTATTATTTTTCCCTGCATTATAAATATGAATTCCAGAGTGGTTTCTCGAATTTGCTATATTGGAAAACCTCTCGTTTTCTTTTACCCCAAAACCTGCGGTAAAACTATCTCCTATAAATAGAGCTCCTTTAGTTGATTCACTAAAATCCCACTCTTTATCTCTAAACCCAAGACTATTAATCATCCAGTTTTCATTGAACCAGAACTTGCATATTCTTCCTAAGCAAATTCCAGTAGTTTTGGGCTGAACTGAATAATAAGCCCAAAGGCTTAACTCAACTATAATTAGTGAAAAAACCACTGATCCCAGTAACAATAAAATATTTTTGTGCTTATTTTTCATTATTAAGGAATTGTTTTAGGTGTTTTCGGTTATTATCCATTCTAGATGTAATATTTATTTAATTGTATAGACTTTATTTTGCAGTCTAATACTGAAAGAAATACCATTTAAATGAAAATGGGGAGAGTTATATCAAAGTGGAATTATTCGTTAAAATTTTTATTATAGAATCTGCTGCATTTCCTGAGCCGTAAGGAGTTGCTGAAAAATTGGCCTCCCATTTTCCAGAAAATATTTTCTCTATTGCTTGTGCGGTTATTTTTTTATCGATCCCAACTAGTTGATTTGCACCACAGTCAATAGTTTCCACCCATTCCGTCTCATCTCTTAGTGTTAGGCAAGGGGTTTGTAGAAAGAATGCTTCTTTCTGAATACCACCACTATCGGTCATAATGGCTCTTGCATTTTTTAATAGGGAAATAGTCTCAAGATAGGACGTGGGTTCAATAACATTGATTTGATCAGGCATTTGGATCCCTTTTTCTGATAAAACTTTAAGCGTTCTTGGATGCAATGGAAGTACAACAGTTCCGTAACAGTCAGCTATATTTTCTAAGCTTTGTACGATTGCTTTGAGCCGAGCTGAATTATCAGTATTTTCTGCTCTATGAACCGTAGCTAAAATATAACTTCTGGGTTTAATGTTAAGAGAATCCAATATTGTGCGGCTGGCTTTTTCCTTATAATAGAGCATTCCGTCATACATGATATCGCCAACATACTCTACTCCTATTGTGATACCTTCATCCTGAAGGTTTTTTATAGAAGCCTGTGTAGGACAAAAAAGCAAGGTTGAAATATGGTCGCAAAGGACACGATTTATTTCCTCTGGCATTTTTCTATTAAAACTTCTTAACCCGGCTTCAATATGCGCAACAGGAATATTAAGTTTGGCTGCTGCCAAGGCCCCGGCGAGAGTTGAGTTGGTGTCGCCATAAACTAATAAAAAATCAGGAAGCTCTTTTTTTAATATATCCTCAATTTTCTCAAGCATTCTACCTGTTTGAGCTCCTTGTGAGACTGACCCAATATTTAGATGGAAATGCGGGCGAGGAATGTTTAGTTCTTCAAAAAAGTTGTCGCTCATATTTGTGTCGTAATGTTGACCTGTATGAAGAATCTTTTCGTCAATGGTCAGATTTGCTGATTGGGAATTATGGCGGGAAATAGCTCGAGAGAGAGTTGCGGCTTTAATGAATTGAGGTCTAGCACCTACAACCGTTACGATTTTCATTGATCTTCCTATTATGATTTTTTAAGAAGTGAAAAGATTAGATTTTGATTCAAGCTTTGATGATGTTTTTAGCCGCTTCAGTGTATTTCCCG
>CEUQ01163872.1_pt1 | contig 10207 bp, 7 predicted proteins | sample 361491 | NCBI WGS metagenome assembly CEUQ01 (sample SAMEA2622796, study PRJEB7988) | marine metagenome | biome: marine biome (ENVO:00000447); feature: marine epipelagic mixed layer (ENVO:xxxxxxxxx); material: "saline water (ENVO:00002010), including plankton (ENVO:xxxxxxxx)" | depth 120 m | reverse complement strand
TACAGGTAACGCCGGTATCTGCGAGGTCCTCTGCCCAAATGTTAGAAGCAGCTTCTAAGGCCGCTTTGGATGGTCCATAGGGAAAGAAACCATTGCGTTGCATCGTCCCGATACTAGTGGTTACATTTACAATTCGTCCCCACTTTTTTTTAATCATGTGGGGCACAGCAAGAGTTGCCATATGGAATGGGCCCATTATGTTGGTATCGAAAGTAGTCTGAACTTGACCAATATCGGCTTCCCAAAACTTTGTGCGTTTGGTCATAAAATTCTCGCTGAAAGGTCTCATTCCCAGTCCAGCATTGTTTACAATCATATCGATCGTCCCAAACTTTATCAAAGCAACTTTTATTACGTTTGCACATTGGTCCGCACTACGGAGGTCGGTAGCCATAGCGTGTACTTCCCCACCACTATTACCCTTTGTTTTTGCAACTTCGGTCTCAATTATAGGAATATCATCCGGGATATGGCTTGGAGCAACGACTTTGGCTCCAGCACTAGTAAGTGCAAGGGTCATTGCTTTTCCTAGACCTCGGCTGCCCCCGGTCACAATGCAAACCTTACCTGCTATCGATGGGTTCACCAATTTTTTCTCCCCTTTGCTAGTGAGTTAAAGATGTTTTAATTTTTTGCTGACTTTGCATTCTGGATTGTTTGCCAGATTCGGTGGGGTGTTGCCGGCATATCGATGTGTGTAATACCAAGCGGGTTGAGTGCGTTTACTACAGCATTTATTGTTGCGGGTAACGCACCCGTGGGACCTGATTCCCCGCCACCCTTGGCGCCGATCAAATTAGAAGATGTAGGTACAGGAGCACTTATAATTTCCATAAAACACATACCATCTGCGCGTGGTAAACAATAATCCATTAGCGAGCCGGAAATAAGCTGTCCGTCTTTATCATAAACAATATCCTCCATCAAAGCTTGCCCAATCCCTTGTATGATTCCGCCATGCATCTGAGCTTTAAGAAGCAAAGGGTTGATGACTGTTCCGACATCGTCCACACAAACAAATGCGACTATTTCGGTTGACCCTGTATCTGGATCAATCTCTAATTCACATATTTGAACGCCAGTGGGCCAGTTCCAGTACTGGGGAGTGTAGGTACCAATCTCATTCAAGCCAGGTTCTATTTCAGCGGGCAGCACTGATGGATTAAAAGAGGCTTTTGCCACATCTAAAAGGCCGATAGTTCTATCGGTTCCAGCGACGGAAAAGGCCCCTTCCCTAAATTCGATATCCGTTTCCGCTGCCTCCATAACGTACGCTGCAATTTTTTTCCCCTTTTCGATTGTTTTTTCACAAGCGAGAGATACCGCGGATCCACCAATTGACATTGATCGAGAATTAAAGGTACCTCTCCCGTAGGTGACAATATCGGTATCACCTTGAACATATCGAATCTGAGAGGGGTCTAACCCAAGGCGGTCGCAAACGATTTGCTTAAAAACAGTTTCGTGTCCCTGCCCGTGGCTAATTGTACCCATAATTAGTGTGACTGTTCCGGATGGATCAAAACGGATACTACTAGATTCCAAGTTAGGCGTAGAGGTTTTTTTAACGGTGTTAGAAATTCCAAGACCTCTATACATCCCTCTTTTTAAAGCAATCTCGCGTCGAGATTCAAAATTTTCGTAGTCGATCGCCGCCAGAGCTTTTTTCATGTTTCCGGGAAAATCACCACAATCATATTTAAATCCAAGTGCATTGGTCCAGGGCATTTGATCTGGCTTGACTGTATTGATTTGTCGAATTTCTGCAGGATCCATGTTCAATTTAAGCGCTGCCAAGTCAATTAATCTTTCACCCACATAGGCAGCTTCAGGCGCCCCAGCACCTCTATAGGGGTTAGTCGAACAGTTATTGGTAAATACACCCGTCACTTCAACATGCACCGCTGGTGTCTTATATATCCCGGCCAGAGTGCCCAAATTATTGGTTGGTGGGCGTGGCCCACGAATAGCGAGGTAAGCACCCATGCTAGCTAATGTTTTAACTTGTAATGCTAAAAAATGTCCGTGCTTATCAATAGCTAACGCTATTTCGGTAACATTATCCCGGCCATGGGTATCAGACATAAAACCTTCTGACCTTTCAGAAACCCACTTTACGGGACGACCTACCAAGCGGGAGGCCCAAAGAACAAGCGGCAACTCGTTATATGTGCCACCGCGCATCCCAAAACTTCCTCCCACGTCCCCTGGTATTATTCGAATGCTAGTTTCAGGAATATTAAAAATTTGCTGCGCTAACTGAAACCTAAGCGGGTGTGGATTTTGTAAACCAGTATGGAGTGTATATCGATCTTGACGTTTATTATAATAGCCAAGACAGCCACGAGGCTCCATGGCTACGGCAGTTATACGATTTACGATCATTTTTTCTTGAATGATATATTCCGCTTCTTTGAACGCTTTATTAACTGCTAATGAATCCCCCTTTTCTTGGAAAAAAGATATATTGTCCGGACAATCAGGCCAAATTGCGGGAGCTGTATCAGATATAGCGTGTTCTACATCTGTGACTGAGGTTAAAGGTCTATACTCAACCTCTATTAATTCGGCAGCGTCGCGTGCCTGACTTTTTGTTTCGGCAACTATAAATGCAACGCAATCACCAACTAGACGAACTCGGTCTTCGACAAGAGCCGGCCAATGCGGATGATACATAGGCGAGCCATCTTTTTTCGTTTTATTAGCATCTTCACACGGAAGACTCCCAAAGCCTTCCGAAGCCCATTCTTTTCCGGTTAATATCCGTAACACACCTGGAGCTTTTTCTGCTTTTGACGTGCTAATTGAAATAATATCAGCCATTGCGTAGGGGGAACGCAGGACATAACCCCATACTTGGTCACGTAAATTTATGTCATCTAGGAATTCGCCCCCTCCAGTCAATAGACGCGGATCTTCTTGTCTCGCTACGGATTGCCCGACTGCAAATTCTCCCACTGTTTCTTTCCTTTCAAGACAACGAAAAATTGTTAATCATCATATCGGAACGTTTAGTTCACAACAACGGTATGGCATCTATCTTATAAGTTCTGTAACCAATGGTGTTGGTACTATATAAAGAATATACTTCGTAATGTAGATTACTTGGAAAGTTAAGCTATTGAACATTTATGGCTGTTTTATGAGAAGCTCAAATTTTAAATATTTCCTTTGCCTATTAGTTTTTGTCACTTTGGAACTTAGCAGTGTAGCGTTCGCACAACCCAGTACAATCCTCGCACAAGAAAATCTATCGACCACTGAAAAAGCCAGATTAACGGCAATAGTAGATACTCTAAAAAATGATAAAGAGCGGCAAAAATTAATCAGTACCTTGGAAACTTTATTAGCCGTAAATTCCAAAGTTGAAGCAACTCGTGATACCCCAGTTGGTATCGGAGTTGGAGGTATTAACTTTCTAACACAACGCATCGAGTCCCTTGCAAGCGAAATTGTGTCAGGGGCTAAGGCTATACTAGACCTACCAAACATATTCAATTGGTTTAAACAACAGATTTCAAATCCTATAAAACGCTCTAGTTGGATCAATATTATTTGGAAAGTTTTTTTATCCATTACAATCGGATTCTTAATAGAGAAATTATTCAGAACCATCATAGAAAAGCCTCGAAAGCAGTTAGAAACAAAGGAAATTGATGGCTGGTGGGTTCAAGTTTCTTCTCTTGTAAGTCGAACGGCTCTAGATGTGATACCCATATTTGGTTTTATAGGGGGTAGCTATTTAATACTGATATTTTCTGATCCCGGAATTCTTACTAAACAAGTTGTCACAGCATTAATTATAGCAAACGTAATAGTCCGTCTTATTATGGCATTTGCAAGAATGCTTCTTGTTCCTTCAGTGGGTTCTCTTCGATTGATACCTATTAAGGATGTTGATGCAAATTATCTGTTTATTTGGATAAGACGTATTTCAGAATTGACAGTTTATGGAGTTGCATTTGTCCAAATTTCACAGATCTTGGGATTACCCCAAGATGGTGTGGAAGCTTTCCTAAAAATTATCGGTTTCATCATAGCTTTGATTCTCATCGTCTTTATTTTGCAAAATCGGAATTTATTTACAAATTTATTCCAAAATAAAAAAGCAAACACCAAAGAAAAAAGGTATTTTTGGGATCGAGTAGCCGAAGTTTGGCATGTGCCCGCTGTCATTTATGTCGTAGCGATGTACCTAGTTTGGGCTCTTTCAGTTGAAGATGGTTTTACAAAATTACTTGAATCAACAATCTTAACAATTGTAATCGTGATAGCCGGCCAATTATTTTTGTTAGGAATTAAACGAACAGTCCGGAGGGTTTTTTATCTCAAACCAGAGGTGAAAACACGCTACCCTGGTTTAGAAGCCCGAGCCAATAGATACCAACCAATTCTTATGAAGATTTGTGCAATTATTGTTGGAATAGTAGTAATTATTGCCATCTTTGAATCCTGGGGTCTCAATGCTTTTGATATGCTGCGTACACCTTTTGGGCAACGAGTAACTGCCAGTTGTGCTACTGTTATTCTTTTATTGGCAATTTCGGTTGCAATCTGGGAACTCACTAGTGCTACGGTCGAACGATATTTATCTCGGATTGATGGAGACACTTCGACGCGTGCTAAAACTTTATTACCTTTGCTGCGCACAGCTATTTTAGTTGCTCTAGTTACACTCGTTACATTAGTTACCCTTTCAGAACTAGGTTTAAATATCGGTCCACTCTTGGCAGGCGCAGGTGTTATTGGTCTAGCTGTAGGTTTTGGAGCACAAACACTTGTTAAGGATATAATCACGGGGCTATTTATGCTCATCGAAGATCATATATCCGTTGGCCACTTGGTGAAGGTGGGTGACCATTCTGGGATTGTTGAAAAATTAACATTACGAACTATCCAGCTTCGGGATTTAGGGGGAACCGTACACGTCATTCCTTTTAGCGAGGTAACAACCTTGGAAAATCTAACAAAAGATTTTTCACGATATATTTTTGATATAGGTATTGCCTATCGGGAAAATACAGACCATGTCATTGAAGTGCTCTATGAATTAGGGGAGGAGCTCCTTAAAGATGCAAATTACAGCGAATTAATATTGGAGCCATTGGAAGTTCTTGGAGTTGATAGTTTTGGTGATAATGCGGTGGTTATCAAGGCTCGTATTACAACAAAACCAGCAAAACAATGGATAGTTGGTCGAGAATTTAACCGACGGATTAAGAAGCGTTTCGACGAACTTGGCATTGAGATGCCGTTCCCACATCGTACAATTTATTTTGGTGAAGACTTGTCGGGTACTGCTCCTCCTGCGCGAGTTATGCAGGTTGAGGGTTCGAATAATTCACCGAAAATAAAAGAGGAAGAAAAAACTTCACGAATAAAATCAACTGCCGCTCCCACCCTTGACTCAAATGGATCTGATCTCATTGACGGCGATTAAAACTATATCAAAATAACTATGCAATTAATATCACCACGTAATTTAAACCCTATAAACTGGATTGGGCTCAGAACCCACATAGGGAAAGAAATCCAAAGATTTTTGAAAGTGGGGCTACAAACCCTGTTAGCTCCAACGATTACTACTTTATTGTTTCTAGCTATTTTCAGTCTGGCTCTGGGTCGGGCGGTTCAATCAATTGGTGGTGTTCCCTTTGTACAGTTTTTGGCTCCTGGCTTAATAATGATGGCGGTAATACAAAATGCATTCGCAAACACAGTCAGTTCTGTAATGATATCAAAAATTCAAGGTAATATAGTGGATATGTTAATGCCGCCGCTGTCGCCAAGTGAATTTATAATTGGGTTTGTATTGGGGGGCATTGTTCGTGGTATATTGGTGGCTTTGTGTGTTGGCTTTGCCTTATGGATCTTTGTTCCATTCAAGATATATAATATTTGGGTAATAATTTTTTATCTTGTGTCATCTGCCTCAATTCTCTCGATGGTTGGATTAATGACCGGAATAGTTGCCGAAAAGTTTGATCATCAAGCGTCGATTAGTAATTTTATTATTACTCCGCTGTCATTTTTGTCGGGTACGTTTTATTCGATTGAACGTCTGCCCGAATTTTGGAGAGATGTAGTAATGTTTAATCCATTTTTTTTTATGATAGATGGGTTTCGTTTTGGATTTTTAGGCCAATCAGATGCCACGTTAATTCTGGGCATTACGTTGCTTTTAGTGATAAATATCCTACTCTGGATTATATGCCTTCGAATGGTATCTACGGGCTATAAACTAAAGAGCTAATTGGGATAGTTGGTTAAGTTAGGTGTTTGTCAGGCGGTGAGTTGATTATTGACATTGACTTTACTGCAACATAGTTCCTACCGGTGTTTTTGTAAATTTAATATTGTCCCAAAGTTTTAGGAGTATAATTGTGACACCAGTTGTAATGCCTAGTTATGGTCGAACAGATATAGCTTTCGAATACGGAGAAGGAGTATATCTATTTTCTACCAATGGAGACCGCTATTTAGATTTTGCTTCCGGGATAGCTGTTAACGCGTTGGGACATAAACACCCAAGGTTAGTCAAGGCATTAGCTGATCAAAGCAAAAAACTATGGCATGTTTCCAATCTTTACAAAATACCTGAACAAGAGGAGCTAGCGCGAAAATTGGTGTCTGCGAGCTTTGCAGATACAGTTTTCTTTTGCAATTCTGGTGCGGAGTCTGTTGAAGCAGGAATAAAACTTATAAGAAAATATCACTCTGATATCGGGCACTCTGAGAGATATAGAATCATATCATTTGACGGCAGTTTTCATGGACGAACCTTATCAACGATTGCGGCTGCAAAGAATAGAGCACATGTATCTGGTTTTGGTCCTATGCCGGATGGGTTTGACCAAGCGTCTTTTGGAAATATTCAAACACTGCGTGATAAAATAACAGATCAGACAGCTGGTATTATTGTAGAGCCCATTCAGGGTGAGGGTGGAGTCCGACCCTCCACCCAAGAATTTTTAGAGAGTTTACGTAAACTTTGTGATGAGTACGACTTGTTGCTATTTTTTGATGAGGTGCAAACAGGTGTTGGTCGAACAGGTAAACTTTTTGCCTATGAAAATTTTGGTGTCAAACCTGATGTAATGTCGCTTGCAAAAGGTTTAGGGGGTGGAATTCCCGTTGCGGCTTGCCTTGCAACCGAGAAAGCAGCTGTAGGAATTACGCCGGGAACACATGGCAGTACCTTTGGCGGCAACCCACTTTCCATGGCAGTGGCGAATGAAGTGATTGATATAATGGCGGAGGACGGGTTTCTGGATAATATCCGAAATTGTGGAAAATTATTGTTTGACCATTTGGTTAAATTTTCAAAAACAAATTCTGGAATTATCGAAACTGTTAGAGGTTGTGGACTGATGATTGGGCTTAAATGTATTATGCCCGTTGCGGATTTCGTTGAAGCTTGTCGTAAGGAAGGTTTGCTCACTGTCCCAGCAGGTGACAACGTCATGAGATTATTGCCACCTTTGATTATTAATGAAAATCATATCGACGAATGTATTAAGATGATGACACGTGCCTGTGAAAGGATCTTGTCAGAATGAAGGTGAAACATTTTTTAGACCTTGATCAAATCGATGCTAAAGAATTGAGGCGAATTATAGAACAGGGTCGGATTTTTAAACATCAGAGCGAGAAATCTCGGTCTTTGAAAGGCAAGACCTTGGCTATGATTTTTGAGAAACCATCCACACGAACTCGTGTGTCCTTCGAAGTTGCTATGAAACAACTCGGAGGAGAGACGGTGGTGTTAAGCCATGATGAAATGCAAATTGGTAGAGGCGAAACAATTGCCGATACTGCACGTGTACTAAGTCGTTACGTCGATGCCATTATGTTACGAACAAGTAATCATGAGAAAATTACTGAATTGGCGAATAACGCTCAAGTGCCGGTTATTAACGCTCTTACGGATCGCTCACACCCCTGTCAGCTCATGGCTGATGTGATGACCTTTGAAGAACATAAGGAAAACATAGAAGGCCGTTCAATTGCTTGGGTCGGTGATGGAAATAATATGGCGGTTTCATGGATACATGCTGCCGTAAAATTTAATTTTAAGTTAACGCTAGCCTGCCCTTCTAGTCTTTCTGTCCCACGGTCGGAAATTGAAAATGTATCTGAAAACGGAAATACCATTATAGAGACCGTGGATCCGGTAGAGGCGGTGAGTGGCGCTGATTGCGTTGTAACCGATACTTGGTTCTCTATGGGTAGTACCAAAAACCATAGAAGAAAGAAGCTATTGGAGCCATATCGAGTAACTGATAAGTTAATGGCTAATGCTGATGCGGATGCAATTTTTATGCATTGTTTGCCTGCCCATCGCGGTGAAGAAGTTACTAGCGATGTTATAGATGGTTCTCAATCTGTTGTCTGGGATGAAGCGGAAAATCGTTTACACGCCCAAAAAGCTATTCTCGTTTGGTGCCTGGGTTGAGTCATCGCCCTACACCCGATGATTATGTACAAAGGTTCCAACTGGAGAACAAAGTAGCTCAGGGCCGATTGGTTCGATTAGGTGATACCATCAATAAAATTCTTAAAACGAAGGATTATCCGCATGAGGTAGCGGTTCTTCTCGGTGAAATTCAAGTTATTGCTGGGCTTATGGCTGGAATATTGAAGTTCAAAGGAGTCTTATCCATTCAAATTAAGAGTGACGGGGTAGTTACAATGCTAATGGTAGATGTAACAAATGAAGGTGCGATGCGTGGGTTAGCAAAATTTGACTCAGAGAAATTAGAAGAATTAAGTAAAGAATTATCGAGAGGTCCCCAAAATAGCGTTTCTAAATTTTTGGGCAATGGGTATTTTGTTTTGAGCGTTGATCAGGGCCCGGGAAGCGACCCATATCAGGGTGTAATTGAATTGGAGGGGGCAACACTAAGTGAGTGTGCCCAAAAATATCTCAGTCAATCAGCACAAATTGATGCGGTGCTTAAAGTCGTGGTCTTAAAAAGCCAAGGGAAAGGTGGTTCCAATTGGCGAGGTGGTGGATTGATGTTACAGAAATTAGCCTCAACTGGACTGCAAAGTATGTCAGGAGAGTCGGCGAAACCGGAGCTGGAAGACTGTTGGCGGAGAGCAGTTATCTTTCTTGGTAGTTGTACCAATGAAGAACTTTTGGATTCGGAATTGCATCCACATGATATACTCTACCGATTATTTTCAGAAGATGGTGTTAGGGTTTTCAGTACCTCCTCTTTATTTATGAAATGCCGGTGCTCCATGGACAAAATTAAAAATTTACTAGCATCTTTTCCACGGGAGGAAGTTGAAAATATGAAAATTAATGGAGAGGTTAGTGTAAATTGTGAATTTTGTAATGTTGAATATATATTTAGTGAAGATCATATTGCTGCCCTTTATAAAGAGTCTAGTTATTCTTAGATTGACATAGATTTTATATTAGTAAGGGTAGCTCTATGAATTATATCTCAAAATATTATTTAGCAGTTCTATTATTAATATTCCTTCTTGGCTGTGATACGATTAAGACTAAGAAAAATTTTCCTGATCTAAGATACACACATCTCCCGACACTTTCACTTTCTGTGTCAAAGGTTGAAGTAATCAATAAATACCAACCAAAATTTAAAAAACCTAATGTAGAATCAGAATTTCCAATTTTACCTTCTATTGCTCTTAAAAATTGGTTTAATGATCGGCTATCCGCTTTAGGTGGTTCGGATTTTATTCGAGCAACAGTTCTAAATGCTAGTGTAGTGGAAGTCCCTTTAAAGAGGAGGGACGGAATCCGAGGTATTTTTACAAGGGATCAAACCGAGCGATATGACGCTGTGTTATCTGCTAAGATCGAAATATTTGACTCACTGGGAGCCCTTAAAGGAACAGTTTTTTCAAAAGCTAAAAATTCTCAAACAGTAGCGGAAGGGGTAACATTAGAGAAACGAGAACTAATTTGGTTTAATATGTTAGAGGCAATGATGAAAGATTTAAATCGTTCTTTAGAAAACCAAATTCGAAAATATTTTAAGCCTTGGTTAACCTAGCGTTTCCAGAAAGAAGGTATAAATAGGATTAGGATTGTAAATAACTCAAGGCGTCCGAGAATCATACCGGCTGATAGGATCCATTTCGCGGCGTCAGGCAAGGAGGCAAAGTTTCCAGAGGGTCCAATAATTGGACCCATGGCCGGCCCTACATTACAAATCGCTGTCGCCGCCCC
>CEUQ01009256.1_pt1 | contig 10218 bp, 11 predicted proteins | sample 361491 | NCBI WGS metagenome assembly CEUQ01 (sample SAMEA2622796, study PRJEB7988) | marine metagenome | biome: marine biome (ENVO:00000447); feature: marine epipelagic mixed layer (ENVO:xxxxxxxxx); material: "saline water (ENVO:00002010), including plankton (ENVO:xxxxxxxx)" | depth 120 m | reverse complement strand
GTAGTAGTTAACCAAAATGATTCCCTGTTCAAGGACGGTTATATCTACGGAGATTTTTGTAGTGGTATAATTTGGCTGGCTGTACATAACAATGGAAGCTTCTCTAATGAATTTATTGTTGATACTGACTTACAGATAGCTGGATTCGGTAGAGGATTAGATAATGAACTTCTGATTTATCACTGGGGAGGTAGTATCTTTAGTCTTGAATAAGACAAAATATCTAACTTGTTATGTCATTTAAAAGGAAAGTTGGTTATCTTGCAGGAGTATTTGATTACTGCCACAAAGGGCATGTGAACATCATCAAAAAGGCAGCTGAAATGTGCGACGAACTAGTGATAGCTATAGTATCGGATAATTTTGCTTTCAAATACAAAGAACAGATTATTACATACAAAGAAGATGAAAGAATGGAAATGGTCAGAAAATTAGGTCTATCCAATAATATAGTAATTGTAGACGACAATGCTCATGAACCCTTTTACGCAGAATATGGAGTAACACACATATTTCACGGGACAGATTGGGAAAAAGAACCATACATCGACTTTATGGGAAGAAGTGCAATAAATGAAAGAAACATCGAAGTTGTTATGCTACCCCACACGAAAGGTATAAGTAGCACACAAATCCGTAGTACAGAAGTGAGACAAAATCTCAAAAGAAAAAAGGGAGAGGTAAGCATATGAAAATCGGAATTATTTATGGATCCAGCACTGGAAATACGCAGACTGCTGCTGAAATTATTGCTGAGAATCTAAGCGAGCATGAGTGTACACTCAAAGACGTAGACGGGATAGACGTTGAGGAATTTGTCGGATATGATCTTCTAATCTTAGGAATTTCTACATGGTACGTAGGGGAACCTCAAGATGATTGGATTGATGTTCTAGATGATATGGATGGGGCTGACTTCAGCGGTGTGAAATTTGCTATATTTGGTCAAGGTGACCAGCTAGGTTATCCAGATACATTCCAGGATGGTATGGGTATGGTATATGAAAAAATGATTAATGGAGGAGGTATAGGCAACATAGGATTTACTTCTACAGAAGGTTATGATTTTGATGAATCAAAAGGTGTAATTGATGGAAAGTTCTGTGGCTTATCACTTGATGAGGATAACCAAGGCGAAATGACAGATGAAAGAATAGAGCAGTGGTGTAAAGAAATACTTGAACAGATTTGAATGGAGAATATATTTTTTAAATTATTCCAATACTTTCTTCACATTTTAGATAGGCTTTTTCCTAAGAGGAATAACCTTTTACTTTTTCCAGTAAAAGACAAAACGGATTATAGAGATAATCTTAGGTTTTTCTACGAGGCTGCACAAAAGAGCAGTGAACTTGAGTGTCTAATCATTTGTCTCAAGAATGAGAGCTGGGAAGAAGAAAATGTTATATTTTTAAAGACTTGGAAGGGAATTTTATCTTGGCTTAATGCTCGCTTTTTAGTAATACATCATGGATTATCTGATTTACCATACTATAGCTCAATTGATTTCAAAAGGAGAAAGGTTATCAATTTATGGCATGGAATCACGCTTAAAAAATTAGGATATAAGGCTAAAAATCAAAAAATAACCAAAGAAAATTGTGAATATGAAAATTACTTGTCTATTTTGTGTAGTTCAAAATTGGATTCTTTAGCAATGCAAAGCTCATTTAAGTTACCTAGAAGTAGAGTATGGTTAACTGGACTTCCAAGAAATGATCTATTGATGCTTGAAGAAGAGAAATTACCTTTAGATCTAAAAAAACAAAATACCTGGATTAAGCAAAAAATACAAGGTAGAATGATGATTCTCTATATGCCTACATGGAGAGAGGATGAAAACAAAGAGCCAAGCTTTGATAAAAAACAACTAGAACTGTTGAAGAGTATCTTGAAGAAAAATAATGCTTGTTTATGCTTCAAAAAACATCCCAATTCTAAACGACTTTCCTTTGAAGGTGATGAATTTCTTAATCTTTCAAAATCACCTTGTAATGAAATTGGAATTATGCTTAGGAATGCAAAAATTTTAGTAACTGATTATTCAAGTGCTTGGACCGATTTCATTTTACTTGACAAGCCTATTGTTAGCTATTGTTACGATTTAGACTCGTACGAGAAAGAAAGAGGATTATTTTATAAGTGTGAAAATGTTTTTCCTGGTAAAGTAAGTAAAACCTTTGATTCATTCATAGTTGAACTTGAAAAGGCAATCAATGGTCACATCTATGAAAAACATGAGATTATAAAGAGGATTTTCCACAAATACACCGATGGAAAAAATTCTGAAAGAGTTGTTGCCAAGGTGATTGACTCAATTTGAGTGCTAAAAGACTGCTACTTGCCAACCTTTATTCACAACTTGAGAGATTCTTTTAGGAGCTGAAGAAATTGAAAAAGTGTAGTTACCCATCACTGGAGGGAGACCCCTTTCATTTAATGAAGCTCCACATAGAAAAACGGGACTGCCTAATTCATGTACGACGCCTATGGAAACCTGGATTTCTTTTCGAAAGCCCTCATCACCATCTGCTAACCATTCAACACCTTCTCCCTGTAGCATTAAAGCTATATTTTGACCATCTCCCGCTTGATATTCAGCCATCCTCAAAGCCTCTGCAGCTCTCTTGTAATCATTAACACCACTAATAACAACGTATAATATTCCTTTAGAGGCCATCAATTTTGAAGAATAATTTTAGAGGCTGTTTCCCTATCAAAGGAAAATTTTCCTTCCTTTGTTTCCACATTATAAACTTTATCATCTGACTTCTTAAGAATTAACGAACTTCCTGGTGCTAAGCCTTTCTTATCTAAAAGCTTCGTTAATTCATCGTCTTCAAATATCAATTTCACTGTGCCTGTTTTTCCCTCTTTAAAATTACTCAATGGTAAATATTTATGAGTACTGCCATCATCAATGTTCATTTTATGGCAGAAAAGTTCAGATTCTTTTTGAGGATCAATACCTAAGAAAGTAGTGAGCTTGTATTCCACATCCCTAGTCAGAACGTGTTCCATCCTACACGCTACTTCTGAAGCTTCTTCTCCCTCTACACCGAGAATTTCAGTTAAAAATCGTTCAAGAATATTAAATCTATGTTCAATTACATCGGCTACGTGTTGACCTTGCTTAGTAAGATGAACTCCATGATATGGGGCATAATCTACAAGGCCTAAATCACCCAACCGTTGAATCATTTCTGTGACTGTAGCAGGTTTCAGGTTGGTTTTAGTTGCAAGATCGGAAGTACGCACCCTTTCTTCATCTCCAGCTAATTGATTTATGTGCTTTATCATCATTTCAGCACTTTCAGACAATGCGTCCATTCCAGCCATGAGAAAGTTATAATCTCGTCTTATAAAAAAGATACTTTTTATGATTTAGGCTACCCTAAATCTTATATATCCTATTGTTTAGGGCACCCTAATTTAGGGTACCCTAAATAATACAGGTGAAAAAATGCAACTGAAAAATAGTGCAATGTTTTTAGCAATGCTTGTCGTAATATCGGCATTCACAGGATGTCTTGGCGACGATGAAGAAGACAGTGCAGACTCAGATCCCGGAGAAGATGGTGGCTATGAGTATGCAACTAATGTTGATTCTCATCGATTGCTCGTCAAAGATGTCTGTGATATCAAATCACTCGTTGAGGAATTTAAGTGGGACGAGATAAAAACTATCTACAAAGACGGTAAATATTCTGATAAAGGAAGCTCAATGAGAACCCTACAAGGCTTTGCTTCTGCTGAAGGCAAGATGCACCCTTATGATGATTATTACAATCAAACAGGTTCAATAGATGCTTTCGTTATGTCTGCAATTGATGGAACTGGACAATTTGAAGGTAAGTCAGACTCTGTCAGAGAACAGGCAATTGAGAAAGGTATCCAAAATTTGTTAATGACAGCATATGTCATACATGAATTAAACACTGCAATCGATAAAGAAACTAAGGGAACTGATAATGCAGTTCACAACTGGGATGAAGGATGGGCTTTCTTCCACGGTGCTGAACCAGGTTGTGGACCATATGCTACCGGTGGAAAGAGAGCAGACAACTTCGCTACAGACAACCCTAGCTTAGCTATCCTTGATGCAATGAAAGCTGGAAGAGATGTACTGAACAATGATGGCGTAACAACTGAGCAACAACACGCAGATAAGGTTGTAAAGAACTTAGTTATCACTTACTCACAGGCAGCAATCAGATATGCAAGCAAGATGACATCTGATGAAACGTTAGCTGCTGCTGAAACTCACCAATCAGAAGGAATGGCCTTCTGGATGGTAATTGAGCCATTAGTAGCAATTCACACCTCAGGATGTTACAACATGGATACACATGTAGCAACATATTCTAATGAGGCAGACTGTCTTGCAAAAACAGACGGTAACTATACTTGGATAAAAAATTGGGGTGCTAATGACATCAATTCCAAAGTATATGACTTGTCAATGGATTTAGAACAGGCAAGAACTGATGAATTTGATTTCAAGGCCAATGTTGAAAAACACTTGCAACCAGCTTGGGATCACTACGGAATCACTGCAGAAGACATCGGTACACTTCAATAAAGTATACTGAATCGGAGCTGAATCTAAATATTGGATTCAGCTCCAAAATAATGGTGGCACTCCTCAATTAGTGTGTCCAAGCGAGGAGATTCACATGTTGTTCCATGAACGACAATCACACCTCAGTAATCCTATGATGTTCCTGGGAAGTAGTGCGCCCACGTACGGAGGATCTTGAGGTGGCTGGATAAAATTTAGGGGAACCTAAATTATATATAGAGTGATTGTTTGTTTAGCACAATTCATGACGCTCAATCTAACAAAGATTTGAGTGCGAAAAAAATATGGTGACACTCCTAACGAACATGTCCAAGCTTTCGGTGGAGATTCACATGCTGTTCTATGAACGGCAAACATACCCCCAGAAATCCAATGATGTAACTGGTAGTGACCCATATACGGAGGATTCTGGGTGGAACCATGGAAAATATAGTTAGTGCAACTGACCTACAGATAGGTTACGACCAACGCTCTGTGCTAGCTAAAATTAAACAGTTTGATGTTAAACAAGGAGATCTTGTATCTATTATTGGTGAGTCTGGAATAGGTAAAACTACTTTTCTCAAAACTATAGCTAATTTGATTAGTCCAATAAGTGGTAAATTGAAAGTATTTGGTGAAACCGGAATAACTGTTAGAGGAAGAATAGGATACATTCCACAGAGATTAGGATTGATAAATCACGAATCTGTTTATTCAAATGTACTACAAGGTGCTGTATGCAACGAGCCAATATGGAGATCTATCACTGGATTACATGAGAGAAAAATAATCGATAACGTACTAGAAATAATTGACAGGATGAAGCTATCGGAAAAGAGTGATACGCCAGTCAAGAAGCTTTCTGGCGGGCAGCAACGCAGGGTAGCAATTGCAAGAACAATGGCCCAAAATCCAAAACTAATACTTGCTGATGAGTTCTTAAGTGAATTAGATGACGTAACTGCAGAGCACGTGTGGAAAATAATGCTGAATTATATCAAAGATACCGAAATTACTCTAATCATAGTAGAACACAATAGAAAACGAGCGAGAATGGCTCAAAGATGTTTCGAAATGTCAGAAGGTAAGGATGGAAAGTTGCCGAACTTAATGGAGGTAACTGATGATTAAAGAGGATGAGAACATAATAGATAGTATCGGAATATTTTGCAAAAGGCGGAAATATCTTATATTTAGTATAGTTATTTTTACTTCAACCGCTTTACTATTTGTTGATTTAGTAGATGGAGATTGGAAATCACTAAAATACAGTATCACGAATCTTTCTAATTTTTTCTTTAACGACTTATGGCCACCTGATTGGAAAATACTAGAAGTTCCAGTTCACAATTGTAAGAGCGATTTTGTAATTTTTTGTTCACATGGATTTATTGGGATAATTGATACTTTGAAAATGGCTTTTGCTGCAACCGCATTAGGGTTCGCACTCGCCCTTCCAATTTCAATATTAGCCTCAAGAAATTTATACGATGATTTTGTAGCAGTACCTTGTAGATTGATTCTAGCTGCTGCAAGAACTTTACCAAGCCTAATCTGGGCAATTATATTTGTAATAATGGTAGGGCTTGGTGCTATTTCAGGAGTTCTTGCCATGACGGCCTACACTATAGGATATTTAGGGAAATTGCAATACGAAGCTATAGAAGGAATGTCCAATAATCCTCTAGATGCAGCAAGAGCTATGGGGCTAAGTAGTACCGAAATAGTGTTCCGTGTGGTAATTCCCGAATGTGCAAACAATTTGATTTCCCAACTACTGTTTATGTTTGAATATAATGTAAGACACAGCTCTGTTATTGGAATTGTAGGTGGAGTAGGGGTTGGTTATTACCTAAAGATGTATCTAGATGTACAAGACTACGAAAGAGTAATGGCTTTACTAATATTATTATTCATTGTTGTTGTTATAGTCGATTTTATATCTGTAAGAGCAAGATCTTACTTCGTAGAAGAAGCCACATTTAGGCCTAAAGCACTATTTGGAAATATCTTTAAAACAAAATAACTACTGATTATTCGCTGCATCGACTGATTGGGGCGTGACAAATGTTTGTATTTCCTCAGTTATATGTGGCACTATTAGATTAGACATACTAGGAACAACATGGACTGGGCAAGCATTACCGCAGAGAGGTGCGAGATAATCTTCACCAGTCTCTGTTAAAACGATACGAATTGTATGGCCTGCTGGAATTATAGCATCAATACCTTGAAATTCCATCAACATTGTAAGTTCTTGTCCTGGAACAACTGTTTGTGGTTCTGATCCTCCTGCGTGATATCTAATATCCATTGTTGCATGACCTATACGCATTCCGGTTGTAGAGTCCTGCATTTCTGCAAAAATCTGCCCTCCATCAAAAAATGCAATTGAATAAAGATGTAATTTTACGAGACCTGAAATATGAGTATTATTAATATCTGAAAATGCAGGGCAGTCCAAGTTAACTGTCTGTTGCGCAGCTCCTCCAACAACTGCAACCCCACTGACAAAAACTCCACTAGTTTGACACTCGGACAGTGAAAGGGTCATTTTCTGAGTATCTTTTGAAGGCCAAGTTTCCTCAACTCGCCATTGCCCATCATTACGTTGCACTTGAATATGCATATCTGGTTTCGGTCCAATTCCCTTTAGATAATATTCAAACCACTCAAATAAATCCTGAGCCCAATCCCACCTCGTCATGTTATGTATTGCTTCAGCTCCATAGCCTGAATCCTGAGCATTATGCTTTGTCCATTGATCTGGATAATTATGCTCCCATTGGCCAATCATTCCCCTTACATCATAACCTGCATCCTGATACTGATGATACCATGGAGTGCCATCCGGACCACTGAAGATTTGATGAGGATCTACATTCCAATCTTGCATCCCATGCACAAAATAAACTGAACCTTTCCAATTGTCAAATGCTTTATCAATATGGGATCTTTCAGAATAATAATTATCCATATAGGGATCAAATTCACCAGCCCCATAAGTTGTAGGTCCTGCAAAGAAGCCTTCAACGATATCAGGACATATATTGTCTAAATCATCTGGATTATAATCAACTGTACTTGAAAAATAGGCCATATGCATAACTTGAGACCGGGCTTCCGCACTACCATTTTTGTATAATAAAGGATGAAGTGCGGTAGTTCCACTTATTGGTACTATTGTTTTCAGATATTCACTTCCTTGGGCTGCTGCCTCCCACTGTGTTGCACCCTCGTAAGATTTACCATATAGACCAACATGTCCATTTGACCAGTCTTGAGTACCCAACCACTCGACTGCATGATGGATTCCTAAACCTTCTCCATTACCTCTGTAATCAAAGCAGCCTGTAGATAACTCAGTACCAAAGACTGCAACTTGAGCAAAAGCATAACCATGAGGTACAAAATTTTCAAAAATAAATTCACCTCTACCTGCACTGACAACACTAGTGTCTGATGATTCATCCGTAGGTTGCCCATATGAAAAGTAAGGGCTTATTATTGCAATTACTGGCACTTTTTCTCCTTCTATAGTATTACTAGGTAACCAGTAAGAAAGATGAATTTCAGATTCAGAAGGGCCTGTCTCCCAAACATCACTAGTATCTACTTCAATATATGCTTCTTGAACATCAAGTGCGTAATAGGGCCCATCTTCCAACACCCTTGAGTATGTATGTGTCATATTCCAATCTAGTTGATAGCGTTGATTCAAATCTGGATAAAAGCCAGAATCATCTGAGTCATTTGAGAAAAATGAATCTAAACAGCCTGCAGACGATGCCATAATTACAATGATTACGCAGGGAAATGAATTATTCATAATTATTCTAAGAGTTTCCTAGCTTTATTAGCCATATTTACTAATTCTTTTCTAGCTTCCTCAGAATCTGTAATCTCGTTCTCAAAAGCTAAACGTATTGGTCTTGGTCCCTTCCCAGTCATTGCTGACATTTCAAAACCATACCTGTCTATTCCAGTCATTGAGGCTTCCGAAGTGTCTTTAGCTTTACTCATAGTTTTGCAATATAATATCATTGTATCTGTGTGATCCTCATTCATATGCTCAATTATGTCCAAAGAATAAGGTGCTAATGGGTCTGGCTCGGCGTCAAACCATTCCTTATCATTTATCCAAGACATTCTTCCAAATCCTCCAATATATCTTACTTCAGAAACAATCAATTTATAAAAGAAAAAATCTTTGAAATCTACATAAAATTTAGAATCCTTATGCTTGCTTGTAAAGATTTCTTTAGCTGTATCGCGCTCAATATCTGGTAATTTTTTACATTCGCCAATAAGAGTTACACGGCCTAAAGCCAAAGGATTGCCCTCCCCAGCTTCTGCAATTAAAAGTGAAGATTTAGAATCATTATTCAGATTTTTAGTATGCTCTGCTAAAGAACTTATGAGAAATATGGGATTGCCTTCATGGAGTGCATAAGTTACAAACGAACCATAAGGAAAACCTTGTGGCTCTACAGACATCGTACAAAGAGTTGCCGTACCCATTTTGAAAGCTAAAGTTCTAGCCTGCTCTGCATGGGAAGCTGTAGGTACATTGGGATCATACAATAACTCTTGATCCTGGGTTTTAGCTCCTTTAGGAGGAGCATGTCTGGGAGGTTCTTGCTCATTCTTTGTCATTTTTTTTCACCACTTTTTGTTTGTCGTTAAGCTCGTCTTTGATTAATATTCTCATAGGGTCTTTTCTAGTTTTAGGTATAACTTCTGAAGTAACACCAAATACTTGCTCTATATTCTTTTCAGTTAATACCTCTTCAGGAGTTCCTTTTGCTCTTATCTCTCCTTTATCTAATAAAAAGATGGAATCTGCAAATCTAGCTGCAATGTTTATATCATGGATTGCTATTATTGCTGCTTTTCCATTACCACTATCTGATACCAAGTGCTTAATCTTTTTCATTATCTCAATTTGATTTTTTAAATCTAAATCACTAGTTGGTTCGTCCATTAAGAAAATAGAAGAATCCTGTGAAACTGCTTTAGCAACAATCACTCTTTGCCTCTCTCCACCTGATAATTGATTGAAATTTCTAAAAGCAAAGTCTTGCAAGTTAAAGAATCTCAACGTTTCGCTGACTTTTTCGCGATCTGTATCACCAATTGTCCAGTTTATATGCGGTCTACGGCCTAGTAAAACTACGTCAAATACTTCCATTGGAAAATTAGACATTATCGACTGAGGGACGTAAGAAACCATCTTAGATAATTCGACTAAGTCTAAAGATGATATATCTTTAGAATCTATCCTAACACTTCCAGATATTGGCTTTAATATCCTATTAATACACTTTAACAAAGTCGTTTTTCCCACACCATTTTTTCCTAGGATGGCTATTACTTTGTTATTTTCAACTGTAAAATTAATGTTGCGAAAAACTTCATTCGTACCCCAACTATAACTCAAGTTTTCAACTTCTAAGATTTTGTTCAATGCCCTACACCTCTATTCTTTAACAAAAGATACATGAAAAATGGTCCTCCAATAACTGATAACATAATTCCTACTGGCAGAACTATGGGTGCAAAGATTATTCTTCCTACGGTATCTGCAAAAAGCATTAACAAAGAGCCAAAGATTGCTGAGCAAGGAATCAATTTTCTATAATCATTACCTACCA
>CEUQ01189214.1_pt1 | contig 10220 bp, 9 predicted proteins | sample 361491 | NCBI WGS metagenome assembly CEUQ01 (sample SAMEA2622796, study PRJEB7988) | marine metagenome | biome: marine biome (ENVO:00000447); feature: marine epipelagic mixed layer (ENVO:xxxxxxxxx); material: "saline water (ENVO:00002010), including plankton (ENVO:xxxxxxxx)" | depth 120 m | reverse complement strand
CCCCCTTCCAAGAATGAAATCTCCTAAATACGCATTTCTCTGGTCCCCTTTCGCCCTAGTGACCGTAATCACTGCTATCGCCTGCGGCGTGGACCTTGATCCGGCAGACGCACCAACTCAAATTGTTTTCAATCCAACCGCAACAAATGAGTCAGGCGGTGCAGAGCCAACTAACACTCCAGTCGTAAAGCCGACTCATCCGCCACCTCTACCGACTTATCCAGAAGGAGTGCTTGAGGTAAAAGGTGATGGACGTTGGTTGAACTCCGAACCGTTCAAGATCGCCGACAAAACTGCCGAAAGCAAAGTCGTGTTGGTAGATTTTTGGACTTTCACCTGCGTCAACTGCATTCGAACGTTGTCTTTCCTGCGCGAATGGCACGCGAAGTACCTAGATAGGGGACTCGTAATACTTGGAGTTCACACTCCCGAATTTGAGTTCGAAGAAGTTTACGAAAACGTAAAAGACGCCGTTGAACGCGACGATATTCAATGGCCAATCGTTCAGGATAACGACTACGACACCTGGCGGTCGTTCGGTAACCGGTACTGGCCGGCAAAGTATTTGATCGGCATCGATGGGCAACTCCTATATAGGCACTTTGGTGAAGGCGCATACGTAGAAGCTGAACACGCTATTCGTGATGCTCTAACTGAGGCAGGATGGGATGTCTCAGATATCCCTATTGGCAGCGTCAATGATCCGGAACGCGACCCAACAGCCAACCGCGTAACCCGCGAACTTTACGCGGGATACCAGCGAAACTACTCCCAGTCTGGACTCTACGCGGGTCAAGAGGAGTACTACATCAAACCTGACGTTACGCGTGAGTATGAAGACATCGGGTTATATACCCCTTAGCAGTGGTACCTGCAAGGTCTATGGACCAACGGTCCCGAATCGATCATGCACGCAAGGGCAACGGAGAATCTCGAAGACCACATTGCGTTCCAGTTCGTCGGACGTAGCGCGAACGTGGTTGTGAACCTGGAAAAGACCGAATCGTTCGATGTGTATGTACAGATTGACGACCGTCCGTTAAAACCTAAGGAAGCGGGACAAGACATCACGTTCGACGATCAGGGTCGTTCATTCTTCACTGTCACTGAACCGCGCCTATACGCGTTCCTCGAAATCCCCGAATTCGGCGAGCATGTCATCAAATTGGCCTCAAACTCAGATGATTTCTCGATATTCGCATTTACGTTCGGAATCAACGAAGATGGCATCTAGTGCCCTGGTTCCTTAAGTCCACGTTTCGAGGCGCGTCGACAGCGCTAATTCTCGGTGCAATCTCCGCAATATTTTTAGCTTGCGGAGGTACTGAAACTGCCACGGATGCTGAAGATCCGCCTCCCGCTACCGCGACCAACGCTCTCGCTCATCCAGAATCAACCGAGTGGACAGTAATTTCGGAAGTGATAAATCTCGAACTCGCGACGCCTGATCTAGGTGTTGGAATGCAGAGATTCGGCATGGTATTGGGCGATCAGAACGGACTAATCAAGTTCCCCGTAGTAAATCTCCAGGCAGATTACTACCCGTCAGGCTACGAGTCGGAACTAGATCCTTCAGTCACGAAATCAGCACTCGCACGGTTCTATTTGTTCCCGTTCGGCACCCGTGGAATTCACACAACCGACATTGAGTTCGATCGATCTGGCAAGTGGGAAGTCTCCGCAAACATCCCTCAACCTGACGGATCTACATCCAACGTCAAAGTTCGATTTACAGTCGCTGAAGAAGCGCAATCTGTGATAGTCGGACAAAACGCTCCGAACAGTGAAAGTCGCACACTTGAGTCAACCGGAAACATCGCTCACCTGACCACTGGAAGCCAACGCTACTCCGGGTTGTACGAACACTCTATTGCTGAATCGATTCAACGTGAGCGACCGTTCATGGTGGTCTTAGCCAGCCCTGCATTCTGCACGAATGCCGTTTGCGGACCGCAGGTCGAAATTGCGAGCGAGCTTCGTGAAACGTACGGCGAGCAGTTCGATTTCATTCATGTCGACCTTTACACAAACCCTCACGAAATCCAGGGAGATCTGAGCAGAGCCCAACTCACGCCACTGCTCGACGAGTGGGGTCTAGTGTCCCAGGAGTGGACGTTCATCGTAGGATCAGACGGTCTGGTCACTCACCGATTCGAAAATTTTGCACCCAAACCTGAACTGGTCGAAGCATTAGATTCAATCATAGCGAACGGCTAACTCCTCGAAAGATGAGCGCCTTAAACGGTGCGCACCAACCTACAATCCGTGCAACCGAACTTGACTCGTTGGACTGGATTGCAAATTGACCGACTTGCTCGCTCTCGCCAAATCTAAGAAAACCGAGCTTTTCGACTTGATCGAAAAGCTCGTACTGATCGAATCACCATCGAGCGACAAACCCTCGAACGATCGGCTTACCGAAATGACCGCCACAATGCTTCGAGAGATTGGCGGCAACGTGACTATCCACCCACAAGAAATTTACGGCGATCACGTGACCGCTGACTGGTCCAATTCTGGAGACTCGACGAAGCAACACGCACTAGTTGTTGGCCATCTCGACACAGTTTGGCCGCTCGGCACCCTTGAGCGCATGGGTTACACCGAGAAAGACGGAAGAATGTACGGTCCAGGTGTTCTTGATATGAAAGCAGGCATAGCCACAACGATTATTGGACTAAAAACGCTTCAGCAAGAAGGACTTTGGCCGGATCGACCGATTCGCGTGCTGTTCAACACCGACGAGGAAGTTGGTAGCCCCTCCTCTCGCCCTATAGTCGAGGAATCAGCAAAAGGAGCCGAGTACGCGCTAATCATGGAGCCCGGTCAGGCTGGTGCAGGGGCACTGAAAACTCAACGAAAAGGCCTTGGTGAGTTCAAGATTTACATAGAAGGCAAAGCGAGTCACGCCGGGGCATTCCCCGAGCGTGGTGCGTCAGCGATTCACCAACTTGCGGTGACGATTATCGAACTGCAGGCAATGAACGATTGGCCGAACGGCATAACCGTCAACTCTGGAATCATTTCCGGCGGATCAGCTCGCAACACCATTCCGGCATATGCAGAAGTCACCGTCGACGTTCGAGTCAAAACGAACGAGCAAGCACAAATGCTAGAAACTCAACTTAGAGGACTAGAAACAATCATTGAAGGCACGACAATTAGAGTCGAAGGCGGATTTCACCGCCCACCAATGGAGCGAACTCCCGAACTAGCCGTGCTAGCAGACAAGCTAATCAAATGGTCGCACGAGTTTGGTTTCGAACTCACCGAAGAATCGACTGGCGGGGGCAGCGATGCCAACCTCACTGCTGCAATGGGCGTTCCTTCCGCCGATGGCCTCGGCTCGAAGGGGCTAAATCCACACGCTGAAGGCGAAAACATCGAAATCAGAGAACAAATCAATCGGCTTGCACTGTTCATGAAAGCGATAAACTCGTTGTAGCGGTGTTCTCATGACTCAACAGATCGACACGACTTCCCGGACTCAGGATGAGATCCGACGCCTCGCCGTCGGTCGTGGTCATTCGCTGAATCTCGACCGCGTACTGGTGCCTCTGAACGGATCCCTTCGATCAGAGCAAATTCTGCCTTTCGCATCAATGCTTGCCGACTGGTTCGCGGGCGAGATCACTCTATTCCACAGTCTCCCGCCAACTCACCCGGCAAGAGGAGCACGCCCTGGTCAGGTTCACTACCCTGATGCCCCGCATGATCGTGGCACTGCTCTTGCTACTGCTTATCTGGAAGAAGTGGTAAGCCGCCTCAGCCCGCATGGCGTCAGATCAAGGTGGGGTATATCAACCGGCCCTCCTGCGAAAATGATTTCTTCACGATCAGCTACCAGTTCTTTAGGACTCGTCGCCATCGCGACAGCTGCGAGGTCGCGCCCACACCGATTCTTTTCGCACGGACTCCTCGATGACCTGTGGCGTACTACATCGGTGCCGCTTCTGATCGTCAATCCTCACCACGCCACTTTGAACGGCAAGCCACCAGTCGCTCCCAAAACGATCATTGTTCCACGTTCGAAAGACTCTGGTGAATCAGCGATTGCAATAGCCAGTGCCCTCGCAGGAGCCAGTCGATCAAAAGTCAAAATTCTTGTCGAACGGTCAACTACTTCCGACGAATCGGAAGACGAGTTGATAAATCTGTTCACTTCTGAAGGAATCGACATGGAGATTGTCCAGGTCGACAATGACTTCACGCACCAGGTGATTGATATCCAAAATAGTGACACCGGATCGTGGATAGTTGCCGGCTCTCGAATGCGCTCCGGGATCACTCGAACGCTCTTCGGCAGCGTTGCTGACGGGATCGCCAGGGAATCGACGGGACCAATCGTTGTGGTCCCCGACTCAAATATCACTCGCAAACGTAAACGCCAGGCCCGAGCGGCAACCAGAGATATCGCAGCGTCGCTCTAGCTCGCGAAATAGCGCCGATCAAATATGCCACTCATCGGTTTATTCCTGGTTTCGACGGATGTAGTAGCCGCCCATGGCACCAACCGTTGCACCGAACCACGTGTACGGGATAAAAACCAGAATTATGATCATTACCCAGGTAGTAGGAATACTGAATATCTCCTCGACACCAATAACGAACTTCAAAATCAAAACCGCCAGCGCGGGGATGAACATCAACACCGCCGTAAGCGCACCAAATTTGATGATCCCGTCTTGATCTATCTTGGCGATACCGCTGCCAATGAACCCTGCTACGAACGGACTTACCGGTGCCGCAACATAGTGCACAACTGGAATCACCAGTGAAGCAAGCATTATTCCGAATCCAACTAATACGCCATTAAGCACTCAGGTCCCTCACTTAGTCTCGAAATCTCTCGATTGTTGAGTGTCGATCCTTCCAGTAATTTCGTAATTGGAAAACATGACAGCCGACCCAGAGTACGACGATACCTAGCGTGCTCAAAGACTGATTGCAACGTACTCGAGATTAAATTACGCCGCCCGGACGGTTTCATCGAACACGTGTGCACCCGCGAGAGTCTCGACATAGCTCTCAGCCTCGTTTCCATACTATTCCGCTGCTCCACCTTGTTCTCGGCTTCCAATCTACTTCAACAGCACGTACGGTATGCAGCATTGATTAGCTCTACCAATCACCTCACCCGCAGCGCTTATTTGAAACCATGCCGAACCGTGACGGCTCGCTTAAAGACTCAGATAGGGTCGCCCTTTCCATAATGCTCGACAGAATAATCCCGGTGGAAGATCACGAAAAGGTGCCCAGTAAGTTCGGTATTCTGGATTCGGTCATTGAACTAAACAGCACTAACGATACGTCCAAAAACGGCTTCATGAAAGTCGTCGAAGCGTTGTCGCTCGACATGATGGCGCACGCGGTTGGCGGTTTCGCAGCTCTCACTGAAGAACAACAAATCCAGTCGATACGCTCCATAGAAATTTCGTTACCAGAGGAGTTAAACGTTGTGCTCCAGGCCACTAGACACGCCTACTACGAACATCCCGACACACCTGATCGGCCTATAAATTTCGATTCTGAAGATGAAATATTTGGAAAAGTCCTCACCGAAATAAAATCCACGGAGCGAAGATAACGTAGCTCTGCATCGTCCTCCGTGGCAATAACCATGACCAGCAACCCAAAGAAAATTCTCTTCGACACCGACATTGGTTACGACATTGACGACGCCGTCGCCCTCGCATACCTTTTAGCTCAACCCGAATGTGAATTGCTTGGAATTACAACCGTGTCGGGTCAGCCAATAGAACGGGCAAAACTCGCAAGTGCCATCTGTAAAACCGCTGGAGCCGAAGTCCCGATTATCCCCGGCCTCAGCGACCGTTTAGACGGTCCCATTCGCCAACCGTACGTGCCACAGAACAGCGTTCTGCCAAACTGGGATCACGACTCTGAGTTCCCCGAAACTGACGTTGTAGATTTCATGGCAGAAACCATTCGCAGTAATCCGAATGAAGTGACGTTGCTAGCAGTCGGTCCGATGACAAACGTGGCAAATCTCTTCTCCCGTCATCCCGACACACCTATGTTGCTGGAGTCTTTGCAAATGATGATTGGCAGATTCTCTAACACCGTTGGTCTTCCAGTGTCCGAATGGAACGCCCACTGCGATCCCGCTGCAGCGCAGGTCATTTATTCAACCTCGGCACCCTCGCACACGTCCATCGGCCTCGAAGTCACTCATCAGGTCGTGATGGACTCCGAACAGGTGAAAGAACACTTTCAGCACCCGCTACTGATACCCGTTTACGAAATGTCGGAAGTTTGGTTCTCCGAAAGAGATCAACTCAAATTTCATGATCCGCTCGCAGCTGTGGATCTGTTCGACGATTCGGTCTGCACATACGAATCCGGTTACATAGGCGTTATACGAACCAACGATCGATCCGATGGCGAAACGCGGTTCACGGCAGACGAAAGAGGCCCTCACAGAATCGCCGCCACCGTCAAACCCAACCAATTCTTCGAATCCTACTTCAGCGTCTTCACCTGACCCCGCTATAGCTGAAGCCTAACCACCATTACTACACGCACCAACGCCCACGCTCGACATCTTCCACACTACACCAAACCAACACAAACCAAATTCCCGAGGCGCTGAGGGATCTGAGGCAGGAACGCTAAAAATGAATACTCAACCGCGACGGGCGATACCACCATATTCCGCCTATCAACCAAAATACTGAATCAAGTTCAGCATCACAGGAAAGGCGAGAAGTCCCCTCTGCTTATGAGAGAGAGGGGATTACAGTCCTCCCTCACTCAAAGGGAGAGAGTTCGTAGGGGGTCGATCGTAATAACCGAACGTGACGATCTCCCGGTGGAGGGTGTGTACCAACGTTAGAACGAAGACCCACCCCCACCTCAAGTCATCTAGGCCAGATCGAACGTGATTTCAAATTCCGCACAAATATCACGGAACCAATCGATCACCTCGGGGTGAAGAGGCACACCGTTCTCACGACGCTCAAGTCTAACCTCGTGCTCGGGCAAACCTGCGTAGTACACGCGCTCCTCACCCGGCATTGGCTTCGTCGCTGCAAGACCTTTCAACATGCCGTCCATGTTCGCCTTGAACTCGTCGACATCACCAAACGCTTCGACCGAGTAAGCCGCAACAAAGTGACCTCGCCGTGTTCGTGCCAGCGATCCAAATCCAGGAGCGAAAGAGAGCTGTCCACAAAGAATGTCGACCATTACTCCGAGACCGTAGCCCTTGTGAGATCCAAGTTCACGAGTTGAACCGAGCGGCAACTGCATTCGCATTGAGTTCGCCGCGAAGTCCGCAACCGCGCCGCCCTCCATGTCGGGCACACCATCTTCATTGGCAACCCAACCCGGAGACATTCCCTTACCCATTCTGTTCGCAAGACCAATCTTGTTACCGGCAATCGAAGTCATTGCCGCGTCGAACATGAACGACGGTTCGTTGTTACCAGGGACTGCAAATCCAATTGGGTTCGTACCAATTTGAGCCTCTGCACCGAACGTGGGAACCATCGCCTTACCACCGGCAGTCATACACCAACCGATCATGTCTGCATCCGCCGCAATCATCGCGTGATATCCCGCAGCACCAAGGTGACCCGAGTTTCGAACGGCAACCACACCAGTTCCGACTGCTTTCGCCTTCTCAATTGCAATATCCATCGCCTTTGGGGCGATCATCAAACCAAGTCCGCCATCGCCATCAATCGTTGCAGTCGATGGTGTTTCTTTGATGATCTGCATTTCCGGGGTTGGATTCAGTGCGTCAGAGTTGTATTGAGCGACGTACGACCGAAGCATGTTAGAAACACCGTGAGTGTCGATTCCGCTTTCGTCGGCAAACATGAGAACGTCGGCCCCTAATTTCGCCTCTGCCTCTGGAACACCGCACTTGATAAATACCTGTTCAGTGGCATTTCGTAATTTGTTGACGTCCACTCTTACCGCAACGTCATCGGGCACCTTAAAGTGCTTAAGCAACTCTAACCTCGCAATGTGATCAATCTAGCGTCCTACCAGAAATCCAACCTGGAATCTAGGTGGACCGAATCATCCTGCCGAACCGGCGGAATACTAGCATCAAAATCGTACCCGTATCAGTGCTGCTTGAGACATCTGATGCCTCATTTGCTAGTCTGAAAATAGTCCGAGGAACGCTGATGACATCGCCCTGGCGAACGAACGTCAAGCGATACAGAAAATCTGGGGCTGTAGCTCAGTTGGGAGAGCGCGTCGTTCGCAATGACGAGGTCGGGGGTTCGAATCCCCCCAGCTCCACCAGTTTTTCATCCGATCCCATCGACCTTCCCCTAAAAGATTGTCCCGGCGCTGTTAGAGAGGGCCAGTGAAAGGGGGCGCAACCCCGCGCGAAAACACCTGCGGCTCCGCCACAAACTCGACGCATTCATCAAGCGGGAACATCGGACGCGCGCAAGTCGTGTGACCCAACGATGGCAAATCCGCCGAGGTCGATCCCGGAGCAGCAACGTTGAAGTTAGCCTCACACCAGTTATCGAAAAACTCTGGTTCGCAAAACGGCGATTTCACGATGATTGAATGGAAGTCTTGCGGATCAATACCATTCGCGTAGAACGGTGCGCGATCAACCAGGTTCACGGGACGAGAGAAAACAACGAAAGTGAAGTTGTCCGACTTCAGAACTACGGTTGGGCCAGCGTGTTCAATCGAAGGCCATTTTTCAAGCGGGAAAATCCCATCGGAAGCTGAAACCACCGTTGCCAGAACCTCGATTGGTGTGAAGCGGCGATCGAGATTTCCTCCAAGATTTACTGTCACTCGACCATCAATACCCTTTTCGACTGCACGGATTACCGCTGAAGGATCGACAATCGGCGCCAGAACACTCTTCGAATAACCATGGTTGATCATTTCGGCAACAATCGCGTTGCTATCACCTGATGCACCAGAACTCGGTGCATCTGCGGCATCTGTAAACATCACCGGACCATTCATTTTCGCTGCACGAGCGACAGCCTCGCTCAAATCTTCCAACGGCTGGTGCATTTCGAACCTATTGCCCCAAAACTCGTTGGCCGCTTTCTCTGCAACCTGACGACCGAACTCTTCGTCGTTATCTGTCACCACGATCACCTGTGAGCAGAGTTCCGGCACGTCCGTGAATGGGTTTCCGATCTGGAATCCAGCATTAAGAATCCGTGGATCGTCGTGCATAGATCGCAAATATGAAACCTGGTTACCAAACAGTCCAGTTTCAGTTATCAACTGTTCGCCACGTACCAGTGCAGGAATAGGCACTCGTACAGTGACCGGATGTGCATCTTCATTCAGCTGTCGCACAAGTTGACGTGCAGCTCTGGCACCCGTATCGGAAAAATCCATGTGCGGATACGTGTGATAAACAGCCACGCCATCCGCGTGCTGGAGCATCTTTGCCGTCGTCACACCATGGATGTCCTGCGTGTAGATAATCGGAATATCTTCACCAAAAATCTTTCGCGATTCTGCGAGCAAGAACCCTTCCGGATCGAGTTCATCCTCTGCACTCATTGAGCCGTGCATTGCGAACAAAGCGCCATCTACCTCACCGGCAAATGGCTTCAACGCTTCAAGAAACTCACCCGATATACGGTTCCAACTTGCACTATCGAGAGGGCCCGCACTGGTCGCACCTGCCGAGTAAGCACCTACTACTTCGAATCCACCTGCTGCCCCCAACACTTCAACCATGCCAGCGACTTCTGAATTTTTTCCAAGAGACTTTTCGATTACGTTCTGACCGAACGCAACATTGAAATCCTCGTAGGTACTGAACACCGGGTTGAAGGTCGAAACCTCCTGTGCACAACCGGCAATCACAATTCGCTTAGTCAAACTCGTTTTTCCGTAATAAATTCAGTCAAGAAAAACGGGCGATAGAGATATCTCCATCGCCCGTTCCGTTAGTTCATTTGTGCTAAGAACGCCGTTTAGCTGCCGTGACCGTTAAACGCTGCAGCTTGCTTCGCAAGTCGAGCGTCTCGATCGTCAGCGAACCGCTTCACTGCGTTAAAGACCGACTCCTTGTCGAGGTGTGCTTCCTTAATTACGTCGTCCTCGGTACCACCGCTCAACCACTGGTGATCCCAGTCGGAAGTCAGTGAATACTCGTCAGTCAATGGACCAACTCCACTTACCGGCCAAACTCGCCTCGTTCCAGTAGTTACGACCATCATGTCGAACTTCTCTGCATCGCTGAGGAC
>CEUQ01187002.1_pt1 | contig 10270 bp, 13 predicted proteins | sample 361491 | NCBI WGS metagenome assembly CEUQ01 (sample SAMEA2622796, study PRJEB7988) | marine metagenome | biome: marine biome (ENVO:00000447); feature: marine epipelagic mixed layer (ENVO:xxxxxxxxx); material: "saline water (ENVO:00002010), including plankton (ENVO:xxxxxxxx)" | depth 120 m | reverse complement strand
GAAAGCAGGACCTTGGCCTCGGGGAAGGCGTCGCTCAGCTCGGGCCAGAACGAGGCACCGGGCCAGTCGACCAGGGCCGTGAAATCGGACAGAAAGCTGTGCCAGTCCGGCATATTGCCCAGAGCGGCCTGTTCCCAGCCGGCCATGTGCTCTGTCGTCTTGACCTCGAACATATGGTGGCACGCGCCGCTCAGCAGATGTTCCAGCGCCAGTTTGAGCGAATTCGTGCCCGTGCGGCCCAGCCCTGCGCCCACCACCTGCAAACCCATGTCTGTGCTCCGATTCAATGGCCGCTACAGTGGCCCGGCGCACTGGGCAGGTCAACGCGGTCCGTGCTTGCAACAACACCGCTCACGGAGACAATGGCGGTGGCAGAGACAGGACCACACATCTCAGGAATTTCCATAATCCTACTGTACATGAGGTTAAACGTCGAAAAACGCGGAGGGGTCCCCGGATCAGGATTCCAGTCGCTCCATGTCGTCGTCGGAGAGGCCGAAATGGTGGCCGATCTCGTGAATGATCGTGTTGGTAATCAGGTCCTCCAGCGCATCCTCGCCGGCCGCCCAGACGTCGAGCAGCGGACGACGGTAGAGATAGACCCGGTTGAGATCGTGCGGTGTGTCGTAGACCGATTGCTGATCCAGCGAGACGCCCTTGTAGAGGCCCAGAAGCTCAAAGGGGTCGGCGATCTCCATGTCCTGCAGCACCGCGTCCTCGGCGAAGTCCTCGACCAGAATCGCGATGCCCCGGACATGACGCCGCAGCACCTCGGGGATCGACGCCAGCGCCTCTTCCGCCACGGCGGCCATCTCCTCGGCGGTCGGCGGCATGCCGAAATTGCGTGGTGCGTTCGTGTTCATCGCCAGGAGCCTATCGCTGAACGGCTTCGGCCTGAAATTCTGTTGCCTTGCCATTGCCACAATCGATCGCTACATCCTGTGTCATGAGCGAAAAACTCCAGGGCGCCGACCGCGAGGTGGCGCTGGCCAAACTTGATGGCTGGGCTCTCGCATCAGACAGAGACGCCATCACCAAAACCTTCCGCTTCGACGACTTCATGAACGCCTTTGCCTTCATGGGGCGAGTTGCGGTCTATGCCGATGTCGTAGATCACCATCCCGAATGGTTCAATGTCTACAGCCGTGTCGATGTCACGCTCACGAGCCATGACGTTGATGGGCTGAGCCAGCGCGATATCGCCATGGCACGGTTCATGGATCGTGCGGCGAAGAAGTCCGGGCAGGTATCGTCATGAAGCCGGTGATCTGACTCAAGGAGCGCGTGCGCAACCGGCGCCATGCCGAGCGCGACGAAGTGGACGTGCACGAAGGATTCTGGTCGAAGCTGAAACGCAATCTCGGCCGACTGCCGTTTGGAACCGATCTTGTCGCTGTCTATCTCGCCGCGTTCGATCCCAACACACCGACCAGCGCTAAGGCGATCCTCGTCGCTGCACTGGCGTACTTAGTGATCCCGGCCGATCTGATCCCCGATGTGTTGATTGGCGCCGGTTTCCTGGATGATGCCACGGTGATCGGCTACGCGCTGGCCACGGTCCGCAAGCATGTGCTGCCTGTCCACTGCGAGCGTGCCCGCCGCGCATTGTCGAAGGAGGAGCGGCGCGAAAGCCTGGCAGGAGGCCGGCGTCTAGCAGCCTGCGCCATGGCTATTGCACCCGATCCGGGATAAGGCAGACCATCGCCCTGTCGGATCGTCCATGCCTCTTGGTTCTTATGTCCGTTTTACCCGCGCCAACAGCAGTCTCGTCGGCTTTGGATTCCTCATGGCCTTTGCCTCGAGCTTCGGCCAGACCTTCTTCATTGGCGTGTTCGGCCCCAGCATCCAGCGTGAATTCGGCCTCTCCCACACTGAATGGGGCACGGTCTATCTGATCGGCACGCTGGCGAGCGCGCTGCTTCTGCCGTGGAGCGGCAAGCAGATCGACCGGCTGGATCTGCGGCTCTACACCCTGATTGTTGGCTGCTTCCTGGCGTTCGCCTGTTTCTTTGCCGCGGGCACGCTGGGGCCCGTCATGCTGGTACTCACGATCTTCTTCCTGCGCCAGTCTGGTCAGGGTCTCACCAGCCATATCGCCTTCACCACCATGGCGCGGTACTTCGAGTTGGGCCGGGGTCGTGCCATCGCCATCGCCACCCTGGGCTTCTCGACCGGCGAAGCTGTTCTGCCCTTTGCCGCAGTTTTGCTGATCAGCGTGATCGGCTGGCGCTGGTCCTATGCCGCCGCCGGCGCAGTGATGTTGCTGATCCTGTTGCCGACGGCGATCAGGCTCCTGAAGGGCCATGGTGAGCGCCATCGGAGTCATGTCGCGCAGCAAGCCAGCATGGCCGATCAGGATGATGCAGTGACATCCTGGACCCGGGCCCAGGTGATGCGGGACCGCCGCTTCTGGCTTCTGATGCCCGGGCTGTTTGCGCCCGCGCTGATTCTCACCGCACTCTTCTTTCATCACCTCAATGTCGCCGCCGAAAAGGGCTGGAGTGCCGAGTGGATCACTGGCAACTACGTCGTCTATGCCGGTGCCACCATCGCCACGTCGCTGGCGGCAGGCGCGCTCGTCGACCGCTTCGGTGCCACGCGCCTGATCGCGCCGATGCTGGTCCCGCTGGTGGTGGCTCTGCTGGCGATCGGCTGGGGTGAGGCGCCGATTTGGGTCGTGATCTATTTCTTCTTCGCCGGTCTCAGCACCGGTCTCGCGCATACCGCTGTGACCGCGATGTGGGCGGAGCTCTATGGCACGGCGCATCTGGGCGCGATCAAGAGTCTGGTCGCTTCGTTGGGGGTTTTCGCCTCGGCCCTGGGTCCCGTCATTATGGGCAGCCTGATGGACTCCGGTCTTTCGACTGGTGCAGTCTGCTACATCTTTGCCGCCTCGACGGCGGCTGGCATCGGCTCAGTCATGCTGGCTCTGCGCACGCCACGACCGCTTCGCTGAAGACATGCCGTTGGGGGCCTATTCCGAGTTTGCTCTGAAGAACTGGCGTTTTGTCGGGTTCGGCTTTGTCATGACAGGGGCGTCGAGCTTCGGCCAGACGTTCTTTGTCGGCATCTTCGAGCTCAGCGTCCAGCAGGCCTTCGGCCTCGACCACACGACCTGGGGCAGCATCTACATGATCGGCACGCTGGCCAGTGCACTGATCCTGCCCTAGACCGGCAAGCTGATCGATCACATCGACCTGCGCCGCTACACGCTGGTGGTGATGATCGGCTTTGTGCTGGCCTGTTCGACCATGATCCTCGCGCAGGGCGTCGTGATGTTGACGGTCGCGATCTTCCTGTTGCGCCAGAGCGGGCAGGGCCTGATGAGCCACATCGCGGCCACCAGCATGGCCCGCTATTACAACGACGGCCGGGGCTGGGCTCTGGCGATTGGCTCGTTCGGCGAATCCATCGGTGAAGCGCTGCTGCCGTTTCTGGCGGTGATCGCCATCGGTGTGATCGGCTGGCGCAGCACCTATGGTGTGTCAGCCGCCCTGATCGCCGTGGTGCTGATCCCGCTCTTGCGTGGGCAATCGGCCCGTCATCAAGCCTACCTCACCCGCGATCACGGGGCAGGTGGCCTGACCAACGAGAATGCACGGTCGGCAACACGCGGCGAGGTGCTGCGGGATGTCAGGTTCTGGCTGCTGCTGCCGGGCCTGCTTGCGCCGTCGATGATCAGCACGGCGATGTTCTTCCATCATCTCAACATCGCCGATGCCAAGGGCTGGTCCCATGCCTGGATCACGGGGAACTATGTTCTCTACGCGGTGGCGGGTGTCGGAACCGCTTTCTTTCTCGGCCCCCTGATCGACCGTTTCGGGGCGATGCGCTTTCTGCCGTTCAAGCTGTTACCCCTGATCCTGGCCCTGGGCGTGATGGCCCTGTTCGATTCGGCCTACACCGTCTGGCCCTACTTCCTATTGCTTGGCCTCAGCAGCGGCACACATGTGCTGGTGACCGCCATGCGGGCGGAGATTTACGGCGTCGATCATCTCGGGGCGATCAAGAGCCTGGTCACGGCTCTTGAGGTTTTTGCGAGTGCGATCGGGCCCGTGATCATCGGGGTCATGCTCGACAGCGGTCTGAGTTTTGCCACGTCGCTGACCGCCTTCGCGATATACGCATCCGTTGGCACGGTGCTGTTGTGGGTCGGCGTCAAGCGGCGATGAAGCTGGACCTATTTTTTCGGCGCGACCGAACGGCCGGTGACATGGGGCGAGCGGGCTGTATCTCGCACGGCCCCGGCGGCCTTCATCTTGGACTCGCGATGGGCGACGTAGACCGTGCTGCCCGCGATGATCGCCGCACCCACCCAGGTCCAGGCGTCTGTGGGTTCGGAAAATGCGAACCAGCCGATGACAGCGACAATCGGCAGGCGGATGTAGTCGAAGGGCAGGAGATAGGTCGTGTCGGCCATCGAAAAAGCGCGCGTGAATGCCAGATGCGACAGCGTCGCGATGACGCCCACCGCGATCAGCCAGAACCAGCCGTCGGGCGTCGGCCAGGCCCAGACGAAAAGAGCGGGAATCAGGGAAACCGGTGTGAGCAGCATGTTCTGCCAGACCACCAGGGCGGGCGTGGCTTCGGTGCGTGTCAGCAGCTTCATGATGACGATCGAAAGCGCCATGGTGGCGGCCGAGAACACCACGATCAGCTCACACCAGCCGGCCGGCTCGGAGCCCGGCCGCAGGATCACCAGCATGCCGACGAAACCGATGGCGAGCGCCGTGATCCGCCGTGCCCGGATGACCTCGCGCAGGATGATTACCGCCGCGATGGCGGCAAACAGCGGTGCGGTGAACGACAGCGCCACGGCGTTCGACAGCGGAACGATGGCAAGGGCGGTGAACCACGCCGCCATGCTCAGGAAACCGAACAGCACCCGCAGCGAGATCAGCGGAAAGCGCGTGGTTTTCATCACCTCGAAACCGCCGCGTAGCAGCCAGGGCACCATCACGACAAAGGCAAAGAAGTTGCGGCAGAACACGATGATCAGCGGGTCGACCGCGAGCGTTGTGCCGAGATGACGGATGATCCCGTTCATCGCGGCAAAGCCGACGCAGGCCAGCACCAGCAGCCCGGCGGCATAGACCGGGACGGAGAACCGTTCGCTGAGAGGCTTGGAGGCCATGAAGCGGGAAGCCTACGCTTCCACCCGGTGCACCACCACCCGGTTCCGGCTCATGGCGGACATGTGCTAGGAGACCGGACGTTCTCAGCACCCTTGGATACCGCCTCATGAACGAGATTCTCTGGACCCCCGGCCAAGACCGCGTTGCGGCGACCGCCATGAACCAGTTCCGCGTGCTGGCAGAACAGAAGAGCGGCCGGACGTTGGCGGACTACAATGCCCTGTGGAGCTGGTCGGTCGAAGATCGGGAAGGCTTCTGGTCGCTGCTCTGGGACTATTGTGAGGTCCGGGCGTCAGAAAGGGGCGGCGCGATCCTGGAGAATGGCGACGCTATGCCCGGCGCGCGCTGGTTCCCCGAGGCGCGTTTGAATCATGCCGAAAACCTCCTGCGCCGCCGGGACGGTGACGAGGCGATCGTCTGCTGGCGCGAGAACGGCACCCGCAGTGTCCTGACCTTCGCGCAGCTCTACGACAGGGTTGCGGCCCTGCGCGCCTGGCTTCAGGCCCAGGGCGTGGAAGAGGGCGACCGCGTCGCGGGTTTCCTGCCCAACCTACCCGAAACCATCGCGGCGATGCTGGCCACAGCCAGTCTCGGTGCTGTCTGGTCGTCATGCTCGCCCGACTTCGGGACGCGGGGTGTGCTCGACCGCTTCGGCCAGATCGAGCCGAAGGTCCTGATCTGCGCGGACGGCTACTTCTACGGCGGTAAGAGCTTCGACAGCCGGCCACGTGTCGCCGAAATACTCGCCGACCTGCCCAGCGTCGTGGCCGTTGTGGTGGTGCCCTATGTCGAAGATGCTCCTGATCTTTCGGCGCTGCCCAAGGCCGTATCTTGGGGCCAGGCGACGGCCGATGTCCCTGCCGGCGACATACCGTTCGTCCAGGTGCACTTCGATCATCCGCTTTTCATCATGTATTCGTCAGGCACGACCGGAGCGCCCAAGTGTATAGTGCACGGCCACGGCGGCACTTTGCTGCAGCATCTGAAGGAACACCGCCTGCACTGCGATCTGCAGTCGGGCGACCGCATGCTCTACTTCTCGACCTGCGGCTGGATGATGTGGAACTGGCAGGTCTCGGGTCTTGCGATCGGCGCCACCCTGCTGATCTACGAAGGCAACCCGGCTCACCCGTCGCCCTCGATCCTGTGGGACTTCTGCGAGCAGGAGCGCATGACGATCTTCGGCACCTCGGCGAAGTACATCTCGGCCATCGAAAAGGCCGGCGTGAAGCCGCGTGAGACCCATGATCTCTCGCGCCTCCGTCTCTTCATGTCGACCGGCTCACCGCTCGCCCACGAAGGCTTCGACTACGTCTACCGCGACGTGAAGCAGGACATGCAGCTTTCGTCGATCTCGGGCGGAACCGACATCATCTCGTGTTTTGCGCTGGGCAATCCTGTATTGCCCGTGCGGAAGGGCGAGATCCAGTCGCGCGGTCTGGGCATGGCCGTGGATGTCTTCGGCGATGATGGCAAGGCCCTGCCCACCGGTGAGAAGGGCGAACTGGTCTGCACCCGGCCGTTCCCGTCCATGCCGGTCGGTTTCTGGAACGACCCCGACGGCGCGAAGTATCACGCGGCCTATTTCGACACCTTCGACAACATCTGGCGTCACGGCGACTGGTCAATGGTGACCGAAGCGGGTGGCATGGTGATCTACGGCCGTTCTGATGCCGTGCTCAATCCCGGCGGTGTGCGTATAGGCACGGCGGAAATCTACCGTCAGGTCGAACAGTTCGACGAGGTGCTGGAGTCGCTCTGCATCGGCCAGGACTGGGACGATGACGTCCGTGTCGTGCTGTTTGTAGTCATGCGGCCCGGCCAAGAACTGACCGATGATCTGGTGGCTGCGATCCGGCAGAAGATCCGCACCAACGCCTCACCGCGCCACATGCCGGCCAAGGTGATCACTGTCGCCGACATCCCGCGCACCCGCTCCAACAAAATCAGCGAACTCGCGGTGCGAGACATCGTTCACGGCCGCCAGGTCAAGAACACCGAAGCGCTGGCCAATCCCGATGCGCTGAAGCTGTTCGAGGGTCTCGAAGCGCTGCAGAGCTAGGCGAGCAGGGCTTCAGCCGCCCTGACATCACCGGTGTGGGTGCCGACCCAGTTGCGCTGGGGTCGGGTCGACCATTCGGTCAGTGCGGCGCTGGCGGTATCGTCCAGGGCGCTAAGCCGTTGCAGCACATGGGTCATGACCGCCTCGGCGGCGCGTCCCGCTCCGTCCTCAATTTTCAGTGCGATGCCCAGGCCTTTCTCGGGCCAGGCGCCCGCATAAACGCCTTCCACGCCCCCTTCACCACGTAACGGCCACGTCCGGTCTCCATCAGCGCGGCACAGGACGGGCCCGTGCCGGCGACCATCAACGGGTGGGCCACCATGGCTTTGACAATCGCGCCGCAGGCCTGCGTGCAGCTGTCGTGCAGACCGGCGGGATCGGCCAGTCGTGCCATGCCGAGCACCAGGGCGTGGAGTGGCATGGCGATCGACGGCACGCCGCAGCCATCGATCCCAAGGTCGGCTGTTGCGAGATCGACACCGCACATCTCAGCCATGGTCCGTCAGACCGCCGCCTGGGCCGGGTGCTCGGGGTCGAGGTAACCCTTAGGGTCGACATCCATGTGGCGGCACACGGTCAGGAAGCCCGAGTGTTTGCCCGAGCAGTTGTTGTGTTCGGCACTAGCCTCGCCGCCGGAGCGATAGAGTTCATGCAGGTCCTTGGCGATGCCGGGATCCTGACGGCCGCATTCCAGATTGGCCGGTGACAGGCCCAGCCGCTCGAGCCAGGTCAGCACGGGCTCGACATGCATGGGCTCACCGTTGTGGCTGGCACAGGCGAGCGCGAGCTCCTTCTGAGAGACACCGAAGGTATCCATCGCACCGGATTCGGCCATCGCCAGTGCGGCCTGGATCGGCTTGATCGCTGAACGGGGAAACATGACCAGTTCAGGATCACCCAGGCTCCAGACCACGTTGCCCCTGGCATCGCTCACCACGACAGCGCCGCGTTGGCGGCTTTCGACGGTGTTGCCGCGCGTGACATCGATCAGGATGGGGTTGGTGGTGCCGGACATGCCTGGAGCCTCATGCATGAAGGCGGTTGGGGTAGGCCAAGGTGCTGGCTCGGTCAATGGCTGTCGCTTGCCACGATGCATCGGGCTTGGCAGGTTCGGCCGATGCGTGGCTATTTCGGCATCGGCGTGGAAGGCGTCTCCAAAACGGGCAATCTGGGCAACCTGTTCCGGTCGGCCCATGCCTTTGGTGCCAGTTTTGCCTTCACCATTGCCCCGGACCCGCGAGTCTCGCTGGGAACCGACACCTCGAACGCTCACAAGAGCGTGCCGTTCTTCAACTTCACCGATCTCGATGATTTCCGCCTGCCCAAGGGGTGCCAGCTCGTCGGCATCGAGCTGACCGAAGATGCCGTCGACCTGCCGGCCTTCCACCATCCCAACAGCGCGGCCTATGTCCTGGGCCCCGAAAAGGGCAGTTTGTCGCCCGAGCTTCTGGTGTGTTGCGACCATGTCGTGAAGATCCCGACCGCGTTCTGCATCAACGTCGCGATCGCCGGTGCGATCGTCATGTACGATCGTCTTCGGGTGACCGGCCGGTTCTCGCGCCCGGTGACACCCCACGGGGGCGCAGAAGAGCTTCGCCGCCATGTTCATGGCGGACGGTTTGTAAGGAAACCCAAGGCCGACAGATCGGCGTAGGGATCGGGCGCAGCCCGCGTGACAGGAAAGACAGGTTTGCCCTGTTTTCGCCCTGCTCATTTGATTAGTGTCCCCATGGCTAATAAGACCACAAACCACACCACAACCCGCGCCTCAGACCGCGACGATGATTGCAGGGCTCTCGACATGACCACCGTTCTTCGCTCCTTTTCCTTCTTTGTTCTCTGCCTCGTTCTGGTGGCGACAGGCTGGCCGGCGGATGCGCAGGAGCCTCAAACTCTGGGCACCTACCGCGACTGGTCGGCGTTCACCTATCAGGATGGAGGAACGCGGGTCTGCTACATGGGCAGCGAGCCGACAGATCCGCAGGGCGCCTACGACCAGCGCGGTGACATCTGGACCCTGGTGACACACCGCTCGCCCGGCGGCAGCCGCGACGTTGTTTCGATCATCGCCGGCTATAACTATGAAGAGGACGCCCCGGTCACGGTGACTGTTGGCAACAAGAGCTTCTCGCTGTTCAGCGGCGGCGACACGGCTTGGACCTACACCGACAGCGATGACCACGATCTCGTCGCGGCCATGAAGGCCGGCGTGGACATGACCGTGAGCGGCAAATCCTGGCGTGGCACACAGACCACCGACACGTTCTCGCTGTTGGGATTCACCGCAGCCTACGAGGCGATCAGCAACCACTGCGCCAACTGACGCGCGACTCAAATGATTGGCTTTCCTGCGCGCGAAGACTATATCCCGCGCCATGGATGCCGTTGAGACCACTACACCGACCCGCAAGAACCTGATCGGGCTTTCGCGCGCGGCGCTGGGCGAGGAAATAGCTGCGCTGGGCGAAAAGCCGTTCCGGGCCAAGCAGCTGTGGCACTGGATCTATCACCGTGGCGAAACTGATTTTGCCGCGATGACGACGCTGGCCAAGAGCTTCCGCGAGAAACTGACCGAACACTTCGTGCTCGATCGTCCCGACGTGGCGCGCCACCAGGTCAGCGAAGACCGCACCCAGAAGTGGCTGCTGCGCACCGAAGGCGGGCACCTCATCGAAAGTGTGCACATTCCCGAAGAGGACCGCGGCGCGCTGTGCATCTCGTCCCAGGTCGGCTGTACGCTGACCTGCACCTTCTGCCACACCGGCACGCAACGGCTGGTGCGCAATCTCGAGCCCGGCGAGATCGTCGGCCAGTTCATGCTGGCGCGGGATGCGCTGGGCGAATGGCCGACGCCGACCGACGGTGGCCGGATGCTTTCGAATATCGTGATGATGGGCATGGGCGAGCCGCTCTATAACTTCGAGAACGTGAAGACGGCGCTCAAGATCGTCATGGACGAAGAGGGCATCGCGCTCTCGCGCCGACGCATCACGTTGTCGACCTCCGGTGTCGTGCCGATGATTCAGCGCTGCGGCGATGAGCTGAAAGTCGATCTCGCGGTCTCGCTTCATGC
>CEUQ01164060.1_pt1 | contig 10281 bp, 13 predicted proteins | sample 361491 | NCBI WGS metagenome assembly CEUQ01 (sample SAMEA2622796, study PRJEB7988) | marine metagenome | biome: marine biome (ENVO:00000447); feature: marine epipelagic mixed layer (ENVO:xxxxxxxxx); material: "saline water (ENVO:00002010), including plankton (ENVO:xxxxxxxx)" | depth 120 m | reverse complement strand
ACTGCAGGTATTAATCGCTTGTCTATTGGCGTACAAAGCTTTAATCCAATATACCTTTATAGCCTTGGTCGTATTCATGATGATAAGGAAGTTTATAACGCAGTAGAAATTGCACAAAAATATTTCAATAATATTAATTTAGATCTGATGTATGCGCTTCCTAATCAGACAATTGAGGATTCTGAAAAAGATATTGAAACTGCATGTAGTTTCAATGTTCAGCATATTTCCGCCTATCATCTTACACTAGAGCCAAATACATTTTTTCATCATTATCCACCGCCTTTGCCAGATGATGATTTGTCTGCAAATATGCAAATAATGATTGAGGAAAGGCTTGAGAAAAGTGGTTATATAAATTATGAGACTTCAGCATTTGCGTACCCAGGATATAAATCAAAGCACAACTTAAACTATTGGCTTTTTGGAGATTATCTTGGTATCGGAGCAGGCGCACATAGCAAGATTAGTTTTGCGGACAGGATAGTGAGGCAGATGCGATATAAGAATCCAAAAGAGTATCTTTCTAAGAAAATAGTCGATATCAGTTCTTCAAGTACTCTTTTACAGGAACAACATGAGGTGAATAGGCATGAAAGGTGGTTTGAATTTTTAATGAATGCTTTGAGACTTACAGATGGGTTCGAAATAGCGTTATTACAGGAACGTACTGGGCTATCAATTACAGGTATCCAACAACAGTTAAATGAAGCTGAGCAGCGTGGATTGATAATACGCAGTCATTCCCATATAGTTCCAACTCATATTGGGAAGCGTTTTCTTAATGATTTGTTACAAATTTTTCTCCCAAAAGTATAAATTTTATTAAAATATATGAATTTGGAATCAGTTTTTTTTGAAGACTAAGTCCCATACTTTATGACCTAATTGTAAACCACGCTGTTCAAATTTTGTTAATGGGCGGTATTCTGGGCGCTGTATAAATTCTCGTGCTGTGTTGGTTAGACTTAGTTCATTGCTCATTATTTCTAGAATTTGATCCGCATAATTACCCCAATCCGTCGCTACATGTATATAGCCACCTATTTTTAGGTGCTTACACAAGAGTGATATAAATTTTGGTTGAATTAGTCTTCGTTTATGGTGGCGTAATTTAGGCCAAGGATCAGGAAAAAAAATATGAATTCCATCAAGATATTCTTGCAGAAACATATTGCTCAATACTTCTACTGCATCATGTTGGATAATACGTAAATTAGTTAATTTAAATTCTTCAATTTGCTTCAATAAACTACCCACACCTGGTGTGTAAACTTCAATTGCAAGATAATCATTTTGTGGATGAGATTTGGCAATAGAAATGGTTGTTTCGCCCATACCAGATCCTATTTCAAGGTATCTTGGGGCTTTTCTTCCATAAATTCTCTCAAAATTAAGAGAATCCTTTATGTAGGGCAAGCCATATTTTGGGAGCAAATCTTCAAATGCACGGCGTTGCGCATTTGATATTCGACCTTTTCGAAGTACAAAGCTACGAATAGCATTCTGTTGTTGTGCCATTTAAAATAGAAAAAAATAACTCATACAAATTTATCTTTAGAAATTGTATTATTTATTGGTGAGCTAGGATTAGCATTATATGTTGTTCTCTTTTTCATTCTGCCTGCTAAGAAAGCGTTACGTCCTGCTTCTACCGCTTTTTTCATTGCTGAGGCCATTAATATAGGGTTCTCTGATGCTGCAATTGCAGTATTCATTAGTACTCCATCACAGCCTAATTCCATTGCTATGGTCGCATCTGAAGCTGTTCCAACTCCAGCATCAACAATAACTGGAACGTTAGAGTTATTGATAATTATTTCTAAATTCCATGGATTTAGGATGCCCATACCAGAACCGATTAGTGATGCTAGTGGCATTATTGCAACACAGCCAATATCTTCTAGTTGTTTAGCAACTATAGGGTCATCTGAGGTATATACCATAATATTAAACCCTTCTTTTATTAGAGTTTTTGCAGCTTTAATTGTTTCTAATACATTAGGGTATAGTGTACTTGGATCTCCAAGTACTTCTAATTTCACAAGATTGTGTCCATCAAGTAATTCACGAGCAAGTCGTAGAGTACGTATTGCATCATTAGCTGTGAAGCATCCAGCTGTATTAGGTAGCAGGGTAAATTCTGAAGGTGGAAGTAGGTCTAATAAATTTGGCTCATTAATATTTTGACCAATATTAGTCCTACGAACTGCAATGGTTACAATTTGGGCCTTGCTTGCATCAATTGCTTCACGTGTTTGAGTAAAGTTTTTATATTTACCTGTTCCGACTAGAAGTCGTGATGAATATTCTTTGTCATGAATAATTAGGTTAGACATTTAATTTTTTAGCGTAGTTTACAGGGATAAGGAATATGTAATAATAAAAGGAATCATCCTCCCCCCACAGCTACTACTATTTCAAGTTGGTCTCCGTCTGTTAGAGTTTGTTCCTTATATTTACTACGCGGAACGATCTGTCCGTTATGCTCAATAGCAATGCGTGTTTTATTTAGCTCCATTCGTTCTAACAATTGAGTTATATTCAATGTAGCATCAAAATGCTGCGTCTGACCATTTATGATGAGTTGTATCATTTTAAAAGAAATCCTGGGCCAGTTGAAAATGAGGAACCAATAAATTTTATTTTAGCATGCGAGTGTATCTGAATGGTAGAGTTGAATTTTCTTGGACCTACGATGGCTATGTTTAATTTTTATAAGTTATAGAGTTATCTAATTAATTTTGACTAATAAAAAAGATTATTATTTTTCATCTCAGCTAATAAATTGGCAGAGAAAATATGGTAGACATAGCCTTCCTTGGCAGAATACGCGTGATCCATATGCTATTTGGGTATCTGAAATTATGTTACAGCAAACTAGGGTTGTTACAGTAATTCCATATTATAAAAGATTTTTAAAGTGTTATCCTAATATTGTTAGTCTTACATTAGTAACTCTTGATGAGGTTTTGGCTCTATGGAGCGGCTTAGGTTATTACTCACGTGGGAGAAATCTTTATAAGACAGCACATTTAATTGTGAAAGAATATCAAGGTAAATTTCCCTACGAAAATAATCATATAAGGAAACTCCCTGGCATAGGTCGATCAACTGCTGCTGCAATACAGGTATTTGCATATGGAAAACGATATGCAATACTTGATGCTAATGTAAGGCGTATTCTTAAGAGATATTTTAGTATTAAGGGTTACCATATAGAAAAAATATTATGGGAAAAAGCAGAAGATTTATTACCAGAGATTAAAGTACGTGGTGATATAGAATCATATTCACAGGGACTGATGGATTTAGGGTCTATTATCTGTACTAAAAAAAATCCAAAATGTACTATATGTCCGATTCATTTTAGATGTGCTGCATTTCAGGGAAATAAAATAAATGAATTCACTATTATGGCGAGGCCTAGGAAGGCTATAGTGATTAAAGAAACTATGATGCTAATGATAATCATACAAAAAGAGATTCTTTTAGAACGACGCCCGTTAGGGGGAATTTGGGGAGGGCTTTGGTGTTTTCCAGAAATATCAGTGAATGAGGATATTTTATTATATTGTAATCAAAAATTTGGGTTAAAGGTTAAGCAACTTACTCATCTGCCTCTAATTAATCATTCTTTTACACATTTTAAATTGAGAATTTATCCGAAATTAATGTTATCAAATTCGAAGAAATTATTGGCTAATAGTGGTAATCTAAAATGGATAACTTTTAATCAAGCACTAGAACTTGGAATTCCAGCGCCAGTGAGGCGATTATTAAATTTAAGCATAGATAAACTAAAGTGATGGAAACTTCTAAGGACTGGAGAAATAAAAAGAGGTCTGAGTTGCTAGCCCTTAGGAAAACAATTACTAATAATGATCGCATGCAATGGAGTAAGAAGATAACTAATTTATTAGAGAACAGTTTTCCAACATTATATAGTAGCTCAATTGGTTTTTATTGGCCGTGTCATGGAGAGTATGACCCATATACTGCAATGATTTCATTACAAAGGCATGGTGCAACAATCGCCTTACCTGAGGTAGAAGGAAGGAAGAAGCCATTATGTTTTCGTAGATGGTGGGATGGGGTACCGATGAAAATTGGTGCTTATAATATTCCTGTTCCTGACAATACTGAATTAGTAATATTAAATGCAATGATAGTCCCTATGCTTGGCTTTGATCAAAAGGGGTACCGACTTGGTTATGGAGGTGGTTACTATGATCGTACAATTTTTAGTATCAATCCGCGCCCTCTAGTTATTGGTGTGGCATTTGAGATTTCACGATTAGATAACATCTATCCTAATTCGCAAGATGTAGCAATGGATTTTATTGTTACTGAATTAGGTGTTTATCAGGTATCTAAGAAGGGAATATCATTAATATCTATAAATAAGTGTGCAATAGAGAGCTTATAGCTAGGAAGTATTTTTAATACATTAATAAAATTTTTAAATATTTTATTCCCCCCAGCGTGGAATAAGAGAGTGTTCTATATTTATATGATCAAGTATTCTTGCAACTACAAAATCTACTAGATCTTGTACGCTCTTTGGGTGATGATAGAACCCAGGGTTTGCAGGCAGTATAACGGAGCCACAACGAATTAATTTTTGCATATTATCTAGGTGAGTGGCTGAGAAAGGTGTTTCACGAGGAACTAGTATAACTTTTCTATTCTCTTTCAACATTACGTCTGCAGCACGTTCTATTAGATTTTGTGCTAGCCCTGAAGAAATTGCTGCTAATGTTCCCATAGTACAGGGGCAGATAATCATAGCATCTGCTAGATTAGATCCAGATGCTACAGGTGCAAACCATTCTTTCTGTCCAAATATACGTAACTGACCTTTTTTTGTTTTAAAATGATTATTTAAAAATTCTTCTGTTTCTTTTATACGAGAAGATAGAGTTAACTTAATCTCTTGCTGAGCAACAATTTGTGCAGCCTGAGAATACATTAGAAAGACATTATTTTTACTATCTAATATTTTTTCTAAAAGTCTTATACCATAATGCATACCAGAGGCCCCAGTAAATGCAATAGTAAATGTTCGTGGTGTAACTATCATTTTATTATGTCTCTAATATTCTTAGTTTGCATTTCTTGTTCATGACGATCAAGAAAACTTTTAGTACTGTCCATGCCACGTGATTGTAGGATATAGTTACGTACAGCTGCTTCAACTAGTACAGCTAAATTCCTTCCTGCAGCAACAGGTATAATTACTTTACGTATATTTATACCCATAATCTCCTCATTAACATTGTTAATAGGGAGACGTTCAAGTGTATTAAAATCGGAGCTGTTAGCTTTCTGTAAATGCACTATTAGATCTAAATTTTTTCTTCTGCGTACTGCAGTTTCGCCAAAAATAGTACGGATATTTAGCATGCCAAGTCCACGCACCTCAAGGAAATCACGTAATATTTCTGGGCAATTACCTTCTAATGTTTCTGGGGCTATACGATTGAGTTCTACTACGTCATCTGCAACAAGGCCATGTCCACGACTCACTAATTCTAGTGCAAGTTCACTTTTACCAACACCACTTTCTCCAGTAATCATGATGCCCATTCCTAATACATCTAATAGGACACCGTGCATACTATCTGATGTTGCAAGTACACGCCAGAGATATGGGCGTAATTGCCACATTACTTCTAGGCTTGATCGTTCTGCACAGATGAAAGGGGTATGAGTAGATTCAGCTAATATACTCAATGATTCAGGTATGGATACGCTACCAGCAGCTATGATACATGACATACCGCTTTCGGCAAGCTGTTGCATATTATTCTTTAGTGTTTGAGAATCAATTCGATTAAGATAATCAGCTTCTTCTTTGCTTAATACTTGTATCCAGTTTGGGTGGATAAAGTTTAGGTGGCCAATTAAACCCTGATTAGTTTTAGATATTGTTTCATCTATAAGTTTTTTATCACCATCTTTTTCACCTGATTTCCAGGTTAGTCCAAGCTTTTCTCTATTCTCTTCAAATAATTGAGTTATACTAATTTGATGCATCCGGTGTCCAATTAGAAATTATCTTATGAGTATCTTCAGAGTTTTCACTTGTTAATAGCAGTTCACGAAAACCTTTAATACTAAACATTTGCGCAAGTTCGCTTAAGATTTGTAAATGCTGATCAGTTGCTTTTTCTGGTACAAGTAGAATACAAATAAGATTTACTGGTTTCCCATCTGGAGCATCAAATAATATTGGATTTTTCATTCTAACAAATGCTGCAGTGGCCTTATGTAAGCCTTTTATTCTTCCATGTGGGATTGCAACCCCTTGTCCTAACCCAGTAGACCCAAGTTTTTCTCTTGCAAATAGACTATCAAATACCTTGTTTCTTGCAATATGTGAAGTATTTTCAAATAATAACCCTACCTGCTCAAATACCCTCTTTTTGCTTGTAGCATCTAAGTCCATGATTATATTTGATAGCGGTAATAGTTCTGTAATAAGGTTCATATCAAGACTTGATTTTAATTAATTAGATCTAAAAGTTTTATTAAGATAAATAGAATTATTTGTTTCTAGATTAAATGTTAAATATAAGAATATTTTTAGCCTTTTTATGGCATATATTTCTTCCTGGAGTTAACAAAAATAAATTATTATAGGATTTGGTGCTTAGATGTAGTATTATTGCGATAATCTGTATTTTTTTCCTTATATTTCAATATCTTACGGTCCAATTTATTAATCAGTCTATCAATAGATGCATACATATTAGCACTGTTTGTTTCGACAAAGATATCCTTTCCACGAACATGTACATTAGCTTCTGCATTCTGATTTAAATTTTCTACAGATAGCGTCACATTAATATCCATAACATGGTTAAAATGACGTTTAATCTTAGTTATTTTTGTATTAACATACTCTCGCATAGCTGGAGTAATATCAATATGATGACCAGTAAGATGTAGATTCATGATAGCTCCTTAAATTAAGTTAATTCTCATATTAAGTATTACTATTTAATTCAAGTATAAATTGTTATGCTAAATTTATTAGTTCCTGTAATTTAATAATAAAATACTATAATCACAAAAGACGGGAAATTTATTCATAAGCTTATAGCTATAATAATTCTTAGTTAAATTATATCAATTGATCTTTGACTCTATAGTTTGAAATGTTCTCCTAAATATACCTTTCTCACACTTTCATTACAAATAATTTCATCTGGTACGCCATTAGCTAATACGTTGCCTTCACTAATAATATAGGCTCGATCGCAGATTCCTAATGTTTCTCTAACATTATGGTCTGTAATAAGAACGCCAATATTACGTTCTTTCAGAAAATTAATTATTCGTTGAATATCAAGAACTGCTATAGGGTCTACTCCTGCAAATGGTTCATCTAGCAGTATGAAGCGTGGTTGTGTTGCCAGTGCTCGGGCAATTTCAACGCGACGGCGCTCTCCACCAGATAGGCCTTGTGCTGGATTATTTCTTAGGTGGCTAATATTGAGATCTTCTAATAAATTATCAAGGTGTTGCTCTATCTCATTAGTATTATAATCCTGTAATTCTAGTACTGCACATATATTATCAGCCACAGAAAGGTGCCTGAAAATTGAAGCTTCTTGTGGTAGATAGCCAAGCCCTAGAAGGGCACGGCGATGTACTGGCATTTTACTTAAGTCAAGACCATCTAATGATATACTTCCACTATCAAGTGGCACTAGCCCTACGATCATATAGAAGCAGGTGGTTTTGCCGGCACCATTAGGCCCTAGTAAACCAACGACTTCTCCACTTGAAACAGAAATGGATACTTCTTGGACTACATTACGAGATTTATAACTTTTTTTTAATTTATTAGCTTTTAATTCATTCATTCTTGTTTTTTTTCTTGGGTTGTATGACTGCATGCACCCTTTTCTTAGGGCCAGATACCCCTTGATAGTTCACTTTAAAAAATCCTGTTTCAGCTTCATAAGATATATATCCTCCATGTACTTCATCAGCTCCACGCCTTAGCCTTGCTTGCTTAAAGAATTCTACCTTTTGGGCTTTGTTGTCAAATTTCATGCGTTCACCCCATCCCTCTACATATTCATTTTTACCTTCTCTTTTTTGTCGGTAGCTTACTAAGTTTCCATAGGCTATGAAATTTTGGAATCCATCTTTATCTTCCTCTATTACCATTTTGTCAGATCTGATTACCATAGTTCCTTGAGTTAATACTACATTTCCAGTAAAAACACTTACTCTATTTTTATTATTTGAACGCCCAGTATTTTCAACTGTTGCACGATCAGATTCTAAATGAACTGGTTTGTCGCGATCAGCACGCTCTGCAAATGTAGAATCTGTGAATAAGATTCCTAAGAGAAAAAAAATAGTAACAAGTTTCATAATTTACAGTTATTGTACAGCACAAGAAAATCCTTAGTGAGCCTTATTATGTGCAAACTTTACTTTTGACAATAAATGAATAGTTTGTGTTCTATTATCAATTTCTACTCCAATTGCATTAATAATATTATTATTCTGGATAATAGTTACAGGTTTATTTGTTTTTGCAGTGTCGTTATCACGATTGATATGTAGATAACTAGTAGTCATAGTTGTTATTTTATTCTTATTTTCATTTCTATTATTACCACTATTATCGTACCGTATTACTTTAACATTGCCATGTAGATAGATATCTGCATCGCCAGACATATTAGCTTTGTCAGCCTTTGCCCGCATTCCAGATTCATTAACTTTAGAATTTATAAGTCGAGGTTGCTCAAAATATGTTGTGTTATCGGCTATAAAATGGAACATTCTTTTTGCTAAAAGATTCTCATGATTTCCGCTAATATGATCCACACTATATGCGGAGAAATTTTCCATTATGTAATCTGGGTTTTCCTGAAAAGACTCTTCTTTCTCCCTTGTTGATTGCCAAACAGTTTTATCTGCCCAGAATGTGGCAAGTGCAATTAAAGTAATTAGGATGAGTGGGAATTTATTAGGTAAGCCTTTAATCATTTCAGGTATTTATTCAATTGGGTTTCCAATGTGCCTTGTGCAAGCATTATTATTTCACAGACTTCACGGACTGCACCATAAGCACTTTCTGATTTTGTAACATAATGCGCGTTATTTTTAACTAGAACTGGTGCATTTGGAACAGAAACAGCAAGCCCACATCGGGTCATTATTGGTAAGTCAATTAAATCATCACCGATATAAGCACATGAAGTCATATTAATTTTTAATTTCTTTACCAGAGTTTCGAATGTTTTTAGTTTATTTTTTTTACCCTGATATAGCATAGATATATTTAAATTTTCAGCACGTAACTTTACACAACGTGATTCTCTTGCTGTAATAATTGCAAGCTCAACACCACTTTCTTTAAGCATTTTCATACCATGCCCATCTCTACTATTAAAAGCTTTAATTTCTTCTCCGCTATCTTGTAGATATAGTGACCCATCTGTAAGGACACCATCAACATCAAATATCACAACTTGAATATTTTTTGCTTTCTTTATCACATCATACATTTATTTCTCAGCAAGAAGAAGTTTGAAAATGCCACTCAATGACATTACAAAAATAGAATTCTAATTTTTATAATTTCCAATAACACAACATTATGATATGGCTATTCAATTTATTATTTTAGCGTGAGAAGGTGTTATTTGGAAAGTATACTAAACATCCTAGCTATCTTTTGTTATGGCTAAAATTAGCCATTTAATAGAAAGTGTTGCCAATTTTCATAATGTAATGAAAAATATACTTAAAAAGCATGAATTTGGGCAATATTTTTATATTAAAAGTTAAGAATTTTTCTTAGACCTTTAGTATCGTAAGGTGAATAGGTATAATGCAGATCTTTTGGGTCGTTAGCTCAGCTGGTAGAGCAGCGGACTTTTAATCCGTTGGTCGCGAGTTCGATCCTCGCACGGCCTACCAAGAAAAACAAAGAGTTACAGGTTTATTCCTGTAGCTCTTTTTTTGTTAAATATATCAAATGCTACCCAAATGCTACTAATAGTTCATATGTACCATATTTATGTGAGTACATAGTCTATCTTATATATTTATCAGTTTTACTTCATATTTCCCACCAATATTAAATTTTCTTGTTACTTTTATAGCTATGAGAAGTGTGCTTAATTAAGTTCTAGTCTTTAGTTATTTTCGAGAAATTTGTAATATTAGATTCATATAACTGTAATGTAATTGTAATGTAATTTAATTAATATAAGGCCATATTTTTTTGATACTGCAGTACTAAAT
>CEUQ01074586.1_pt1 | contig 10283 bp, 10 predicted proteins | sample 361491 | NCBI WGS metagenome assembly CEUQ01 (sample SAMEA2622796, study PRJEB7988) | marine metagenome | biome: marine biome (ENVO:00000447); feature: marine epipelagic mixed layer (ENVO:xxxxxxxxx); material: "saline water (ENVO:00002010), including plankton (ENVO:xxxxxxxx)" | depth 120 m | reverse complement strand
AGAAACTTTTCCTACTTGGAGAAGGAACAAGAATTTCATTATGATGTTAAGAATTCATTCGTAATCTTAAATATACAATAATTTTTCTTAAAGAAATATTCATGAAAAATGAGTCAGAACCACTTGTCAGCATAATTATTCTGAATTACAATGCAGGAAAACTTCTTTCAGAGTGTATTGAATCAGTACTTCAAACAAATTATGATAATCTTGAAGTGATAGTTGTAGATAATGCATCAAAAGATGATAGTATCAGTATATGTAAAAAAAAATTTGATGGGATTAAGATTTTAGAAAATGAAAAAAACTTGGGATATTGTGAGGGAAATAATGTAGGAATTAGAAAAGCCAATGGCGAATATGTTGTAATATTAAATCCAGATACAATTGTAGAAAAAAATTGGTTAGTTGAATTAGTTAAAGGATACAATACTTTTGGCGATGGAATTTATCAGCCAAGATTTTTGACTACAGGCAATCACAAAATTTTACAGGGCACAGGCAACATGATTCAACTGTTCGGATTTGGATTTGCTAGAAACAAAGGCGATGTAGATGAAGGACAATACAATAAATCTGAACGAATCGGATATGCATCAGGCACATGTCTATTCACATCTAAGAAAATTATTGAACAATTAGGTATGTTTGATTCGTTTTTGTTTGCATATCATGATGATTTGGATTTATGTTGGAGAGCAGCTCTTGAAAATATAAGATCATATTATATTTCATCATCAATAGTTTATCACCCACCAGAAGGCTATACTTTCAAATGGAATAGTTTCAAATTTTATCTATTAGAAAGAAATCGACAATATTGTTTATTGACACATTATACAAGAAAAACATATTTCAAAATGTTACCAGCTTTAATTATGGTAGATATTGGTGTGAGTTTTTATTATTTGAAAAAAGGAGTTTTTTTGTCAAAATTAAAAGCAACATTAAATATTTTGAAAAATTTTGGACAAATAAATTCAAGATATTATAAAATACAAAGAAAAAGAATAGTGACAGATAGAGAGATAATCAAAATTTTTCATGATGACATAATTATACCAAAAATGATGGATTCAAAAAATAATGAGTCATTAGGAAATTTTATAAAAAAATTAAGTGAAATGACAAGAAAATTTCTTTAAAATTAGTTTGTCTCTATCTCTGGTCTATCAATTGCATTTCCAGTAAGCTTTTGCCCAATAATTTCGTCTTGTTTTTGAGTAGTTTTGTTTTCCTTACAAAGTTTTAGAATTGAATCTAGACTGTCAAAATCTTTTCCAAAAAATGAGGAATAATAAGCAATTATCTCTTCTTCAGTGTGGAATTTTTTTTGTATTTCTAATGCATTCATAAATCGTTCTTTATCCAGGATTATTTCAGATAACCAACGAAAATGGACTTTTTTCATAAATTCTTTAGATAACAGAGGTGTTTCACAGAATTGAAATTCAGTATACAATCCTTTGGCTGAATTATCTAATGTACTAATATTGAATCCTTCTTCTTGAGCTTGTTCATACATTTCAGTGTCTCGATAATATTTCAAAGCAAAAAAGTATGGACTAACAACATGCTTGAATTGTTTCATAAATTCAATAGTATAATTGACATCTTCTTCAGTCTCAGTTGGAAAACCATACATAAAGAACAGTCTAACCATTATTCCTTTTGTACAGGTATAATGGACAATTTTTGTTAGTTTTTCTAATTGTACATTTTTTTTCATATATTTTTGTATTCTTGGAGAAGGAGTTTCAAATGCATATGCAACTGAAATAACCCCAGCTTCTACCATTTTGTCAATGAATGCTTCATCCATAAGATCGCCTCTAAGACCATTTGGAAAATGTATTCGAATTTTTATTTTTTCAGCTATAATTAGATCAAAGACTTTTGTGGCTCTTTTTTTGTTTAAATTGAAAATGTCATCAGTGAAAAAAATATCAGTGATGTTTTGTTCTTTTATCAGTTTTTTGATTTGATCTACGACAGATTCTGGTGTTCGGAATCTTGTTTTTTTACCAAATATTACATGACAATAAGTACAATTGTATGGACATCCACGAGTAGATTCCATTAACGCATATTTGTTTCTAGAATATCCCCAATTATAGCTCTTGTAATATTCATCAGTATTGACTAGATTATAATTCGGAAAACCGAGATCATCAAATTCAACTAAATCCATTCTTCCAAAACGAAATACGGGTTTGCCATCAACATAATATTCTTCTTTGTTAACAGCTACTCCACTAACATCACTGTAATCTTTATTTTTTAAAACTCTTTTTAGAACTTCAAGAAGACTAGCTTCTGCCTCACCAATAAAAAAAGCATCTGCATCAGTACCTACAAATTCATCTGTATTTTTTTCTGAAACATATGGACCTCCTACCATTATTAATGAATCAGGACAGTATTTTCTAACTTGAGATAGTAATGGTCCTAGAATTCGTAAATTGGCAGATATTGCACGAAATCCAATGAAGTCAGGTTTTTCGTTTTTAATAATTTCAATTAATTCTTCTTCGCCACTATATTCAATTCCAAAATCCATTAATTTGATTTCCAAAGTAGTTAGGAATCGTTTCAGATATGTTGCAAGAGACATTATTCCAATAGGAAAACCATAGACATTGATTGAACGTCTTTTCTTTATCAGCATATCTTCACAATTTGCCAAATCAATTAACATGAGCTTTTTGCCTTTTGCCTTTTCTGCCCAAAATTCAATAGAATCTAAACTTTGATCATGGCCTTTAATTTGAACTAATTCACTCATTTCTTTCTAAAATACATGATTTAGAAACTGAATAAAAATATTATGTATAATTTACCAATAGAGAAAAATTATTCAATTTTAAACATTACAACAAATGCTATTGCAAAATTTTTTTCATGAGAAACAGAAACTAAGAATTCATATTTCTTATTTAATTCATTTTTCAATGAAATTATAGGTTTATTTTTTGAGTGTGAAGTAGTTATATCTAAGAAAGAAATTTTTTCAGGTATTGCTTTAATAACTGATTCTTTTATAGCAAATTTCCCTGCAAAATGTTCATAAGATGAACGGAATTTTTTACAGTAATTAATCTCAGAATTTGAAAAAATTTTTTTGTAGAAATTCAAATTTTTGTCCAGAGGTTTAGATTTGAATCTATCAACACCAACAATATCAGTTCCAATTCCAAAAAGAACCTTTTGTTTAGACATAGATTGAATTTGAGGATTAATTTAATTAGTATTATTACATGAAATGTGATTAATTCATAACAAGATTTATGTTCAATACACAAAAATTTCTGTTATATTGAGTAAATCAGACAATATAGAAAGCGATATTAAAAATATATTTTTCAATTTATTCCCAGACCTAACTGAGAATGATTTTGATTGGAAGAAAAAACAAACAGAGTATGAGGATTGGGATTCATTTGCACAAATGCAATTAATTACAGCTGTAGAATCAAAATTCAGTATTGAACTTGACATAGATGATGTAATTTCAATTACTAGTGCAGATGATTTACTAAATTATGTAAAAAAACACGTATGAACTCGATTCCAGAATTTTTTAAAAGATCTGTTAAAGTTAATCCTAAAAAAACTGCAGTAATTATTCAAGAACAAGAATATTCATATGAAGAAATTGATCAGATGTCATCATCCATTGCACAAAATCTTTCAGTTTATCCAAGCAATTCTGTATTAAGTATGATGTTAGATAATTCAATTGAATTTATTATAACATATTTAGGAATTTTAAAGACAGGTAAAATTGCACATATAATACCTACAAATATTTCAAAAAATAATTTAACTGAACAAATTAGTTCAGCTACTCCAAAATGTATCATAACATCAAAACAATATTTATCTATATTGGAGAAATTTGAAGGAGTTGATATCTTAAACATAAAGGAAATTTCTTTAAATAAAAAATTTGAGGAAATTAAAATAGAAACTAAGAAAATTGCATATCTAATCTATACATCAGGTACTACAGGTAAACCAAAAGGAATATCGATAACTCATGCAAATGTATTGTTTACAACAAAAAATATAGTTGATAGACTTGAGTATAAAAAAACAGATAGAGAGATACTTCCATTATCGCTTTCTCATTCATTCGGTTTAGGATGCTTACATACTGCATTATACGTAGGTTCAACGATAATTTTACATAAAAATTCTACAGATATTAGGAAAATTCTGGAAAGTATTTTAGAAAACGAAGCAACAACTTTAGCAGCAGTTCCTGCAACACTATCAAAGATGGTAGAAAATTTTAACAATGAAACAAATCATATGTGTAAAAATTTACGTTTGATAATTACGAATAGTACAAAAATTTCAGAGAACACAGTGAAGAGTATTATGGATGTTTTGAATACAGGTAAAATTGCAACATATTATGGATTAACTGAAGCATCACGTTCTACATTTATGATATTTAATGAACAAATAGAAAAATACAATTCTGTAGGTCTTCCAGCGTCAGGTGTTGAAATTAAAATAGATTGTAAGGAGAAATTAGGACATATTGGAGAAATTTGTATCAAAGGTCCAAATGTAATTGATAGTTATTGGGAAAATGTAGAAATGGATAAAAATATTGAAAATGGTTGGTTGAAGACTTCTGATGTTGGTCATTTAGACAATGAAGGTTATCTTTTTCTTGATGGTAGAGTTGATGACATGATAAATGTAGGTGGTGAGAAAGTAATGCCAAATGAAATAGAATTGATTGTAAACGAATTAGAAGGTATTGAAGATGTAGTAGCTTTAGGTATGCCACATGACACATTTGGACAAGTTGTAAAATTATTTGCCAAAAAGAGTAAGAATAGTGAGATTACTAAGACAGACATTATGGGGCATTGTGTAAAAAAATTGGAACGGTATAAGGTTCCAGTAATTATTGAATTTATAGATGAATTTCCACGCACAGAATATGGAAAAATTAAACGATATGAGTTAAGAGATTTGAGATAAAGAATATGGAATCAGAAATTGAGACATTATTTGAAATGAAACCATATTCATTATCTCAAAAAGAGAAAAATGATATTTTTTCAAAAGCAATGAATGAATCAGTAAGATTCCATTATGAAAAATCAAATGAATTTAGAAAGATATGCGATAATAGGAATTTTTTACCTGAGAATTCATCATCTATCGAGGATATACCATTTTTACCTGTTTCATTATTCAAAACATTTCAGCTAAGATCAGTTCCAGAATCAGAAATTATAAAGACAATATATTCCAGTGCAACAACCAGTAATTTGCCTAGTACAATATTTTTAGATGATACGACATCGAAGAGACAGACTAAAGCATTAATTTCAATTATGAAGGATTTTCTAGTAAGTAAAAAAAATTTTTTGGTTGTTGATCAAAAAAGTGATTTGGATAATTCTAGAGAGGTAAAGTCTCGTGAATCAGCAATTAGAGGTTTTTTCCCATTTATGGAATCAATGAATTTTTGTTTAAATTCAGATATGAAATTAGATTTAACAAAAATTGGAGATTTACCTACTCAAAATTGTTGTATAATGGGTTTTACATGGTTACTTTATACGATTATACTTGAAAATGAGAAAAATGATTCTGTAAAAGATTTTTTTAAAAAAATCAAAAACCCAGTAATTATTCATATTGGTGGATGGAAAAAATTGAGTGACAAAAAAGTCAATAAAGAAGAATTTAATCAAAAAGTATCTGAATTCTTTAATTGTAAAAAAGAGAATATCATAGACATTTATGGAATGACAGAACAATTGGGAACAATTTATCCAGATTGTAGTGAAGGTAACAAACATGTTTCAGTTTTTTCGGAAATTTTTATTAGAAATACGGATACCTTAGAGATTGAGGAAGTCGGCAAGTCAGGATTTATTCAACTTGTATCTCCAATTCCAAGAAGTTATCCAGGAATTTCTTTGCTTTCAGATGATATTGGGAAGATTCTTGGAGTAGATGATTGTCCTTGTGGAAGAAAAGGCAAGTATTTTAGATTTGAAAAGAGAACAGAAAAAGCAGACATAAAGGGATGTGGAGATACTATTGACTAAATTATTGATTTCTAATGGAGAATTAGTAAATTCAGAAACTAATTCAATTAAAGAATCTATAGAGCTTGTTAAAATTAGTAGGGAATGGTTACACAAACAAAAAATCGATGATATTTTGGAATATGTTGATGCCGTAGGAAAAAGTTGGTCTGATGAATTTTCAGAAAAAATTGGAACAAATACATCACATGTTAGAGATTTTCTTTCAAAATCACATTTAGAAAATAAACTCGACATTGCATTACATGGAAATAGACATTCATTAGATAATTTTGTGGATTTAGGAGATCCAAAACTTTTGTTTCATGCACAACCAAGAGGAATTTCATGTCATTGGATTGCAGGTAACGTTGCAATTTTAGGTGTGTTTTCATCAATTCAATCACTAGTTACAAAAAATGTTTCAATCATAAAAGCTCCAGCAAATTATGAATTATTAGTAGACTTGGTATCCAGTTTGAAAAATATTAACACTGAAAAAATTTCTGGAAAAGATATTATGAAATGTTTCGAAGTAGTGTACATAGACAGAGATGATCATGAAAATCAAAAATTATTATCTAATTCAGCAAGTATTAGAGTAGCGTGGGGAGGACAAGAGGCAATAAGATCAATTACATCATTACCAAAGGATCCATTTACTGAAGATATTATTTATGGTCCCAAGTATTCTTACGTGATAATTGATGGAAAGTCAATATCTGAAAATATGACAAGCATATCACAGAAAATTGCACTTGACGTTAGTACATTCGATCAATATGCATGTTCATCACCTCATACAGTTTTCATAAAAACAAAAGATAAGAAAATCATGTCTGAATTTTCTAAATCATTATCAAAAGAGATGGAAAATGTAGAGAGGATTTTACTTCCTAAAGTAAAAGAAACAGAAGATAAAGCTAAGGAGATTATTTCAACTCGTTCAGAATATGAAATAAAAGGTAAAGTAATTTCATCAAAGAATCTTAATTGGACAGTTATCACTTCAGATGAAGATGGATTTGCTCAACCAACATTTTCACGAGTTATTCATGTGAGACCGTATAACGAGGATAGTATAATGTTGGGAGATAGTAGAAAAATTCAATCAATTGGTATGTCAGTGGATGAAAAAGAAAGATTCGATCTAGCAGATAAAATTACATTTTTTGGAGGAGATAGATGTCCATCATTAGGAAAAATGAGCTTCTTTGATTCACCTTGGGATGGAATGTTTGGAATGGATAGAATGGTGAGATGGATTACCACATACAAATAAAAAATAATTCATTCAAGTGAATATTTTTTCTTAGTAAGCTTTAGATGATAAAATATAGTTTTAGATAATTGTATGGAAAAAGAAGAAGAAAATCCATTGCCAATTAATGAAAAAGAAGTAATGGACTATTATGGATGTACAAGTAAATTTGATATTTTTAAACTAAAAATAAAATTTTTAAGAAGTTGGATTTTACATTCTTTCGCATATTCATCTCCTCATTCAGGATTTGCAATAAAAATGCAGAAATCCAGAGGAGTAAAAATTGGAAAAAATTGTTTTCTAAATCCATACGTTTTGATTGATTTAGTGTATCCAAAACTAGTAGAAATTGGAGATAATGTTGCCATTGGTTCTAATGTGATGATTTTTGCACATGGAAATTTCTCATCAAATTTATTTTTAAAAAGTAAATACCCACGAAAAGTAGAAAAAGTTGTAATCAAATCAGGTGCTGCAATTAATCCCGGTTCCATCATTATGGCAGGAGTAACAATAGGTGAAAATTCAATAATTTCACCAAGAAGTGTAGTTACACAAGATATTCCAGATTATTGCATTGCAGTTGGAAATCCAGCAAGAGTCATAAAAAAAATAGATCGATGAGAGATTGATTTGAACATTTTAGGAATAGATTTTGAAGATTGGTTTCATCCAGAATTAATTCAGAAGCATAATACAACAGACAAAAACGAACCAAAAGTAGTTGAAGGTATAGACAAGATAATAGAACTTTTAAGAAAAAATGAAACAAAGGCTACGTTTTTTGTAGTGGGAGAGCTTTTAGAATACAAACCTGAGTTATTAGATAAAATTCTAGAAAATGAACATGAAATTTCGTTTCATACAATGAAACATAACAGAATTGATTTACCAGGTAGAAAAGAAGAATTCCAAAATGAAATAAAAAAATTTGATCAATTAACAAAAGGAAAATCAAAAGGATTTCGTGCACCAAGTTTTTCTCTAAATAAAAATAGTTCTTGGTTAATTGATATATTAGAAAAAAATAATTACAAATATGATAGTAGTGTAGTACCAGTAAAAACCAGTATGTATGGAATACCAAATGCAGAAAAAAGGCCATATAATATTTCAGGAGAATTTTTAGAGGGAAATTCAATTCAAGGAAAAATTATTGAATTTCCATTATTGGTAACAAAATTCTTAGGGAAAAAAATTCCTGCAGGCGGAGGTTTCTATCTAAGAACACTTCCATTACGAGTCATAAAAAATGCAATAAAATCTTATCAAGAAGAAAATATTCCAGGTGTATTTTATATTCATTCATGGGAACTTACACCAGAATTTATGCCCAGAATATCACTACCAAAAAAAGACGACTTTATCACATATCATAATATCAATAAGGCATATCCTAAGATGAAAGAACTATTAGAAGAATTTGAGTTCACATCCTTTGAAGATTTTTTACAAAACAAATCAAAAGAGATTCAGTAGTATAGACTAAAAGTCAGTAAAGAAGAAGAAATTTATGAAGATTGCATTAGTGTGTCCTGCGTCATTACCGGCTACGCAGTTTGGAGGTATTGTATTTTTAGCTGTAGATCTTGCTCGAGAATTTGGAGAATTAGGGCATGACGTAACCATATACACTACAGATTTAGATTTTAGTAATGGTTCTAACAAATTTAATAAAAAATTACCACGATTAGAAAAAATTGGAAAATATAAAATCAATCGAACTCATGTATGGTTTTCATTCAAATTATTTTTTGTTAATTCATCTATGTCTAAACAAATTGAAAAAGATAAACCAGATTTAATACACACAATTGGATTAAGAAGCTATCAATCAATTGTTGCATGGCGTACATCTAAAAAATTAAAAATTCCTTTGATCATATCTGACCAAGGAGGACTAACAACACATCCATTTTTTAACGAATCAGGTTTATTATTAAAAATTCTATATAGAGTGCAAAATTATTTTATTAAAAAAATAATAAAACATGCAACAACCATTAGTGTTGCTAATGAGTACGAAAAAGCAATTTTTTTAGATTTAGATAAAAAATCAAAAGTGCAAATTATTCGAAATGGTGTGAATCTTGAAACATTAGTTAGTAAAGTAAATTTTAAAGAAAAATACAAAATTAATTCAAAATTCATTTTATTTGTTGGAAGATTTTCAAAAAGTAAAGGAATTGAAAATTTGATTAATGCATTAAACATTATAAAAAATGAAAAAATAATTTCAGATGTTCGCCTTGTGATAATGGGAGTGAATTTTGGATTTGAACAGAAAATGGAAGAATTAGTCGAAAGATTTGATTTATCGGAAAAAATCATGATAATTAAAAATCCACCACGGGAAGATGTTATTTCGGCCTATGGAGAGAGTGAATTTTTAATTCTTCCATCACAATGGGAATTATCACCATTAGTTCCCCTAGAATCATTTGCATTCAAAAAACCAGTTATTTCAACAAGATCACATGGTATTCCATTCACGGTACAAGATGATAAAACAGGAATTCTTGTTGAACCTGAAAATTCAGAAGAATTATCAAAAGCAATAATAAAATTATTGCAAGATGATAATCTAAGAGAAAGATTAGGAATGTGTGGGTACGAGTTCGTCCATGAAGAATGTAACTGTATCGCTATGGCAAAAAATTCTTTGAGATTATATGAAAAGATGTTAAAAAATCATGATAATAAATAGAGGTATTTGAGGTCGGATATATGAAAAAAGATTTTTTTAAAGATTCAAAAATTAAATTTCCTGCTTATGAACCATGGATTTCTGGAGATGATAAAAAAATTATCAATAAAACACTCTCACAAAGTATGTTAACACTTGGTCCACAGTTAGAAAAATTTGAATCTGATTTTTGCAAATATTCAAAAGCAAAATATGCTATTGCAGTATCCAATTGTACCGCAGCACTTCATTTATCATTAATGGCATTAGG
>CEUQ01016834.1_pt1 | contig 10285 bp, 9 predicted proteins | sample 361491 | NCBI WGS metagenome assembly CEUQ01 (sample SAMEA2622796, study PRJEB7988) | marine metagenome | biome: marine biome (ENVO:00000447); feature: marine epipelagic mixed layer (ENVO:xxxxxxxxx); material: "saline water (ENVO:00002010), including plankton (ENVO:xxxxxxxx)" | depth 120 m | reverse complement strand
GATGAGATTAGTGCTATTGCAAAGAGGATAGAAGATGAATAATAGACGAAATTTCCTTGTTAAATCAGCAAGCGCATTAACTATGACATTTATTGTTCCATCTCTCTTGTCTTCTAATGTACAAGCAAAAAAACCACTTGATCAAAAAGTTTCTAATAAGCAAAGTTGGGGAATGCATATTGACGTTGATAAATGTGTTGATGGATGTACAGCATGTGTTGATGCTTGTAATGAGGAAAATGGATTGACTGGCTTCGGTAGACCTGAGACAGACTCTCAGTGGATTAGAAAAGTTAAAATTAAAGATAAAACCACTGACAAAATAACAACCATGCCAATGATGTGCCAACATTGTGAGAACCCACCATGTTGTGATGTCTGTCCTACAGGAGCTTCATTCAAAAGAGTAGATGGCATTGTGATGGTTAATCAGCATACATGTATTGGCTGTAGATATTGCATGATGGCATGTCCATTTAAAGCAAGATCGTTTGTTCACGAAACATTAACAACTCAGAATACTAATGCTCCACGCGGAAAAGGATGTGTAGAAAGCTGCAATTTATGTGTTAATAAAATAGATCATGGCTCAAAAACTACTGCATGTGAAGATGCTTGTATTAAATCTGGCCATAATGCGATTACATTTGGTGACTTAAAAGATAGTAACAGTAAAGTCAGATTAGCAATTGATTCAAATAGTCCAAGAAGACTAAGAAATGATTTAAATTTAAACCAAAAAGTTTTCTATTCAAATATATGAGCGACTACACACTTAACAAATTAAAAACTCCTCGAATACTTTATTGGGGGATATTTCTTTTTCTAGGTTTTCTAATATTACTAGGCTTAGCCTCATCTGCATATATGGAACATGAAGGCCACTATGTTACTGGCATGAATAATCAGATCGTTTGGGGCTTACCACATATTTTTGCAGTTACACTAATTGTGATAGCGTCGGGAGTTTTAAATATTGCTTCAATGTCATCAGCATTCAATAAAAAACTATATAAACCTCTTGCTCCGCTATCAGCATTATTTGCTATAGCTTTTTTAATAGCCGGACTTATTATTTTAGTCCTTGATTTAGGTAGACCGGATCGTTTAATTGTTGCGATGACCACATATAACTTTAAATCAATTTTTGCGTGGAATATTTTTCTATACTCTGGTTTTTTTGTCATATTGGCAATATATATTTGGTCAATGTTGGACTTCAATGTCAGTAGGTTCTCTTCTTTAATTGGAAAAATAGCATTTGGTTGGAGAATAATACTAACTACCGGTACAGGATCAATATTTGGATTTTTAGTAGCTAGAGAAGCTTATTCAACTGCAGTTCTTGCACCACTTTTTATTGTGATGTCTTTATTATATGGAACGGCAGTATTTTATTTGTTATTAAGAGTTATCTCTAAGCTACAATCTATTGATATCCCACCTGAAATCACCACAAGCATTAGAAGGTTAATGATAATCTTCCTTTTAGCCAATATATATTTTTTGATCTTGTATCATATAACCAATCTATACATATCCAAACAAATAGCTGTTGAGTCATTCATACTATTAAATGGCGGGGGTTATACAACTATGTTTTGGCTAGGACAAGTTGGTTTGGGACTAGTAGTACCACTTTCATATGAAATGACTAATGGTGAGAATAGAGGATTTGCTTTGACGATAACTTCTATTATGGTCTTAGTTGGGGGGTTCTTTGCGGTTGCTGTGATCATTATTGGCGGTCAGGCTTTCCCATTAAATATTTTTCCGGATCATATTATTTTAGAGTCTTCTTTTTATGACAGCGTAATTCATTCTTACACACCTTCAATATTTGAGTTCGGTCTGGGAATAGGCGGGACATCACTTGCTCTAATAATAATTCTTATTCTTATTACAAATTTAAAATTTATCCCTTCGAAGAAGTAGAGTTTAATCATTATGGTTAACTCCTTACTCATATCATCTACCAAAAAGTCATCAGGCAAAACAATTATCTCTATTGGTCTATCTGGATTAATTAATAAGATTGGTTACAATGTCCGAACTTTTAAAAAAGGACCAGATTTCATAGATCCGTCATGGTTATCTTTAGCCTCAAACAGGGACTGCTATAACCTAGATTTCAATACGATGAGTCAGGCTGAGATAACAAAGCTATTTTCAGAGAAAACTCATAACATGGATTTTAGTCTCATAGAGGGAACTAAAGGTCTTTACGATGGTATATCTACTGATGGAAGCGATAGCAACGCACAGTTAGCTAGTCTTCTAAAAACTGAGGTATTATTAGTTATAGACTGTGAAGGTATGACAAGGGGCATAGCTCCTTTATTAGAAGGGTATAAGTCGTTTGGGAAAGATCTTAGATTAAATAAAGTTCTATTAAATAATGTCTCAACATCAAGACATGAATCTAAATTGGTTGCTGCAGTATCACAATATACAGATTTTGATGTTTTGGGAGTTGTTCCAAAAATAAGTAACTTCATATCTGAGAGGCATTTAGGACTAGTTCCAACATTTCAACACCCACGTAAAAAGAAGGTATTATCATCATTAATATCAATTATAAAAGACAACACAGACTATAAAAAATTGTTACCAGCTAAACCTAAAAAATCACAGAGTGATAATAAACCTATTTTAAAAAATAAACACAATTCTCTTCTAATAGGAGTTGCTTCAGATGCAGCATTTGGTTTTTATTATCCAGATGATTTAGAGGAAATCGAGAGACATGGTTGTAAAATAAAAAAAATTGATTTGATACGAGACTCTAAACTACCATCACTAGATGGCTTATTCATAGGTGGAGGTTTCCCAGAGGTACAAGCACATAAACTTGAAAAAAATACCTCAATGAAAAAGTCAATTCGTAATGCAATAAATCAAAACCTTCCAGTGTATGCTGAATGTGGCGGACTTATGTATCTAGCTAAAAGTATTAAGTTTAAGAATTCTCGTACTAAAATGTGTAATGTTTTTGATATTGATATTGAAATGAATGAAAAGCCTATCGGAAGAGGTTATACAGTCTTAGAAGCTAATAATCACCCATGGGCAGTGAATAAAAAAAATATACATGCGCATGAGTTTCACTACTCATCTGTCATACATAACACCAAGAAATATAAATATGCATATAATATAAAACGAGGTTATGGTATCAATGGTAAAAAAGATGGCTTAATATATAAAAATACTATTGCGTCTTTTTCACATTTAAGGTCAACAAATAGATTCAGTTGGACCAAATATTTTATTAAATTTATTGAGGAACTAAATGGTTAAGCAGATATTTGAAATTAGTGATGATGCAGCAAAGCAGATTATTGCAGCCGCTGAGGAGTCAGAAAGTTCTGAGTGGCCACTAAGAATATCACTAAACGTAGATTCTTCTGGCAAGTTTAATTACCTAATGGGTTTTGACCAATCAAAAGAGGAGGATCTTCAATTGAAAATAAATGGCATAAATATATTGATTGATCCTGACTCTATGGTAAATCTTAAAAATACAAAACTTGACTATGTTGCTATAGATGGTTCAGATAAGCAGTTTATTTTTATCAATCCAAATGACCCAGAGTATAAAAAGCCAGACGAATCACTTGATACAAATACTACACACGATTTTTAGCTAGGTAGAAGTTTTTCTTAATTCTTTTGGTATGGAGAACGTTATATTTTCGCTTTTGAAAGATAGATTTTTATCAGACATCTTGGCACCTTGACCCAATAGAAATTTTACTAAGGAATCTACAGTGTCCTCAGGCGCCGATGCACCCGCTGTAATACCTATAACCTTATCACCACTTAAATCTTCGATACTGATCTGATTTATGTCGTCGATCAAAAAAGACTTAATTCCATATTGTACCCCTATCTCTCTCAACCGCTGAGAGTTCGAGCTATTTTGTGAGCCCACAACTATCAATGAATCACAAAACTCTAAAATCTTTTTGACAGCTTCTTGTCTATTTTGTGTTGCATAACAAATATCATCTTTTCTTGGACCAATGATGTTTGGGAACTTGAGTTTCAAAGACCTCACTATACTTTTCGTATCATCAACCGATAATGTTGTCTGCGTTACATAGGCAAGATCTTCGTTTTCAATTTGTAATTTATCTATATCATCGTTTGTCTCAACTAGATGAATTTTACCCTTATCAGAAATGTATTGACCCATTGTTCCTTCAACTTCTGGGTGACCACTATGTCCCACTAAAACAACATCAATGTTCTGTGATGCAAATTTATGAATTTCAAAATGAACTTTTGTAACAAGTGGACAAGTTGCATCAAATACTTTTAGTCTTTTTAAAGAAGCTAGTTCTGATATTTCTTTTGATACACCATGAGCGCTATAAATTAATATAGACTGATCTGGAACATTGTCTAGAGATTCAACAAAAACAACCCCTTTTTCTACTAATTGTTCTATTACATGTTTGTTATGTACAACTTCATGCTTAACATAAATAGTTTCATCAAAAATTTCTACAGCACGGTTTACTATTTCTATTGCTCTTTCTACACCTGCGCAAAAACCTCTAGGCTCTGTTAATAATATTTCTGAGTTTTTAAGTATCATTATCTACATCCAATATTTCTACTTCAAACATCACCTCTTTATTGCTCAAAGGGTGATTTAAATCAACTACCACTTTATCACCTATTCTATTTAATATAGTAATAAAATATGATTTATCATTCTCTATAGTCTCAATAATATCACCTGGACTTGGATCTTTGTAATTTTTAAATGTGTCAAGACTCATCGTTTTGACTTTAGACTCATCATAAATACCAAATATATCTTTTGAGGAAAATGAATACTCTTTCTTATCTTTAACCTCAAGCCCATATAGCGCACTCTCAATGATTTGTGGAAGACTAGATTGTCCAATTGTAAGCTTAACTGGGCTTTTGCCAAATGTACTTTCAAAAACTTGACCATTACCCTTAAGCGAATAATGCATTAGAACTTTACTGCTATATTTGATTACTGTCACGAGATATACCTACAAGATAGAAGATTATATATATAGCACCAATACTTATTGAAAGATCTGCAATGTTAAAAACTGCAGGAAAGTAAATGTTCTCATAGTGAAGTATTATAAAATCTGTTACAGATCCATTGTCAAACCTATCTATAAAATTAGCAATTCCTCCTCCTAGAACTAGTGATAAGCCTAGTGAATAACTAATTGGAGCATTTAGATTTTTATATAATTCATAGGAGACAAAAGCTAAAATAATAAATATTACAATGCTCAAAAATATGCGTCCGCCATCTTGTAAGCCATCAAAAAGACTAAAGGCAATACCATAATTATTGATAGTATGTAACTTGATAAATGAGCTTAGCATAACAGTGTTAGTGTGACCTGAGACAAGAGACTTGGTATACAGGTCTAAGACTATGATAGAAATAATCAACAAAAAAATGTAGATGGCCTTCAGGCGTATATTCTGCATTCTCCGTCACCATGCACATTATCATGACACCTCTGACATATTGTAGGAGCATCATTTATCGTGCCGACTGTTTCATTAAGATGCCAACATCTCTCACATTTTATGTTTTTAGATTTAAGGATGTTGATATTGAATTTCTCGTTGTTTCTATCAATTTCATAATTATCTTTGTCTTTACCCAAGATAAGATTGAACTCAGATACTATAAAAATAAATTTGAGCTCATCCTTTAGGGGCTTAAGTTTTTCATGAAGCTGGCTATTACAAATCAACTCTACTTTACATTCAAGCGATGATCCAACTACTTCATTATTTCTTGCTTCTTCTATTAGCCTAGAAACATCTGATTTTATATTGTATAAACTATTGAATAATTCAATGGACTTGTCATCAATATCAACAGAGTGAGAGAACCATTGATCAAGATATATACTTTCTTTGCCATTTGGAATCTTTGAATATATTTCTTCAGCTGTAAAGGTCAGTATAGGAGCAATCCATGAATTTATATAACGCATTAACATGTAACAGGTCATTTGGGCAGAGCTTCTCGGAATTCCGTCACTCTTGGATGTATACAATCTATCTTTGATGATATCTAAATAATAGCCTCCAAGCTCTAGAGTACAAAAGTTAATGACATCCTTCATAATCTTATGAAACTTAAATTCCTCATAATCACTTTGTATCTGCTTATTTATTTTTTCAGCTTTATGTATAATCCATTTATCTAGAAGAAGTAAATTACTTTCCTTAAAACCTTTCACATCAAAATCATTTATGTTTGAAAGTAAAAACTTCGACGTATTTCTAATCCTTCTATACGACTCAGATACTCTTTTTATAATTTCTTCAGAAATAGTCATTTCTTTTGTGTAATCTGTCATTGCGACCCATAATCTTAGGATGTCAGCACCCTTATCCTTAATTATTCTCTGTGGAGATATTATATTACCAACTGACTTCGACATTTTTTGTCCTTCAGCATCAACCACAAAACCATGAGTAAGAACGTTCTTGTACGGAGATCTGTTGTTTATAGCATGAGATGTAATAAGTGATGATTGAAACCACCCTCTATGTTGATCGGATCCCTCAAGATAGAGATCAGCAGTTTCATCAATACCCCTTTCTTTGAGTACTGTCTGGTGGGTAACACCTGAATCAAACCAAACATCTAGGGTATCCTTTACCTCTGTGTAACTATCAAAATCTTTAACAATTGAACTTTTATCAAAATCAATCCATGCTTCTATATTCCCATCTTTAATGATCTTTTGAGCTTCTTCTAAAATAGAACTAGTGTTTGGATGTAATTCATTTGTATCTTTATGCAGAAATAATGGTATCGGGACACCCCAAAATCTTTGCCTTGAAAGGCACCAATCAGGTCTCCCATCAATCATATTAAAAATTCTGTCTTCACCCCATGATGGAAGCCAGTTGATATTTTTAATATCATCTTTAATAGACTTGCGTAATGATGATTTTTCCATACTCATGAACCATTGTGGGGTTGCTCTGAAAATGAGAGGTGTTTTGTATCTCCAACAATGTGGATACGAGTGCTCGTAATCCTCTGAAAAAAGAAGCACATCATTTTTGTTCAAAAGCGATACTATCTCCTGGTTTGATTCTCGAACTTTCATGCCACCAAAAATCGGAAGACTCTCCTTGAATCGTCCATAATCATCTACCGGATTAAATACTTCAAGACCATGCTGCAAGCCAGCTAAATAATCTTCAGTACCGTGACCAGGTGCGATATGAACTGCACCAGTACCATTTTCATCAGTGACATGCTCTGCAAATATCAAAGGCACTCTGATGTCATAAAATGGATGATCTAACAACACATTGCTCATTTCTGATTTAATAGATTCTTCTATAATTCTAAATTCACTGATACTAGATTTTTCCATTACCGAATTGACTAGTTTTTTTGCAATGATCAAATAGTTTTTATCAACTTGGACTAATGAATAGTCTATGTCCTTGCTTACTGCAACAGCTCTATTTGCTGGAAGTGTCCAAGGTGTTGTAGTCCATATTGGTATTGAAATCTTAGCTTTTTGATCTATATTTTTAGCAAAAGTTAAATCACTAGAATTAGCAATACTAAACTTGACGCATACAGCCTTTGAGACAATATCTTTATACTCGACCTCAGCTTCAGCCAAAGCGGAGGAAGATTCAATACACCAATGTACTGGCTTTGACCCAAAGTAGATATGATTATTTTCTATGATCTTAGATAAGCTTTTAACGATTCCTGATTCAACTTCCTTGTCCATACTCGTGTAGGGATTATCCCAGTCTGCAAATACCCCTAATCTTATAAAATCTATCTTTTGCTTTTCTATTTGTTTACTCGCAAATTCTCTGCAGGCAGCAACAAAAGCATTAGGATTGTCTTTAAATTTGCCTTTCCCATATTTTTTTTCTACTTGTAGTTCAATAGGTAAACCATGGCAATCCCATCCTGGAATAAACGGAGTATGGTATCCAGATAAAATTTTAGACTTGATAATGAAATCTTTTAAAATTTTATTTACAGCATGACCTATGTGAATGTCACCATTAGCATATGGCGGTCCATCATGGAGAACATATTTTTTAGAATTTTTTGATTTATCGAGTGCCTTTTGAAATATAGAATGATCTTTCCACAATTTAAGAATATCAGGTTCTCTATTTGGCAGATTCGCTTTCATAGGAAAGTCTGTTTTAGGCAAGTTAAGTGTATCTTTATATTCCATATTTTTTGCTATTGATTATTGCATAATTATGATCTTCGTTCATTTGTTTAATGAGCTCATCCTCATTATTGAACTTAATTTGCTTTCTAATTTCCTCAAGAAAGTATACTTCAATGTTTTTACCATAAATGTCTTCATGAAAGTCTAAGATAAATACTTCAAGAATTTTTTCTGTTCCGTTAAAAGTGGGCTTGTTCCCTATGGAAGCTAAGCTTATATAGTTCTCTTTCTCAATCACGGTTCTTGTTAGATATACACCATCAAGAGGGTAATCATGTTCTAATTTGATGTTTGCAGTCGGATAACCAAGCTTTCGTCCTAACTTTTCACCTGATATCACAGTCCCAGATAACATATAATCCCTTCCTAAGCACTCTTTTGCCTCTTTGATGTTACCTTGATTTAATAATTCTCTTATTCTTGAACTACTAATTTTGATACCACTGTATGTCTCAAGACTTGGAATAATTAATTCAAAAGCGTTTTCTTGGTGGTACTTTTTAAGTTTTTCAATATCTCCTGATCTATCCTTACCAAATTTAAAATTTTCCCCGATGATTAAATATTTTATATTTAACTTCTTAACTAATATCTCTTCACAGAAATAATCAGCTTCGTAATCTTTTATATCATTGAAATCAACTGAAAGCAGGGTATCTATCTTATATGAACTAAGAATGGATGCCTTAGTTCTATTGTCATGAAGTCTTTGTAAAGTATCTGGACCAAATATTTCTTTTGGTAATTTATCAAATGTAAATATCAGAGATTCAACACTATTTTCAGCTGAGATATCCTTAGTTTTATTTATAAGAACTTGATGGCCTTTGTGTACACCATCAAAGTTACCAATCGTAACAGCCTTTGGATTTTTAGATACATCGTTAAGGTTATTCAATATTTTCATAATTTAAATGTATTCAATCTGACACCCAATATACGTAAAAAAATATAATATAGTATTGCTCCTATTATGATGTAAGCTAATAGCGAGCCAATTCTCTCATAGGCAGACAAATCATCCTCAAAAACAGATATATCAAAACTGAAGAATAATACTATTGCCATAGCTAGTGAACAAATTATAATTTTTAGTGAAGTCATATTAAAGAAAACATTATCTTTAATTATATTAATTTTTTTCAATTTTGAACTCATTAATATTACTTGGACCCATGCAGACAATGATGTTGCTAGAGCAATAAAAGCATGTGCTCCCTCGAAAGGGTGTCTCAGATATACAATAACGACAGCCAAGTTAGCTATTATATTCAGTAATATTCCAGCCATTGAATATATCACAGGCGTCTTCGTGTCCTGTCTTGAATAAAAAGCTGTGACAAGTATTTTCATAAAAATAAAAGCAGGTAGCCCTAAGCTATATGTGATTAAACTCAAAGAAGTCATATGTGCATCATAAGACTCGAAACTGCCATACATAAATAATGAGGATACTATAGGAGCTGATAGAATAATTAGTCCAGCCATCGAGGGGATAGCTATTAGAAGGGAGAGTCGGGTAGACTTTTCTAAAGTTTCTGAATAATCATTCATTCTACTTTTTTGAAAATATTCTGATAAAACAGGAAGCATTACTATAGATATAGCTATACCAAAAACTGCCAATGGTAATTCAATTAACCTATCAGAAAAATATAGCCAACTTATACTCCCTGTAACAAGCAATGACGCAACAATAGTATCAATTAATAAATTCACCTGAACAGCGGCAGAGCCAATAATTGCAGGACCCATTAGTTTAATTACTTTGACAGACCCTTTATTCGAAAAATTAATTTTTGGTATTTTTAAAAAACCAAGTTTGTACATTAGTGGTAGTTGTATTATTAGCTGTACAATTCCTGCAACTAATACACCATATGATAACGATAGGATTGGGATAACAAACAATGTCGCTGAGAAAATTGTGAAGACAATCAAGCTTAGATTTAAAAAAACTGGAGTGATTCCAGATAAAATAAATCTGTTATAACTATTAAATATTCCAGAACACATAGCAGTCAATGAAATAA
>CEUQ01186775.1_pt1 | contig 10293 bp, 9 predicted proteins | sample 361491 | NCBI WGS metagenome assembly CEUQ01 (sample SAMEA2622796, study PRJEB7988) | marine metagenome | biome: marine biome (ENVO:00000447); feature: marine epipelagic mixed layer (ENVO:xxxxxxxxx); material: "saline water (ENVO:00002010), including plankton (ENVO:xxxxxxxx)" | depth 120 m | reverse complement strand
GACCCGGCGCTGTCGGAACCTGTTGCAAGCGTTGTCGTACCCGACGCCACGGCTGCCGCCGCGCCGCCTGATGAGGCACCACAGGTCATCTCCGGATTCCAGGGATTGCGTGTTACGCCATGAAGACGTGACGTGCAGGTCCAAGGCCAGACGAATTCCGGGCAGGTGGTGAGTGCGTGGACGATGGCTCCGGCACGTATCAGCCGCTCGACCGACGGATTGGCGTGATCGGCGATGTTATCCTTGAAGATCAGCGACCCGAAGGTGCGGGGCCGTCCCCTCACAGCCGTGTCTTCCTTCACGGCTAGGGTGAGCCCCTCCAGGCGCCTCAGGCGCCCATCGGTCTTCATGTAGCGGGCTTCTGCCTTCTTTGCTGCGTCAAGTGCGTCGTCGAAGAAGGTGTAGGCCAGAGCGTTGATCGTGGGCTCGACCGCTTCGGCACGGACGATCTGTGCCTTGAGGAGTTCGACCGGCGAGAGCGAGCGATCACGGAAACGGCCAAGAGCCTCGGTTGCGGACAGGAAGCATAGGTCGTGATCGGACATGGACGATTTCCCTGGGGATGACTTGTGGAACGACGGGTGATTTGCCACCCATAAGTCACGGAATCGTAGCACGATGCCGCGCGCTGAAGGGGGAAGCCTAGAGAGATGGATATGACACGCAAGCTCGCTGCCGAGTTCGTCGGGACGGCGTTTCTCCTCGCTGTGGTGGTGGGTTCGGGCATCATGGCCGAGACGCTCTCGCCCGATAACGTTGGTGTCGCGCTGTTGGGCAACACGATTGCCACGGGAGCGATCCTGGCCGTGCTGATCCTGGTCTACGGGCCGGTGTCCGGCGCGCATTTCAATCCCGCCGTCACGATTGCCTTTGCCATCCGAGGCGATATCTCGGTGCGCGAGAGTGTGCTCTACATCGTGGTTCAGATTCTGGGCGCCTTCGCAGGCACCATGGTGGCCCACATCATGTTCGATCAGCCGTTGCTGTTCGCCTCGGGACACGAGCGAACAGGCGTTGGCCAATGGGTCGGCGAGTTGGTCGCCACGTTCAGTTTGCTGGCAACCATCCTGGGCTGCTTGCGCTGGCGGCCCGAGGCGATCCCTTATGCCGTCGGTCTCGTGATCACGGCGGGCTACTGGTACACCTCGTCGACGTCCTTCGCCAACCCGGCCGTGACCCTGGCGCGCAGCTTCACCGGCACCTTCTCCGGCATCTTTCCTGCCCACGCCCCGGCCTTCATCGTGGCACAGATCGCTGGCGCGGCGCTCGCCGTCTTCTTTTTCCGCTGGCTGCTGCCGCCTGCCGAGAGCAAAGACTAAAGAAGATCCCGCCTGAACTTTCGGCTCCAGGTCCGCGACGAGATTTTCTCGTCGCCGTGCCACGCATCGACGCCGGCCTCATGGTGGATGTGAGTGGCGGTTGACCACTGGGAGCAGCGGATATCGACCCGCACGCGCCAGTCGCCACGGGCCATGCCCGTGGATTGTTCCTGATGGGCGCTGGCACAGAGCGGGTCGTCGTCGTGGATTATCTGGTGGTTGCTGAGCTGATGAGAGACCTCGGTGTGGATTGCGTCGATACGGATCGTGCCGTCGTTGCCGAAGAACCCGCCATCGGCGGCAACATGGCATGACACCGCGCCGGTGAGCTGATCACGCTCGGCCCAGCGTTTGAAGAAGCCCAACGAAACCTGACTGAGTGGGACATCAGGTGCGCTTTCCGGCTCCAGGAAGGCCGGAAGGTCTGCATCGTCGTCACGGGGAGCCCTGACGGGCAGTTCCAGCACGCTGGAGCCGGATTGCAATGTGAGTGTCGCAGCCTCCGGTGCCGGCCAGATCAGTGGCCAGTAGCAGGACGAGACAGCAACGCGGATGCGGTGGCCGGGCGGGAAGGCATGGGCGATATCATTCAGGGGCACACGCACGGTGTAACTCTTGCCGGGTTTGAGGGCGCGTGGTTTCTCATGACTGTTTCGGTGAGTCAGGTTCAGCACGCCATAGGTCACGCGTGTTGAAGCGCCATCCGGTGCGACATCGTTGAGCCGCACGGCAACCTGCGCGACGGGTTTGTCGCTGGCGATCTTCAGGATCACTGCGGGTTGACCCATGATCTCCACACATTGATCCAGGGGATCGGTGTCGAAACAGATGCTGCGGCCGTCGTCGGCCCGCTGATCACCGGCCAGTTCCCCAGCCATGCCGAAGCCACACCACTCGCCGCCATCGATACCGGTGCTCGCAGGTGAGCAGAAACTGATCGGGCCGCGCTTGCGGGACCGGTCCGCCAGACTGCGATCGCCATTGAGATGCAGCCTGTGTGGCTCGATGTTGCGCGAAGGCCATGACGCCTCGGCCACCCAGCGGCCCGGCCGCTCGCAGTAGTTTTTTGCCGGAGGCACGCTTTCCTGCATCCAGACCCGATAGTCCGGTTCCTTGTCGACGCCGTTGTTTTGATTCTTCAGCCAGCGATCCCACCAGCGCAGGGCATCCTGCAGAAAGCCCATGGCCGGGCCTGGCACGCCGTCGTGCGGATAGATATGGGCCCAGGGGCCGATAATGCCCCGGCGCGGGACGTCGAGGCCCGCCATAAGGCGCGGGATCGCATTGGTGTAGGCGTCGGCCCAGCCGGCGATGGCGTAGACCGGGACTTTGATCGCGCTGTAGTCCTCGCAGACCGAGCCGTGCTTCCAGTACGCGTCGCGTCGCGGATGGCGCAGCCAGTGCATCGCCCAAGGCTGGTCGTTCTCGAGCCGCTCGCGCCACATCTCGAGCCAGCGTTCACCGACGATCTCGGGATCGGGCGGTCGGTTGTTGAACGCCATCATCGTGGCCGACCACATATGGTTGGCATCGAGCAGGCAGCCGCCCATGTAGTGTACGTCGTCGGCATAGCGGTCATCGGTGGCGCAGACCGCGATGATCGCCTTCAGGGCATCGGGCTGCAGTGCGGCGGTCTGCAGTGCGTTGAAGCCGCCCCACGATTTGCCCATCATCCCGACCTTTCCGTCACACCACGGCTGACGAGCGATCCAGGCGATGACCTCCTGTGCGTCATCGAGTTCGTGAACCTGCAGATACTCGTCGTTGAGCAGGCCCTCGCTGTCACCGGAGCCCCGGATGTCGACCCGCAGGCAGGCATAGCCGTGACCGGCGAAGTAACGATGCATGGGTTCGTCCCGCGTCCGGGTCGACTCGCGCTTGCGGTAAGGGATGTATTCCAGAATGGCCGGCACGGGATGGTCCTCGGCATCGTCGGGCATCCAGATGCGCGCGCCCAGATGCGTACCGTCGGACATCGGAATCCAGATGTTTTCGATGTTGCGAACCGAGTTCGAGAAGTTCTCAACGATGCGCTTCATCGCATTGTCCCCCGTCTGACTGCCGTTACTATGGATCGGCAATCGGTGGGCGTCGATGCTGCGGAGATGCGAACTGAGGAGATGATGATGCATTCAGACAAGGCCGGACTTCTGCAATGACCGATGTGAGCCGGTCGATCCGTCTTGAAGCATCAGCCGCTGATGTCTGGGCGCTGATCGGACCGTTTGATTCCATGACCAGCTGGCACCCCGCCGTGCTAGACTCTGTCCTGGGGTCTGAGGACGGGCGCATGGTGCGCCGGCTTCTGGTTGTGGGCGGCATCAGGGTGACCGAAGTCCTCCTGCATCACGATGATCACGACCGCCACTACCGCTATGCAATCGCCGATGGCGGTCGCCTGCCGGTCGTGGAGTTCACGGCGACGCTGCGCGTGAAGGAAGACAGCTCAGATGCCTGTGAGGTCGTCTGGTCCAGCACCTTTATGCCTGCGGGCGCACCTGATGATGTGGCTGCCGAAGCGATCAGCGGCATTTTTGATGCCGGGCTGAACGCGCTTGAGGATCGGTTCCGTCAGGGCGATTCCGCGACGTAATCCGTCGCGCAGAGCCCCCGCTGGTCTTCCCGGCCGCCGTCACGGATATCATCGAACGCTGAGATTCCATGGGCCGGAAGGGCCCAGCCTGTGTAGGCCATGTTGCCGTTGACCTCGAAGCCGCCCGCCCGGCACAGCGTGGCGGGCATGCCGTTGATGGTGACCTGCAGAAGATCGCATTCGACCTCCAGGGCGGTGATCAGGTCGAGCAGAGCGCCCTTGGCGATCAGACCTCAGGGAATCGTCTGGCCGTTGCGTTCACACATCGCGTCGAGTGGTGGTGCGTCGATATCGGAAAGTCGTACCGCCTAGCCCGCGACGATGAGCGTGTCATCGTCGACCGCGTCCGCGGGACCGCTGAGGTCCGCTGCTTGGGAGGCAGACGCCCATGCCATCAAGGCGAAAAGAAGGACCGGCGTTCGGTTCATTGCAGCAGTCTAGCAGGACGGTATCGGGGGACGAGATCACGTCCCATCACGTCACTGTTTCACCTTGTAGCCTGTCGCAACGATGCGATGAGCGGCCAAGGCCATCAGGAGAGCAGCGCCAGCGAGCGGGAGCAGTGATGTCAGCAAGGTCGCTTCCGCGACGCCGGTGAGGCTGTGGCGCACGCCATCGATCACCCAGAAGGCGGGACTGAAGTGTGCTAGGGCATCGAGCCCTAAGCCATAGGCCGAGACCGGGAAAAACACACCGGAGAGGAAGATCACTGGCGCCACGACCAGTCCCGCCACATTGGCGACGTGGTCGAACTTCACGGCGACCAGCCCCGTGATGAGGCCGGCTGCGGCTGTCAAAAGACAGCCCAACAGGGCATAGGGCAGCGCCATCAAGGGCAACGGCGGTACGGTGTCGACAAAGACCTGTGTCGCTAGCAAGGCCATCAGACCGGTCGAAAGACCGGCAGTCGTGCCTGCGGCCAGCAGCACGCCGGTTAGTTCGCTCGGCCGCATCGGGGCGCAGATCAGGGAGGCTAGGCTGCCGCGGATCTTCGCGTCGATCGTGGCCCAGGCGGTCATTTCGAACGCCGTCTGCATGGCCGTCATGACCACAAGACCCGGTGCGACATAGTTGAGGAACGGAAGGCCGGCCGTGTCGGCGCGCAGTCCTGCGAGAGCAAGGCCGAAAATCGCCATGAACAGCAGGACGTTGAGCAACGGGCCGGCAATGCTCATCTGCCAGCCCTTCAGATACCGGCGGATTTCCCGGCAATAGAGCGTGCGCAACGCCACAGTGTTGAGCAGCGGCATGGGTCGCCCTGCCTCGGGATTGATGATGGGTACCTGGGACATGGCTGCTGCTCTATCCCCGGTGGCACCACGGCGCAAGAACGGGCTAAGGTTCCGACGTGCCACCCGTGTCGGAGAAGCTAGGGCCGTGACTGCCGCGACAACCAATCGGATCGCCGTGATTGCCGGAGACGGTATCGGCAAGGAGGTCATGCCTGAAGGCATCAGGGCTATGGAGGCTGCTGGCACGCGCCACGGGATCGCCTTCGAATGGACCGCGTTCGACTGGTCCTGTGAGGTCTACGCCAACACCGGACGCATGATGCCTGAAGACGGTCTGGAGCAGCTCCGTAGCTTCGATGCGATCTATCTTGGCGCCGTAGGCTGGCCGGGTGTTCCCGATCATATCTCGCTCTGGGGCCTGCTGATCCCGATCCGGCGGGCGATGGATCAATACGCCAATATCCGGCCCGTGCGCCTGTTCGAAGGTGTGCCGTGTCCGCTGGCGAACCGGACGCCCGAGGAGATCGACTTCTGGGTCGTCCGTGAGAATGTCGAGGGCGAGTACAGCCAGGTCGGCGGGCGGCTTTATGAGGGTACCGACCAGGAACTCGTCCAGCAGGCCAGCATCTTCACGCGATGCGGCACGGACAGGATTCTGCGTTACGCCTTTGAGCTGGCCCAGGGTCGACCAAAGAAGCATCTGACGTCGGCGACCAAATCCAATGGCATCTTCCATACGATGCCTTTCTGGGACGAACGGGTTGAGGCGGTCAGTGCCGACTTCCCCGACGTCTCCGTCAACAAGTACCACATCGATATTCTGACGGCTCATTTCGTGCGCCATCCCGACTGGTTTGACGTGGTTGTCGGCTCCAACCTCTTTGGCGATATCCTGTCCGATCTCGGCCCGGCCGTGGCGGGGTCCATCGGTATTGCACCCAGCGCCAACATCAATCCGGAGAAGACGGCACCCAGCATGTTCGAACCGGTGCACGGTTCGGCTCCGGATATCGCCGGCCAGGGCATCGCCAATCCGATCGGCCAGATCTGGTCCGGGGCGATGATGCTGGAACACCTCGGGCATGATGCCGCGGCTGCCGACGTTATGACGGCTATCGAAGCGGTGCTGAAGCAACCTGCAGCCCTGACCCCTGATCTCGGCGGCAAGGCTAACACGACAGAACTCGGCAAGGCGATCGCCGAAGCCGTCTGAGAAAGCAGAGCAGTCATGCAGTTCGGTATCGGTCAACCCAACCCGCGCACGGAAGATCCTCGCCTTGTTCGCGGGCTCGGGCGTTATGCCGATGACGTCAACCTGATCGGCCAGCTCTATGGCGTGGCCGTGCGTTCACCTCATGCCCATGCAGCGCTGGGCGCCATCGATGCATCATTGGCCCTGGATGCCCCTGGTGTCGTGATGGTGCTGACGGCGGCCGATCTTGGGGCCGCGGGGATCGGCCCAATGCCGTCCGGTGTGACGCTCAAGAACAGCGACGGCTCGGAGATGCCCGACATTCCGCATCCCGTACTGCCTGCTGATTGCGTGCGCCATGTCGGCGAGCCGGTCGCCTTTGTCATCGCGGAAACAGCGGAAGCAGCACGTGATGCCGCCGAGCTGGTCGAGGTCGACTATGACCCTCTCGATCCTGCCATTGGCACGGCCCAGGCGCTGGAGCCCGGTGCGCCGCAGATCTGGCCGCAGGTCCGGGGCAACGAGATTCTGCGCTGGGAGATCGGTGATGCCGATGCCACGCGCCGGGCCCTCGCCCAGGCCGCCTATGTGGTCGACCTGGAGGTCGACAACAACCGTGTTGTGGTCGCCCCCATGGAACCGCGCGCGGCTGTCGGCGAGCACGACCCTGTTTCTGGGCGCTACACCCTCCATGTCTGTTCGCAGGGGGCTCACAAGCTTGCTGATCCCCTGGCGCGGACTTTGGGTATCCCGGGAAGCGACCTGCGTGTGCTGACCGGCGATGTAGGCGGCGCCTTCGGCATGAAGAATTTCCTGTTTCACGAATACGTTCTGGTCTTGCTCGCTGCGCAGCGGCTGGGACGGCCCGTGAAATGGACGGCCGACCGCAGCGAGAGTTTCGTGAGCGATCTGCAGGGGCGCGACCGCATCATGACGGGCCGTATGGCCTTTGATGCCGATCATCGGATCACCGGACTGCATGTCGACATGATCTCGAACTTCGGGGCCTATGTGTCGAGTTTTATGCCTTTCGTGGCGACCCTGGCGTCGACTGCCGTGCAATCCATGGCCTATGCGATTCCGGCCATCCACACCGAGGTGCGCGGTGTATTGACCAACACCGTGCCGATCGATGCCTATCGTGGTGCGGGGCGGCCGGAAACCGGCTTCATGGTCGAACGACTGCTCGACAAGGCGGCGCGTCAGTTTGGTATCTCCGGCGCCGAGATCCGGCGGATCAACCATGTCGCGGCTGACCAGTTTCCCTGGGATACCGGTCTGGGTTTTGTCTATGACTGCGGCGAGTTCGACCGGCACCTGGCCCGCGCCTCCGAGCTTGCCGACACCGACGGCTTTGCGGCCAGACGTGCGGAGTCCGAGGCGCGCGGAAAGATGCGGGGGCTGGGCGTCACCGGCGTGTTTGATCGTTGCGGCGGGATCGGGCCTGATATGGTCGACCTCAGGATCGACCCGTCGGGCGGCGTGCTGCTGAAGGTCGGCACACAGACAAACGGGCAGGGCCACGAGACCGCCTACACCCAGATTGTCGCAGGGGGACTGGGAATCGACCCCGGACGTATTCGCGTGCTGCAGGGGGACAACGACCTCGTGCCCTTCGGGTCGGGCAACGGCGGTTCAAACTTCATCGCCGTCGCTGGCAGTGCGGCGGCCATCACCGTCGACAAGGCGATCGAGAAGGGCCGGCGCCTTGCCGGCCACCTACTGGAGGCAGCCGAGGGCGACATTGAGTTCGAGGACGGTGTCTTCCGTATTGCAGGCACCGACCGAACGATCTCCCTCGAAGAGGTCGCCGCCCGGTCCTATAACGCGATGAATCTGCCGGCGGGCGAGGAGATCGGGTTCCAGGTGATCGGCAGCTTCAAGCCTAAGGACGGTCCGACCTATCCCAACGGCACGCACATCTGCGAACTCGAGGTTGATCCCGAAACCGGTGTCGTCAGCCTGATGCGTTACGTCGCGGTCGATGATGTCGGCACCGTGATCAACCCGATGCTGGTTGATGGCCAGGTTCACGGTGGCGTGGTGCAGGGCATCGGTCAGGCCCTGATGGAGGACACAGTCTATGACCGCGAGACCGGCCAGCTTCTGACCGGGACGTTCATGGACTACCAGCTGCCTCGCGCCAGCGACCTGCCGATGATCGAGACCGACCGCATCGTGGTGCCCACACCGCGCAATCCACTGGGGGCCAAGGGCAACGGCGAGGCCGGTGCGATCGGTGGCCCCCCGGCGGTGATCAACGCGCTTGTTGATGCGCTGGCGCCTCTGGGTATTGAGCAAATCGACATGCCTGCCACGCCGATGAAAGTATGGCAGGCGATCAGGGAGGCGCAGTCATGACCGAGGTCCCAGCCGAAGAATTTGCCGAACGCCGAGCCCGGGTGCGCGAGGATGCTGCACGCGAAGGTCTGGCCGGACTGCTGGTCTGTTCGCGTGGCGGCGGCACCACCGACCGCTATGGCGACGTGAAGTATCTGACGAATTTCTACACGCGCTTCCCCTTTATTCCCGATGTGCCGGGCGAGTGGACGGCGCGCGCGCATGCGTTCGTTGTGCTGCCGGTCGAGGGCGAGCCCGTCCTGGTGGCCGACGACATACCCAAGCGCGACGAAGAGATGGCCATAGACAAGGTTGTGGTGACCGGTGATGTGATCGCCTCAGTGATCGAAGCGTTGAAGGAAACGGGCCTGACCGAGGGCAAGGTCGGCATCGTCGGTAGCGACACGCTGCCGTGGAGCGTGCATGCCAAGCTGGTGGGGGCCTGCCCGGAGGTGGAGTGGCTGCCGACCGACGAGCTTCTGGGGCGCTTCCGCATGGTCAAATCGTCTGCGGAGGTCGAAAAGCTGCGTCACGCCTCTCAGGTCGGGTCTCGGGCGACTGAAGCCATGCTGATCAAGGCCGAGGCCGGCTGCACGCACGGCGAGGTCGTGGCGGCCGGCATGGAGATCCTCGTGACCAACGGCGGCATCCTCTACAACAACTTCATGTCCTCGGGCCGCGGCGGCAACAATCCCACCATGGTCGCCACCAGTTTCCCGACCTGGGGCAGCAAGGAGGTTCTCGAGGACGGTGACTGGTTCCACTGCGGCATTTCCGGCGCTGTGGATGGTTACTACTTCGACCACGCCCGTTCCAAGCCGATCGGCAACCCGACTGCCGAACAGATCCGCGTGTTCGAGGGGCCGATGCTGGCTGTTCAGGCAGCCATCGCCGAGATCAGGCCTGGCGTGACGGCGTCTCAGGTCGCGCGTGCAGGCCGCGAAAAGCTCGAGAGCCTGGGTTTCGAATTCGAAGGTGCGTTCAAGGGGTTCGGCCATGGCGTCGGCCTGGGATGGGATTCGCCCTGGCTGATCGAAAGCGACCACACGGTTCTGGAAAAGAACATGGTGCTCTGCGTCGAACGCAGTGTGCGCCACATGGGCTATGTCGGCGATTTCGAAGAGACTGGCGTGGTGACAGACGACGGCTTCGAACTCTTCACCGACGCACGCATCAAGTGGTGGTGACCGGTCTCAGTTGAGGCGGGGCTTGGCTGGCGGTTCCTCGGGCTTGCCCTTCACGGCCTGCTTCACGACGGGGGTGCGTGGGGCAAGATCCCACTGGGCCGTGTTGGCCTGATTTTCAATCAGGTGAATCAGACCCCAGAACGTCTGCGAGGGCAGGGCGGTCTCGATGTACTTCTTCGATTGCAGCACCATGCGCAGGCGGATCTTGCCGTCGTCCTACGGTGAAATCTGAAACTCGGTGACGAGCTGCGCTTCGGCCCCCAGCTCCGGGTGCGGCTCGCCGCCTTCGAACTTTTTGGAGAAATCCGCCTGCTGAATCGCTGCCTCTCGCTTGAATGAGGCGACAGCCTTCTTGGCCTGGCGGGTGGCGACCTTTTCGGCCGGCACCATCATTTCGGCGACCTGACCGACACTGCCCAGCAGATTGCGT
>CEUQ01026567.1_pt1 | contig 10309 bp, 15 predicted proteins | sample 361491 | NCBI WGS metagenome assembly CEUQ01 (sample SAMEA2622796, study PRJEB7988) | marine metagenome | biome: marine biome (ENVO:00000447); feature: marine epipelagic mixed layer (ENVO:xxxxxxxxx); material: "saline water (ENVO:00002010), including plankton (ENVO:xxxxxxxx)" | depth 120 m | reverse complement strand
ATATAGGTGTTTGATTGTTAAAAATTGGGTTAACTGGTTCTATAGGAATGGGTAAAACAGAAACAGGAAAAATGTTTTCTGATTTCGGTCTTCCTTTATATGATGCTGATGCTGCGGTTCACAAACTATATGGCCCAGGGCAAAAAGGTTCAGAAAAAGTCAAAAAAAAATTTCCAAACGCTATTAATTCAGATGGTTCTGTAAATAGAGAAAGCTTAAGTAAAGAGGTATTGGGCGATCCTGAAAAAATAAAAATTCTTGAAAATATAATTCATCCTCTGGTTGGTGAAGACAGAGAGGAATTTTTTAAAAAGAATTCTAAGGCTAAAGCAATTGTCCTTGATATACCTTTATTGTTTGAAACAGGCGGAGAGAAATTTGTTGATTTTGTTGTTGTTGTAGATGCGCCAAGAGAAATACAAGAGGAAAGAGTTTTATCTAGACCAAACATGACAAAATCAAAGTTTGATAAAATAATAACAAAACAAATCCCAAATGATGAAAAAAAGAAAAAAGCTGATTTTATTGTAGACACCTCAGTTAGTATTGATGATGCTAGAAATCAGGTAGAAATTATTGTAAAAAAAATTATAGAATGAGAGAAATTGCTTTAGATACTGAAACAACCGGACTTAGCCCACAAAATGGAGACAGAATTGTGGAAATAGGATGTGTTGAATTAATAAATCATATGCCATCGGGAAGAACATATCAAACTTATCTTAACCCCCAGAAGACTATGGACCCAAGCGCTGAAGAGGTTCATGGATTATCTAATGATTTTTTGAAGGATCAACCACTTTTTAAAGAGATTGCTGATGAATTTTTAGAATTTATATCTGACAGTCCCTTGATAATACATAATGCTGAATTTGATATAGGGTTTTTAAACTCAGAGTTGAAGAGACTTGATTTGAATGAAATTAATATGGATCAAGCTATAGATACACTTAAAATCGCTAGAGATATGTATCCTGGAGCTCAAAATAGTCTAGATGCTTTATGCCGTAGATTTGATATTAATAGCTATGATAGGGAACTTCATGGGGCGTTGCTTGACTCTAAAATATTAGCAGATGTTTACCTTGAGCTTTTGGGAGGAAAAGAGCCTGGTTTAAAATTAGATGCTAATATCGTAGAAGAAATAATTGAAGCTAATAGTACTGGTTCACAAGAAGTTCAGAATGTAGAGTTATATTCATATGGTGTTAGCAAAAAAGAACAAGAAGACCACAAAAATTTCATTAATAGCATGCCTGTAAAACCATTATGGGATGATTATGAGGGTTAATTAATAACCTCTTTCTCTCATCTTATCTATTAAGAAGCTAATCATAACCCTTAAAATATATTTTCGTGTAAATGGTATTAAAAAGGCTAAACCAACAATATCTGTTATTGCCCCAGGGACTATGAAGAAAAATCCACTAATTAATAGTCCGATACCCTCAACCAACTCAGGCACTGCTTGTTTACCAGATAATATTTTTTTTTGTAAATTAAAAATTAATTCGAAACCTTGCATTCTTATATGAAATATTCCTAATACAGCTGTTCCAAAAACTAAAAGCAATGTACCCCAAAAACCAAAAACTGAACCAAGTTCAATAAGTAACCAAATTTCCAATATTGGAAGACCTATTAAAAAGAACGATAAAGCATAGACCATTTTAATTTTTCCATTTTATTATTAAGCATTATAGTATAATGATTTCTCAATTAGGAGTAATTTATGGGTAATCCATTTGATCCATTGAACTTGATCTTATTTTTAATAGCCGTAGTTGGCTTTATAAGATTAAGAATGATTCTTGGCCGAAGGACAGGAAATGAGGATCCACTTAGTCAAAATAAATATGCCTCCCGTGTCAGCGCTGATATAGAGGCATTATCAAAATCCAGACAAAAGAAGCAGCCTAAAAACAAAGATGATGTTTTACAATTCTTGTCTAACGAGTTTCCTGAGTTCAATAAAGAGAGCTTTATTGATGGGGCAAGCAATGCTTATGAAATGATTTTAAAAGACTACGCTGACGGAGACTTGAAATCTATAAAGAATATTATTAGCAAAGATGTTTATGATGGTTTTAACGAAGCAATAATTGAAAGAAAAAATAACAATAAAAAACTTGTGAATGAGTTAATAGCCTTTGATAAATCCGATATAATTGGTGCAAAAATCGAACGCAAAAGCGCATTACTTACTGTAGAATTTTATTCAAGAATTATTACTTATGTTTTAGATGAAAATGATCAAGTCATAGAAGGCAGTAAAGATAATCCGATATCAGTAATTGATCAGTGGACATTCAAAAAAGCATTGAAAGATAAGAGCCCATCTTGGCAACTAATATCAACTCAATCTGAGATCTAGAATGAAAAAATTATCTGATGGCGACATACTGAAATGGCTAAAATCAGATGATACAGTAAATTTTAGTTTTAAAAAAAAAGCTAAGGCTACAAGAGATTATCCAAAGCCCAGTCAAATAACTCGAGAGATCTTAAGGAAAATTCTAAAAGGTAAAATTAAAATTGACGCAGAAATTGATTTGCATGGGATGGATAGATTTGAAGCCAGAGAGAAAACAGAAAATTTTATCTTGAACTGCTTCTTAAATGGAAATAGATACATAAATATAATCACAGGTAAGGGATCGGGTGTAATAAAACAGGTTGTCCAAGATTATTTGGATGACGAAATATCACATAAATTCATTATAAGTTTTTCAAATGCCCATAGAAAACAAGGGGGTGACGGAGCATTTGTTTTGCATTTGCGTAAAAAAGAAACTATAGGATAAAATGGAAAAAATAAAATGAGTAAAAGAAAAGCTATAATTCAAAGAGATACAAAAGAAACACAAATTTCTTGCGAAGTTAATATTGACGGTATTGGAGAGTCCGAAATTGAAACAGGTATAGGTTTTTTAGATCATATGCTTGACGGTTTTTCCAGGCATTCCTTAATAGATTTAAAGCTTAATGCAAAAGGTGACTTACATGTTGATCAACACCATACAGTTGAAGATACTGGTATTGTTATAGGATTAGCAATTGCAGACGCCTTAGGAGATTTCTCTGGCATTAGAAGATTTGGGAGTATCCATTTGCCTATGGATGAAACTTTAACAAGAGTTTCTATTGATGTCTCAAAAAGACCACACCTTGAATGGTCTGTAAAATTTACTAAGCCATTACTTGGTGAAATGGATACAGAGCTTTTTCATGAATGGTTTGCTGCTTTTGCTCAAAACCTTGGGGCAACTTTGCATGTTGAAAATATTTATGGTGAAAACAATCACCACATTGCTGAGTCATGTTTTAAAGGTTTAGCGCGCTGCATAAGAGAGGCTCTTTCTATCGATCCAAGGGAAGGTGACAGAGTTCCTTCAAGTAAAGGAAGTCTTGGAAACTAAGTATGAGCAATATTAATATTGCAATAATAAATTATGAGTGTGGAAACATTCATTCTGCAAAAAAAGCATTTGAGTTAGCTTTATCAGATCTAAAAACAACTGGAAATGTTACTGTTACTAATGAACCTGATATCATTTTTAACGCGGATAAGATTGTGTTACCTGGGGTCGGAGCATTCGCTGAATGCTTAAATAAACTAAAATCAATAAAAGGGCTGAGAGAATCTATTACAGAAAGAGTACACAACGACGGAATACCTATGTTGGGAATATGTATTGGTCTTCAATTAATGGCAGATAAAGGTTTTGAAAATATTGAGACTAAGGGTCTTGGTTGGATCGCAGGAAATGTTGAAAAACTATGTCCCGAAGATAAAAGCTTAAAAATACCCCACATGGGATGGAATGAAGTTAATTTTGAAAAAGATGATGGTAATTTTTCTGATCTAAGCGGAGAAAATTTTTATTTTGTTCATTCATATTATTTTAATGCAAAAAATATCGATAATATTTTGGCAACAACAAACTACAATAAACCTTTTCCGTCTGCTCTTGTAAAAAATAATATTATTGGCACTCAATTTCATCCTGAAAAAAGCCAAAGATCAGGGGTGGAATTTATAAAAAGATTTTTGATGTGGAAGCCATGATTTTATACCCAGCTATAGATTTGATTGATAAGGAGTGCGTACGTTTAAAAAAAGGTGATTATTCAAAAAAAACAGTTTTTAATAAAGACCCTGTCAAACAAGCTCAGATTTTTGAATCCGAGGGATGTGCTTGGGTTCATATTGTTGATTTGGATGCAGCAAAGGGCGATGAGTCAACAAATGGTTCTGTATTATTAGAAATTAAAGATAAAACAAATTTAAAAATTCAATTTGGTGGAGGCATAAGAACCGCTGAAAGGTTAGAGACTCTTTTTGATTTAGGTATTGATAGAGCAATTATTGGTACAGCAGCTTTTCAAGATTTAAGTTTTTTAGAATCTGCAGCTAGCAATTATCCAAATAAAATTTGGTTAGGTACAGATGTATTAAATGATAAAATAAAAATACATGGCTGGACCGAAGACTCTGATCTAGACTTAGATAGTGTCTTAAAATTTGCATCAAAACAAAATCTTGGTGGCATAATTTTAACAGATATTAGCAAGGACGGTATGATGCAGGGGCCAAATATTGAAATGACTGTAGATGTAGCAAGTAGTTGCGGTTTAGCCGTCATTCTCTCCGGTGGCGTTTCTAATATTAATGATATTACAATGATAAAAGAATTTGAAGATAAAGGTATCTCTGGGATTATATGTGGACGAGCAATATATGATGAGAAAATTGATATTGTGAAAGCTTTGGACATTTTAGGCAATCAAGATGCTTAAAATTAGAGTAATTCCTTGTTTAGATGTTAAGAACGGAAGAATTGTGAAGGGTGTTAATTTCGTAAATTTAGTTGATGCAGGAGACCCTGTAGAAGCTGCCCAGGCTTATGACGAGGCAGGCGCTGACGAATTGTGTTTTCTTGATATAACTGCTAGTCACGAAAATAGATCAATTCTATTGGATGTCGTAAAAAGAACTGCTGAAAAGTGCTTTATGCCACTTACTGTTGGTGGCGGTGTTCGTACCAATGACGATATAAAAATGCTTTTAGATTCTGGTGCAGATAAAGTGTCTATTAATACATCAGCAATCACAAATCCAAATTTTATCAGAGAAGCTAGTGAAGCTTTCGGCAGTCAGTGTATAGTTATTGCTATTGATGCTAAAAGGAAAAATGACCGATGGCAAATATTTACTCATGGCGGTAGAGAGCCGACCGGTTTAGACCCAATAAATTTTGCCAAAGAGGCGGAGTTTTTAGGCGCAGGAGAAATCTTATTAACTTCTATGGATCGCGATGGAACGAAAAAAGGTTATGATATTGATCTTTTAAATAAGATAACTAAAAATCTTGAAATTCCTGTTATCGCCTCAGGAGGCGTTGGTAATGTTGATCACCTTATTGATGGCGTAAAAGCAGGCGGAGCTAGTGCGGTTTTAGCTGCTTCCATTTTTCATTTTGGTGAAATTACTATAAAAGAGGTAAAAGATAAGTTATCTGAGGAAGGGCTTAGAGTAAGAAAATAATAATGGAAGATAATACCGATATACTAAATGAACTCTGGAATATTATTAGAGAAAAAGAAGAATCAAAAGATGATAATTCTTATACCTACAAGATACTAGAAAAAGGAATAAAAAAGGCTTCTCAAAAAGTTGGCGAAGAAGCATCAGAACTTATTATTGCTTCATTAGCTGAAACAAAAAAAGAAATTATTAACGAAAGTGCCGATCTCATATATCATTGGTTGATTTTGTTGAAGCTCTCAAATGTTGACCCAAGCGAAGTTTTTAAAGAACTAAAAGATCGAAGAAAATAATTATATGAATGTCAGTAAAACAGCTTATCAGGTAGGTGGTTTTCATAAAAAGCTTTCACCAGGAAAATGGAAAAATTTTTGCAGTGATGAAGGTATTGATATTAATCAAGAAGAAATAGTCTCATTATTGGGTCCCGACCTAGAAATTCCTGTTGAGGAAATTCAAGAGCTATATTTACCAATTGCTGAATTAATTATGCTAAATATCAAAAACAGGCATTCTTTAAATAGTAAAATAAATGCACTTTTTGATGAGAACATTGATGTTCCTTTTGTTATTGGTATCGCAGGTTCAGTAGCGGTTGGTAAATCAACTTTCGCAAAAGCATTACAGCTCTTGTTATCAAGGCTTTCCAAATCCGGAGATGTTGTATTTGTAACAACTGATGGTTTCTTATATCCAAATTCAGAACTTGAGAAAAAAGGTTTGATGGACAGAAAAGGTTTTCCAGAGAGCTATAACACAGAAAAACTTTATAATTTTTTATTTGATATTAAATCGGGTACTAAAAATGTTGAGGTTCCTAAATATTCTCACATATTTTATGATATTATTGAAAATGAAAATATTATTATAAATTCTCCATCTATCTTGATTCTTGAGGGTATAAATGTCTTACAATCAGTATTTGCTAACAAAAATTCCTCTGAGTCAATTATTAGTGATCTTCTTGACTTTTCAATATACTTGGACGCAGAAGAGTCAATAATCAGGAAGTGGTACATTGATAGGTTTTTGGATTTAAGACAAAAGGCTTTTTCAGATAAAAACTCTTTTTTTAATAGGTTCGTTGATATTAATGATGATGAAGCTGTTGATTTAGCAACAAATATTTGGGAAACAATTAACCTAAAAAATTTGGCTGAAAATATTTTACCAACAAGGAATAGGGCTTCTTTGATCGTAAAGAAAGATGTAAATCATAAAATAAAAGAATTATGGTTAAGAAAAATTTAATTATGCTTATAATATTGGTATGACTGAAAAAATTAATATAACAGTCTTAGGTGCTGCTGGTAAAATGGGATGTGAGTTGATAAGGCAAATATCAAATTCTAGCAAATACAACTTAACAGCAGCAATTGAAGGGAAAAATTCAAAATTTATTGGCAAGGATGCTTATAATTTTGCTGGATCTTCAATGAAAGGCATAAATATTAGTGACGATTTAATTAATGCTGTTACAAAATCAGATGCTTTGATTGATTTCAGTTCAGTTGAGTCATCTTTATACGCCTCAGAGCTATGTGCACAAGCAAGGATTGTTCATGTTATTGGTACTACCGGTTTTAATAATAAAGAAGACGATATAATTAAAGCTGCTGCAAGGCATGCAACTATTATAAAGTCAGGAAATATGAGTCTTGGTCTTAATATTTTACTTGGTATTGTCAAAAATGCTTCAAAATTATTAAGTGATAATTGGAATATTGAGATCTCAGAAATTCATCATAAGGAAAAGAAAGACCACCCATCAGGCACAGCCCTTGCTCTGGGTTCTTTCGTAGCAGCAGGTATGGATGTTGATTTAGAAAAGAAAAAAGTTATTGATAAACCAACAGTTATTGAGGATGAAATAAACCTTACCAAAATGAAAAAAGGTTTAGTAAGAAAAAAAGGGGAAATAGGTTTTTCGTCATATAGAAAAAAGGGCGTAGTTGGTGACCATTCAGTAATTTTCGATGGGATTAATGAGAGAATAGCTTTAGCTCATATAGCCGAAAGCAGAGATATATTTGCTAATGGTGCTTTAAGGGCAGCTACATGGGGGCAAGATAAGGAACCCGGTTTATATTCTATGCAAGATGTATTAGGTCTTTAGAAAGGTTTGTTATGTCATATTTATCTCTTGTCAGGCACGGTCAAAGCGAATGGAATGAAAAAAATTTATTTACAGGTTGGAAGAATCCAGGGCTCACAGATAAAGGAGTTTTTGAAGCTGAGGAGGCAGGGATAAAGTTAAATGATCTGGGGATAGTTTATAACCATTACTATACTTCTATGCTTGATAGAGCCATTATGACGGCAAGAATAATTATTAAGGCCCTCAATATAAATGATTATGATTTAATTAAATGCCAAGAATTAAATGAGAGAGACTATGGCGATTTAACTGGTCTCAATAAAGATGATGCGAGAAAAAAATGGGGAGATGAGCAGGTCCATATTTGGAGGAGATCATATGATATACCCCCGCCAAACGGTGAAAGCCTGAAAAACACAGCAGAGAGAGTAATACCCTTTTATTCATCCGAGATTTTTTCAAAGCTAAAGGCTCAGGAAAATGTATTTATTAGTGCACACGGCAATTCCCTTCGTGCCTTGATAATGCATATCGAGAATTTATCCTCAGAAGAAATTCTTGATAGAGAAATTGCAACAGGCAAGCCGCTTGTATACGAATTTGACCTCGAAAAAGAATCTTATTCTCTTAAGTATGAATAAAACGGAGAGAATAAATATCATTTCTGATATTCTTAATGAAGAATACGAAGAAACTCCCGTGCCTTTGGATCATAGTGATCCTTTTACTCTTTTAATTGCTGTTCTATTGTCGGCTCAATGCACTGATGAGCGAGTTAATAAAGTAACGCCTTTTCTTTTTGACAAAGCCAAAGACCCTGCGGCAATGAGAAATTTATCAGAAAAAGAGATTTATAAAATTATACGTCCATGTGGATTAGGACCGCAAAAGTCAAAAGCAATAAAGAAACTATCAGCTATTTTAGTTAAAGAGCATGAGAGCGAAGTGCCAAGCAATTTGGAGGACTTAGAAAAATTACCTGGAGTCGGCCATAAGACGGCTTCTGTAGTTATTAGTCAGGCATTTAATAAACCTGCATTTCCTGTAGATACTCATATTCATAGGCTTGCTCAACGGTGGGGGCTCACAAATGGTAAAAATGTAAAACAAACTGAAAAAGATTTAAAAAGAGCTTTTCCTGAAAATGACTGGAATAAATTGCACATTCAAATAATTTTTTGGGGCAGAGAATATTGTCAAGCCAGAGAATGTTGGGGTTTAGAGTGTCGTATTTGCAGGACATGCTTTCCAGACAGAAAACGAAGATTTAAACATAAGAAACCTTAAAATTAGTTTTTAAAGATTTTCTTTAACTTAGATATGTATTTGTTAGATTCTGGACTATTATTTTTTGATGTTTCTTTATCAAAATCTTTCAATAGTTGTCTTTGTTTCTTGTTCAGGTCTTTTGGTATTTCAACATGAATTTCGATGAATAAATCCCCAAATCTCCTTGATTGTAAAACGGGCATACCTTTGCCTTTAAGTCTAAATTGCCTTTGATTCTGGCATCCTTCAGGTACAGATATTCTTAGTTTTTTTCCATCAGGAGAGGGAACATCAATATCTCCTCCTAATGCTGCCAGAACAAAATCTACAGGTATCTCACATAAAAGATCGGCATCTTGCCTTTTAAAAAACTCATTTGGTATTATCGAAATAAAAACATACAAGTCTCCAGCCGGCCCACCATTTTCACCTGCCTCACCTTCACCACCTAATCTAATCCTCGTTCCATCGTCAACACCTTGTGGGATATTTACTGAAAGTTTTCTATTTTTTCTTACCCTTCCAGTACCTCTACATGGACTACAGGGGTTTTTTATAATTGAACCTCTTCCTGAGCATGAGGCGCATGTTCTCTCTAAAGTAAAAAAACCTTGTTGAGTTCTTACTTTTCCTGATCCGCCACATTGACCACAAGTAGCTCTATCAGATCCTCCCGCTGCGCCACTGCCGTTACAATCATCGCAGGATATGTTTGAATTAATATTTAAATCTCTGGTTGTACCAAAATAAGCATCCTTGAGATCAATTTCCATTTCTGCTCTTAAATCAGAACCACGAGTTTGTCTTTGGGCTTGAGATGTGCTTTGTCCTCTACGACCAGTAAATTCTCCAAAAATATCATCAAAAATATCCGACATTGAACCTGAAAAATTCGCATTAAATCCTCCAAAGCCGCCTCCACCCATGCCTCCTTGTGAAGCTGCGTGGCCAAATTGATCATAAGAAGATCTACTCTGAGGATCTTTTAATGTTTCATATGCCTCATTTATTTCCTTGAAGCGAGTTTCGGCTTCTTGGTTTCCAGGATTTCTATCAGGGTGATTTTCCTTTGCAAGATTTCTAAAAGCTTTTTTTATATCTTGATCAGATGCATTTTTTTGTAGGCCAAGTACATCATAATAATCTCTTTTTGCCATCTTAAACTACTTTAGTTTGATGCTTCTTCTTTATCTTCTTTTACTTCTTCGTAATCTGCATCCACAACATCGTCGCCCGACAAATCATCAGATGTATCCTCGGCTTCACTTTGTTGATTATCTTGTTGTTCTTGTTGATAGAGTTTTTCACCAATTTTCATGGCTTCTTGAGATAAGGCAGCACTTCTTTCTTGGATGGATGCCAAGTCATCCCCCTCAATAACATCTTTAAGTGAT
>CEUQ01025442.1_pt1 | contig 10316 bp, 5 predicted proteins | sample 361491 | NCBI WGS metagenome assembly CEUQ01 (sample SAMEA2622796, study PRJEB7988) | marine metagenome | biome: marine biome (ENVO:00000447); feature: marine epipelagic mixed layer (ENVO:xxxxxxxxx); material: "saline water (ENVO:00002010), including plankton (ENVO:xxxxxxxx)" | depth 120 m | reverse complement strand
ACAATCGGCTTCTAGTCGTCCAGTTCGTGCGAAGCCTCAAATACGGTCTTAGGGGGCCTTGATGCGATGACAAAAGCGCGCTCGGTCCGTCCCGCCGTGATGATTCTGGCTGTTTATTTCCTCAGCACTTGGATGGGTGCCGCTGCAGTTCAGGCCCAAGGGCCTGTTCCTGATATCACCATTACTTGTCAACAGCCGCAACCAATCGATGTATATCCAGGGGCTACTAGAACCACAATTATCGACTGCACGCTGGACAATCCTACTGTACACCAGGAGAAGGTAAACGTCCAGATTCAGTCCGGTTCTTTGGCTGCTGCTGGACCTGCTTCAATGACTGTCGGCTCACAATCTGACGTGTCGTTCCAAGTTGTTGCTAGGGCCGACTTGAGAATGCCTGAAGGATCGCAGATTATCTCGATTACCGCAGAGGTTGTTCAGGCCGATGGAATTACTTGGGTAGGTACGCCAACAACATACAAGGTTCTGGCAGTTATTAGACAGTTCAGTCGACTCAGAGTGGCCTCAGAAGTAGCATTCCTGCAACTAAGACCAAAGGTCGATTACATGCTGACCTTCGATGTCTACAACGACGGCAACGCATTGGACAGGTTCAACGTCGAGGTCGAGAATTACGGCGACCTAAACGACGAGGGATTCCAGCTCAGCATCCCGCTTGTCTCTGTAGAGATCGAATCTATGGCTCCTGCCGAGAAGATATATGTCCAGATGAGGACCCCGAAGAATCAGGGCTGGACTGACAAATATTTCTCATTGATGTTCAAGGCCACATCTGAATACTCTGTCAGGACGGAAGGTATTCCGAATTATCAGATTCAGACAATGACGATATACATCAGAGGTGTTTATTTGCCTGGATTTGAGTTATTGGGAACGATGATGATCACCACGCTCGCAGCGGCAGCAATAGCAGGAAGATATCGCGAGGATGATGATTATTCAGACGAGCCTAGAGAACTCGACGCACGCCTGTTCTGACCTCCTCCGGGACTTCTGATTAGTCAACGGGTTGATAACCGACCTTATGCGACGCCACATATAGGGGGAGTTCTGTGAGCGACGGCGGTCTGTTACAGAAGGCAATCGAGCAACAGTCAGGTGGGCAAGAAGAACCAGTGTTTGTGGCCGATGTTGAGCCTTCCGATTCCAAAGGCTTCCTTTCGGGCCCGATTGGTTCAGGTGCAGGATTGGCCGTTCTGGCAGTACTGGTGTCACTGGTAGTCTCTAGGCCAAGTATCCAGAGTGATTACCCATTCCTAGGGCTCGTGCCCATCCTCATACTGGTCCTTTCATTCTATCTGGTCTGGAATGCATTCGGCAGGAAGCAGACTGCTGCAATTGCCGTTGTCTACCTTCTACTCGCAGCATCGCCCTATCTGATAATGAGCCTATCAGCAGGCGAGATTACAGTAACTGACTCTGAACTTTCAGACGACTCAACTACAATCACTCTAACCATCAGAGAATCAGGTGCAATTCTAGGCTCATCTGTGGATTCTGCAGACGTTTCAATCGCCTATGACGGCGACGAAGTATACTCTGAAACCATGCCCTTCTCAATCAACAGAGAGGACGGATACGGAAAGTACGGAGAAATCGATCTAACGGTAGTCGATTGGTACGATGGAAACGCAGCAGACAATGCGGAATATGTTGTGACCGTAGATGTCGGTTCATCTTCCGATTCAATGCAACTCCAGTCTCGACACCTACAGAGGACAGTCGATGAAGTGAAAGGAGACACTTCCGGAGCTATGGGGACAGGCAACGACTGCGAGAACTCCAAGGACTCGTGTATTATCGGTGTCGCACTGAGGTCATGGTCGGGCTTAGATGCCCTCGGAGACAATCCGCCCGGGGCTCTACCATATGCTGACTACACCGTTCAGGCAAACATGTACTATGGATCAAGCGTTGTAATCGCTTACCCATTGGTCACGGTCTCTAATGGAATCGCCCAGTGGGATTCGGGCAACGGAGAGTACGGAGGAGGTAGTGCCTTTGTAGGCGAGGATGGCTCCGAACTTCCTCTGCCCGGTTCGGTTGAATCATTCGAACTCAATACCAAGTATGTCCCAATTGAAGACTGGTCAGTAAGCGATTACGGTTGCTACCACTTCACCGTTGAGGTTACTCAAACCTCTCCTTGGTCCGACGGAACCACCGTATCTCATACGTCATTCTATGAGTATACCGAAGAGGGTGGCGAGACAGGTGGGGACCCGACCAACGAGGCTTGGACTAAGGTCACAAACTGTGACTAATTTTCATCCTTTGAATATTCAGAGTCGTCTTCTACGATAACATCTGAAGTCCTTCTGAGCATCATCACTCCAACAATCACCATGGCTACCACTATGGCAGCCAGCAAGGGCACCATGTCCATTGAATCATCATCGACCGGCTCAGTCCAGGTCGCCGTCAATGTTGTCATACTGCCTCCTCCAAAGGCATCATCTTCAACCAGCTGCGTTGGAGTTAGTATGCGGCAAGACAGCGACGCCTCTCCACTCTGAGAATGCCTCCATCCAAATGACACTTCGACTGTCTCTCCCGCATCTATCCTGACTTGCTGATATCCTCCGATATCTGCTTCTAAACCAGTTTCGGCAACTTCGCATGTGAAGTAGAGTAGAGCCGCAGCAGTTCCTCTGTTCGCCAAGTTAGCAACCACAGGCATTGACTGTCCTCTTGCTTTGGATGTTGAATCTTCACGTATTGTTAGAGACTCCCATTCAACATATGGAATTCCAGAATCGAGAACGATAGATTCTGACCAATCTAGACTCGCTACTCCTCCTCCATAGTTACCTATCTCAGACGAAGCCGGGTTCCAACCAGTCTCGTAAGAGATAACCTCGATTGTCGCAGACTCGGACCAGACAGTTCCATCAGCCCAACCAATCTCGACCACTCTCTCATTTCCGCCATTTACGTAAGCAATTCCATTTTCATCACTGAATACCTCTTGAGTTGACTCCTGTGGGCCGATACCAGAGAGTCTCAGAACTACATACTTAGCATCAAGCTCCAGTGTCTGGTCTGCTAACCTTCTCTCCCATCTATCGATTAGGCCTCCTGATCCAGAGGCAGTTTGACTCCAGTAAATCAACGAATCAGGCCCCGCTCTGATATCGTGATCATCCAAACTCATTGAGAAAGATGACATTGAACCAATATCAAAAGCGCCTGAGTTTCCAACTATGACTGGCCCAACTCTGTCGAATTCAGTATCCAAAGCTAACACTCCTGTAAGTGAGTCGCCACCCAATCCCCCATCGACAAATATCTGAGCACCTAGAATAGTCGAACTGTATGTATTCATTGTTCCATCAACAAATATTTGGAAACCCGGTTCGCCCGCTCCCATCATGTTCATTGTTTCTAATTCAGAGCCCAGAATGGTAGTCTCTCCTCCTGCCTCGGTACTGATTGTAATCGAGGCGACATACGAAGAACTCGTTGAATAGCCTGTAAGTCCAATCCAGACATCACCAGTACCATCCTCAAAGTAAAACGTATGAGAACTTCCATTGAGAGTAATCCACTCTGCGCCAATATGTGCTGTATCGCCGAAGTAACTATCTCCTACAATTGTTCTCATCTCTACTTCAAATGAACCGGAAATACCCTCTCCCGGTACCTTGAATTTGGAAATATTTTGCTCGTCCCAATATCCCATACTAGCTATTGCCGTTGGAGGGGTTTGGGCGATTAATGAAGAGTGATCTAATGTGAGCTTACCACCTTCATCGACATGTATGCTTGAGCCGGAGGCCATCTCAATATCTGCATCCTCGATCGTTAAATGGCCACCGTCAACTATCCTAATTGTACCTTCAATGGTTTCATCCCCATTCCAAGTGACATTTGCACTGATTACAGTCTCTGAATCCTCAGCAAAAACCACCCCTGAGACCAGGAGTACGGAGGAAATCATCAGAATGGATTGTAGCAACGCGGCGAGTCTCATAGTTCAGATTCGATAAGAGTGCCATGAATAGTTTTGCCCGTCATTCTTCGGATAGGGTTCATTCGTCGTCTCTGTCTGGCAGACCCATGAGCGTGTCGCCGCTGTTCCCTGCACCTGACTTTGCGGACTTTGCTTTGAACATCATCACGGTGTTGATGATGTATGGACCATTCTATTTGGCAAATACAGGTGCAATGCTGTTTGGTAAGTGGATTCCTGATAAGATGGGTTTCAGCAGCGCCGTGATTGATGGAGGAAGAAACTGGAATGACGGCTATCGCATACTAGGTGATGGAAAGACGTGGCATGGAATGTTTGGAGGTGCTGTTTTCTCAGGACTACTTACCATACTTGCTCATCACACATGGAGTTCAAACGCACCTCCTGACGCAAGACCTTTCGTTGACCCTACTCTTTTTAGTGATTCATCTGATTGGTTCTGGCTTGGAGGCGAGTGGGGAGCAGCCTTCGCCATGGGCTTCACCCTAGGGCTAGCTTGTATGCTCGGAGACACAGCCGGCTCCTTCGTTAAGCGTCGTCGCGGCCTGAAAAGAGAGGGGGATGAAAGCTCTAAGGCCCCACTACTAGATACTGTTCCATTTGCCGTGTCGATTTTCCTGTTCGCCTTCCTACTATTCGATGACCAAATCATCATGCATGAGCAATTGCATGATGAAATTATTGCACTCCTAGTTCTGACGCCAATCATCCACAGGCTCTTCAATGTCCTAGGATACAGGCTAGGTCTCAAGTCGGTTCCATACTAGGAAAGCCCTCGGCGGAATCCATTATCTCCCTATGGCCTCACGCGCATACATGCCTCCTCTCTCTGTCTTAGTCGTAGGAGGAGGGGGCAGAGAGCACGCTCTATGTATTGGTCTTGCCAATAGCCCATCGGTAGGGGCTGTTCATTGCTCGCCTGGCAATGCAGGCACTTCGATGGTCGCAACCAATCACGACATCTCCACGAGCGATATCGAAGGGCTCATTTCATTGGCACTCGATATAGAAGTCGACTTGGTTGTAGTTGGTCCAGAAGCACCACTCGTGGATGGCATATCAGATTCCCTGAGGGAGGCTGGAATTGCCTGCTTCGGCCCTCATTCCGAAGGTGCTCGTTTAGAAGCCTCAAAACTGTTCGCAAAGGAGGTGATGGACTCTCTAGGAGTGCCTACAGGAGGCCACATAGTCGTTGATGATAAATCAGCTATATCTGATGCTCTAGACAAGTTTGAAGCCCCTTGGGTAATCAAACGAGATGTACTTGCTGCAGGAAAAGGCGTGACAGTCACCTCAGATAGAAAGACAGCCGAAAAAGCCCTATTAGAAGGAATTGAATTAGACAATTTCGTTCTTCTCGAAGAACATCTGTCAGGGGAAGAGGCATCGGTGTTGGTAGTAATGGATGAATCAGGTTACATTTGCCTCCCAGCGAGCCAAGACCACAAGAGAGTTGGCGAAGGTGATAACGGCCCGAATACAGGGGGCATGGGTGCCTACGCTCCTGCCCCGGTGGTATCTGAGTCTGTTATGCACAGAGTAACAAGAGAGATAATCGAGCCAATGCATCATCATCTGAGGAATCAGGAGATTCCCTATCGAGGTTGTCTCTATGTTGGGTTGATGATAGACCAAGATGGGGCTCCTGGAGTGATCGAATTCAACGTCAGATTCGGAGACCCCGAGACGCAAGTAACCATCCCTCTGATTTCAAGCGACCTCGGCCAACTCCTACTAGCCAGCGCCGAGGGTAGAATCTCCCAAGAGTCCTGTGAGTTCCATGCGTTATGTGCGGCTACTGTTGTATTGGCCTCTGAGGGATATCCTGCGAGCTCTTCTACGGGAAGGGAAATATTGGGGTCAGAAGTTAGAATTGATGAGGGAATGACCTCAGCATTTGTGCACTATGCTGGAACCAAACTGGGCGAAAACGAAGAACTCATTTCTTCAGGCGGCAGAGTCCTCTCAACTACGGGACTTGCCAGCAATCTTAGCGAGGCAGTAGCTGCATCATACGAGTTGATGAAAAGCATCGAACTAGATGGCTCCCATTACCGCTCAGACATCGCTTATCGCGCTCTTTAGCGGATTTTTTAGCCGAATCATGGAGTAACAATTAGCGAACCATTCTACGAATGGTTATAACAGCCAGTCAAATCGGCGCGACGCTAGCCTTTGGGCTGAACACGGTGATTGATGATGAATATGAAAGATGCCGCGACTGAAACAGCGCCTTCCCAATCGGGAATCGCTTCCGTCCCAACGGTGCTAGTGACCTTACTAGCACTGTTCTTTGGGGTCGATTATGTCGCGAACGGAACTATGGAAAATGACGGATACACGCAAGTCCTGATTCTGCCAATGGTAGCCGCATTTGCTGCTGCTTTAGGCAGAATTGGTGCCTTTGCTTCATTCGGTCAACTTTCACAATACCGTAGTGCTATCGTGGTTTTTGGATTTGTAGCAGCAGCTGCGATTATTTCCATTGCCTACAACCTGTTTGAAAGCGTTGGCAGAGTGGGGGCTCTGACCTTCGCACTAGTCGGAATCTCGAATTATATTCAGATCCGCTCCAACAGGAGAGAAGAAGCCAACATTCTACTTGCATTGGTTATTGGATTCCATCTGGCAGTTTCTCACGCTGCTAATTCAGCTCTCGATTCTTCTGATTGGGCAGGCTCCGCTCCAGATTTGATCGATACAGGGAGAGCCGCAATAGCATCAGTTTTCTTTGCATTCTGGGCTACCTCAATAGTAGTTGGAGTAATCACTACAACTCTAACCAGAGGCAGACTAGAATCGGCAGGTATTGGAGCGTTGGGCGCACCACTATCGTCCACTAACAAAGTGCTGATGTATGCATTGATGGCAATCTTGATTGTTCAGGCAATTCCGCTTATTTGGCTGGGACAAATTTCCGGACTGCAAGAGTTCGCAGACCACAAGTATCTAGGTTCGGTATGGGCTCTATTCACTACTGCGGTCATTCTCTTTGTGGCATTCTGTCATTGTGAGAGGTGGAACATGGTAGGCGCTTTGGTCGCAGTAAACTGGCTACTCTATACTGCCGGCCACTTGCAAGAAATAGGGAATGAGTTCCCAACTTTCCTTTCTAGTGGAGATTCGATGAGTACATTCTCATGGTTCTTTATTGGTTTCTGGCTAAACGTTGCTGCAATAATGCTAGCATCTCGCGGTTATTTCGGAGATGTTTCTCCTCGCCATGAGCCGAGCAATGCTCGTCTTTGGTGGGCGAAAAACTCGTATCCGGTTATGGTTGCACTGGCTATCTTCGTCGCCTTCGCTGTTAGGACAGGGTGGAACGTATTGCCTGCAATGAATGGTTCAGCCACCGGTCTTTGGGATATGACTGGAGGTTCCGACCCTTGGTACATGAAGCGTGTAGTCGACTACATCGTTGCAGAGAGGAGCCACTACATTTTCGATCATGATAGAGCCTATCCGATGGGGGCAATCAACCCCCGTCCTCCACTATTCTCTTGGTCTCTAGCACTCGGAGGCCTTGGGCTATCTTGGCTACTTGAGATGCCCGCAGATGAAGCCACGTGGTGGAGTGTAGCGGCAATGCCTGCTGTATTCGGCGCCCTAATCGTACTGCCTCTAGCGGCTATAGCCAAGAATGTCCACAGCAAGGGAGCAGGGATACTAACTGCTTGGCTGATTGCATTAATGCCCGGACACATATCTCATGCCACCTTCGGACTTGCTGACCACGACTCATTTGCCCTTCTATTCCTCTCTATGGCATTTTACTACTGGGTCAGGGCTATTGATGATCTGGGGACTGAGAGGATGTTCGAGAATCCAAACTCTAGTCCATTGTATCTGCTGGCAGGCATTAGAGAAACTTGGCATAGAAATCCTAAATCAATGGCTTTTGCCACTCTATCTGGGATCTCATTTGCTACGGTCGCACTTGGCTGGAAAGGTTTTGTCTATGGCCCGGGAATTCTGTTCATTGCCTACTCAGGTCAAATTGTACTCAATATGTTCCGAAAGAGGGACAGCCTTCCACTAACTTCTGCAACATTGCAAATGTTACTAACTGCATTCTTCATTCCTTTACCATTCTACATTTGGCCAGGACTAAACTTGGTTTTCGACCCTAGTGGTTTCCAGCCAATGTTCTACATTATCGGTTTCACTCTAGCACTAGGCTGGGTCGCATCATCATTCAGAGACAGACCATGGCTACTTGTTCTTGGAACAGGAGGTCTACTAATTGGTGGAATTTTGGCTATTCTGTATATATTGCAAGAGCTTGATTACTACAACGGCTGGGATATCCTGTTTACCGGAGGGTTCTATTTCTCCAAGAACAAGATTTTCGGAACCATCGGTGAGGCACAGGCTCCGAGCAGAGGTGTTCTGTTCGCATCATATGGTCCGGTTGTAGCTTTAATCGCTGTTGGATGCGCATTCGTACTCATGTGGCGCGGAGCGCGCCGAGAGCGCCAGAGTCACCTACTTCTGGGTTTGTGGGTAATTATAGCAACTTACATGGCTTGGAGTGCTGGAAGATTCATCTTCAACGCAACTCCTGCTATGGCAGTAGTTGGCGGAATTGGATTGATGATGCTATGGGATGGGGCCAACTTCACCTCATTCGTCAAGGAGTGGCGCCGCTCCGGAATAGGAACCCCGAGAACGAGATTCCGTTCAACATGGCCCGCTACCAAGCGCAATCCAGCCATCCCCACTATTCTGATTGTCCTGATGATGGTCGCCTCACAACACGCAACTTATGGGATTGATTCAGGAATTCCCAGAGGAGAGTCCTCTGCAACCGATGTTGATCAGACTATCCACGACATAGCACCAGATTTCCTCAGAGCCGAACTCCTTGGACTCTCGGTATTGAAGAGTGAAGGATACAATCCAGAATCTGAGATGTGGTATATGGGAACATTCGGTCCAGGTTTCAATAGTGGATCTTGGAATCTAGCGTATGACTGGCTCTCTGAACAGGATACTGAGGTGAGTTTCTCAGAGAGGCCAGCGTTCGTTTCATGGTGGGACTACGGTTTCCAGGCCCTAGCCCAAGGCCAACACCCAACCGTAGCGGACAACTTCCAGTCGGGAATTCCCCACAGCGGAGGTATGTTACTTTCCAATAGTCAAGAAGATACTCTGACTTTATTCATCACGACAGTGGCCCAAGGCGATCGACGCTACAACAACGGCGCAGGTTTCACTGAGTCGTTCGAGGCCAAACTCTTAGAGCACATGAGTCAAACTCAACTAGATGAATACGACAATATTCTCTCAATCGATGTAAATGACGAGTCCTTCGTAAAGAACAGAGCCATGGCCGTAGTTGCTACTGACGACCATACTGAACTACTACGCGGCTACTCACTAAATTCCGAAGGGCTTCCAGAGCCAGATGAAAAGTGGGTTGTCCTAATTGGGGGGACTCAGATGGGCAACTCTACAGACAATGAAACAGAGGCATTGGAGTTATTCAACGCAACTAGATTGAACAATGCTAAGTTCGAAATGAGCACCTCTCACTATTTGATTGGCGACTACATGTACACTAGTGATTTAATTGATGATTTCAATGACGTCTCGACTGGCCTTCATCGCACCAACGCAAAATTGGCGTTAAGCCGCGCATTCCTATCTACTGCTTTCGATATGGAGGATTTAGCAGCAATATACCATGATATCACAGAGTTAGAGTACGAGGTTCCGGATTACGAGGGAACTTTGGGAGAAACTGTCGTGAGGAATCACGACATTCGATATTTTGCCATTGATAACAGATTATATCCTCTTGGAGGGGCATACTACGGAGACTACCAGTATCACAGGGGTCAGACGACTGGAATCTTCCATGCCCCAACTGGCCTTTCTGGTTTAGATATGGAAGATTATATCACATCAATTTACGAGACTCAGAGAGGAGACGGACCAATTATCCCTAGGACTGCTGCAGAGTATGAGGAAGAATATCTGAATGACATAATCAGGCAAACCTCAGGCGCATCTGATTCCAATGAAGTCATTCAAATGGTCGACATCGACTATCAACACCAACCCGCTTTCTTCGAGACCATGGTTGCTAGATTCTATGTCGGTTACTCTACATCTATGCTGGGACTACCAGGTGATGCAGAGCAACCAGCCCCTCACTTCTACATGTCAGGGACACCTGGTTCATACATAGAGAATGCATATCCATTACCTGGGGCAATGATGAACCACTTCGTATTAGCAAATTGGTATGATGATGAGCGCTGTGAGTTGCTGGAGAACGGCTCCAAGGCCGATGAGGATTGTAACAATCCGACAATTG
>CEUQ01005846.1_pt1 | contig 10347 bp, 7 predicted proteins | sample 361491 | NCBI WGS metagenome assembly CEUQ01 (sample SAMEA2622796, study PRJEB7988) | marine metagenome | biome: marine biome (ENVO:00000447); feature: marine epipelagic mixed layer (ENVO:xxxxxxxxx); material: "saline water (ENVO:00002010), including plankton (ENVO:xxxxxxxx)" | depth 120 m | reverse complement strand
ATCGGCCCAATGCTTATCGGCAGCCATATGGTTATAACAATACGCATCACAGCCGTGTCCAACGCGCGAACTACATGCCTGCACCACAACAAAACCCACGCAAATTGCCCGACTGGTATTTAGAGAACCGCAACAACCCTTGAATTGCTGCGATTTCGATGACGCGTCCAGCATTCTGATTAATAGGTTTGGTAAGATAGGAGAAGCCTTTACTATCACCTATTCAACACGAAAGCATGCTCACTAAGATGTCTCGTCTCTTTACCCTTTTACTCATCGTCTTTTTTAATATCAGCCTTGCCGCAGCAAACCATCCTGTACGATGGCAAATCAGCGAAGGGCTCCAAAATCCCGAAAGCTCGTACTACGATGCCGAGTCCGGGTTTATTTTTCTATCGCACGTAAATGGTCCCGGTGCGGAAGAAGACGGCAATGGATTCATTTCTAAAATTACTCTCAAAGGCGAGGTTGTCTCGGAAAAATGGTTCGATGGCCTCAATGCTCCCAAGGGCCTTCGCAGCTATCAGGACACACTATGGATCTCAGACATTAACACAGTCGTAGGCGTGAGTATCTCCTCGGGCAAGGAAGTAGCACGACATGTTATTGAAGACGCCGGCTTTCTGAATGACCTGGCAACAGGCCCCGATGGAACAGTCTACGTTTCAGACATGGTAAATAGCCGTGTTTACCAAATCGCCAATTCAAAAGTATCCATCTTTGCTGAGGGAGAGCATCTGGAACATCCAAACGGCCTCCTGGTAGTTGGAGATCGACTTTATTGCGGGGGTTGGGGAACGGGATTTGATCCATCCAACTTTACCACCAAAGAACTGGGCCGATTCTTCTACGTCGACATCAAAACCAAGAGAAAACACCTGGTTACCGAAAAGCCTACAGGGCATCTTGATGGCATCGAAGTCGACGGCAAGGGCGGTTTTTATCTAACCGATTGGATCGCCGGTACCGTCCTACATATCACAAAGGACGGGGCCGTAACTGAGATCATGAAATATGAGACCGGTTCCGCTGACCTGGCATACCTACCTCACAAAAGGCTGTTGATCCTACCACACATGAAAGACAATACACTTACAGCCTTTAAGGTCGTCCCTACGAAATAAAAGCGACGTGATTACAACCAACAACACTTGGGGCGATGTTTACATATGCTTTATGAAACGTCGGCCCAGGTCTTTTTCTGCAAACAACAACGTGACAAATAGCGTGGGCAACAAAACCCAAACACCCCACAACATCCCGCTATTAGCAAATACTTTCAACGACATCTCTGCCAACAATTCGCCGGTAGCGACTATCCGTACCCCATCCTCATCGACCTTGTCGCCATTGTAAAGCGCGAGCGCGTTGGCAACCCAAATGACACAGGTACAGATTATTAAAATACCCTGACATCCCAATGCGGCCCCCATCCCAAAACGCACGACTTTAAACCCCTGTTCGGAATTGTAATTCGCCACCATCAGGATCGCTCCCACCAATCCACCTAACGTGCCAAGCACGATTACTGCTAACAAGATGGTTAACACGTAGGCCAGGAAGTCCTGTGTGCCATTAAGAGCGCCATTGGTGCTTTCGCCTAAAAATTCGAGAAATTTGGATCTGTTTGATGCACGGTCTACAAAGTCTATCACGAAAAGCACGAACGGAATAAGTGTTACGCATGCCGCACCAACACTAATCCATGTGAAAGGCGATTTGGGATAGTCGATTTGCGGTTTCTCATCATCCAGTAAGTGAGAGGGAATATTCACGGCGGTTCCTTGATATCTGCTGTTCTTCTAGCCGAAGTCTGTTAACTGATTTGTTGGGTTCTAGTATATAATATCAATTTGAATTCCCAACACCTTACTGAAGAGATGATGGATAACACGTCACATCCGGCATCCGCCGTTAGATTCGCACTCGGTCTTCTAATCACTAGTTTGTCGACAACACCCTTTGCTCACGCCGACGAACCTATCTCCTTCAATCGTGACATTCGGCCGATCCTTACCAATCATTGCTATCAATGCCACGGACCTGATCAGGAACATCGGGAAGCTGACCTTCGTTTTGATGAGCCACTCAGTGCATTCGCCCAGCGCGACGGATCAGCCGCCATTGTACCCATGGATCCCTCTAAAAGCGTTCTCATGCATCGCATCCTTGAAAAGGATGATAGCCTGAGGATGCCTCCTCCCGACCTCAAAAAGGACTTGAATCAAACTCAAATCGACTTGCTGGAGCGTTGGATTTCTGAAGGTGCAAACTATGAAGACCACTGGGCTTTTATTACTCCAAATCGCCCAGCCATACCCAACAATGATTCCACGTGGACACAAAACCCAATCGATGAGTTTGTTTTGTCAAAGATGAGGAAATTGGGATTGTCCCCCAATTCCGCAGCTGGAAAAGAAATACTGCTCCGTCGTATAACTCTGGATCTTACCGGCGTGCCACCTACGATTGCCGAGATCGATAGCTTTTTGAGTGACCAGCGACCCGACGCCTATGAAGCGGTAGTACTACGTCTTCTCAATTCCCCTAGATTCGGAGAGCGGATGGCCGTCGACTGGATGGATGCAGCGCGATACGGGGATTCAAGTGTCTTTCACGCGGATGGCCCACGCGATATGTGGGCCTGGCGAGACTGGGTCATCAGAGCCTTTAATTCAAATAAGTCCTACAAAGCCTTCACCATAGAGCAAATAGCCGGCGATCTGTTGCCAGAACCAACAGTCGATCAACTCGTCGCGTCAGGTTTTAACCGGAATCACGGTACTACCGATGAGGGTGGAGCAATCGCTGAAGAATACCGAGTCGAATATATCGTTGACCGAATAAAAACCACATCCACCGTCTGGCTTGGCCTGACGCTGGAATGTGCACAATGCCACGACCACAAATATGACCCGTTCAGCCAGGAAGAATACTATCAACTGTTTGCATACTTTAATCAGGCATCTGATCGTGGGATGCAAACCCGACGAGGTAACGAACCACCGGTTGTCCAGGTTCCCAATCTCAAAAATCAGGCAAAACTACCTCAGGCTAACACGCAACTGGAGGGACACAAATCCGACGTAGAACAGTACCGTATTTCCGCCGAAGATGCATACAACGACTGGCTAACCACGGTCGAGGAAGAAGCAAAACAGGGCCCCCAACTACCAGAAGGAAGGCAATTCTTCATTGATTTCACCGAACAGGAAGGAACGTCCGTTGCAGCGAACAACCAACCTGCATCAATTGGGAGTTTTAAAGGGACGCCTCAGTGGATTTCGGACGATTCAGGCACTGCGGTTCAATTGGACGGAAAAAGCTTCGTCGAATACGCAAAAGACTTAGCAAATTACGAAGGCACAGAGGCATTTTCCTTCGGAGCATTTATCAAGCCGACCAAAAATCTCTCGGGCGCGATTCTAAGTCGCATGAAAGATAGTAACAACTTCAAAGGGTATGACTTCCTGCTTTCAGGTGGCAAAATTGAAGTCCACATCATCAGTCAATGGCCCGCGAATGCGATCAAAGTAACCAGTAAAGACTCAGTGATCGCGGATAAATTCCAACACGTCATGCTGACCTACGACGGATCGCGGAAAGCTTCAGGAATAGTGCTTTACATTGATGGCAAAGCACAGGAACTCACTATTCAACAGGACAGTTTGAAGGATACGATCAAGGCCGATACCCATTTTAAGGTCGGAAGTCGCGACAATTCACTCTTCTTTCAAGGATTGATCTATTCAATTTCAGGATACGCCAGGCAACTCGGTCCCGAAGAAGTCAAGCTGGATGCTGGACAGGATGCGATTACACCGATCCTTGTCAAAGCATCGGAAGACCGGACTGCCGAAGAAATTAAAGTCCTCAAGGAGCGATATTTTGCCCAGGATAAACAGTTCCAGGCTCTGACAAAACGAGTTCAGGCAAAGCAACAGGAAATCGACGATCTAAACAAACCGCTAACGAGCGTAATGGTCATGGGCGATGTTCAGCAAATGAGAACAACGTATATTCTTGATCGTGGTAACTATGCTACTCCTCGCAAAGACAAAGAAATACTTCCTAGTATCCCGGCAACCTTAGACTTAGGCCAAACCGACCTACCACTCAACCGACTTGGCCTTGCACAGTGGCTAACTGATTCTCAACATCCCTTAACGAGCCGCGTGACGGTAAATCGAATATGGCAAATGTTTTTCGGTCACGGCATCGTAAAAACCATAGGAGATTTTGGATCTCAGGGCGAAATGCCAACCCATCCGGATCTATTGGATTGGCTTGCCGTCGATTTTGTTGAATCCGACTGGAATGTTAAGCGTTTAATTTATCTCATCGCCACCTCCGCGACCTACCAACAATCGTCATATGCTTCTAACCATGCACTTTCTATTGATCCTGCAAACCGTTATTACTCACGGGGACCACGATTTCGGCTACAGGCAGAATTCATAAGGGACACGGCGTTGGCTGCAGGAGGCCTGCTATTAAATGACATTGGTGGCCCCGGCGTCAAACCCTATCAGCCTGCTGGATTATGGAATGAGGTTAGCCTGAGCGGTAACGTGAGATTCAAACAGGATGAAGGGGCTAATAATTATCGTCGTAGCATGTACACCTATTGGAAACGGTCTGCACCAGCACCTGCCATGACCATCTTCGACGTTCCAACTCGAGAAAAATGTGTTGTCCAACGGCCCCGAACAAACACGCCACTTCAGGCACTAGTAACGCTTAACGATCCGCAATACCTCGAAGCGGCCCGAGGCCTGGGCAACCGAATGTTACAACACAGCGAAGATGTACCGCAGCAATTGGCGTATGGCTATCGGCTGGCTACGGGACGAACACCGACCCCACAGACATTGCAAATCCTCAATGACTATTTAGACTCAGAAATCACTCGTTTTAGAGATGACCAGGAGGCTGCACGCAAATTTCTGTCACTCAAGGATGACACCCCCACGCTTACTACTGAACAAATCCAACAGGCGGCATACACCCTGTTATCGAATCTCTTGCTCAATCTCGATGCCACCATCACGCGGGGATAATGAAACACTATGAACAACATACAAGAATCATTGCAGCTCAATCTTACCCGTCGACACTTGCTACAGAATGCCAGCAAAAGCATCGGTGCTGCGGCTCTGGCGACCTTAAGCGGAGCCGGCATCCAATCAGTGTCTGCTGCTGATCCCAAACTCAGGACTCATTACGAACCCCGGGCCAAGCATGTAATATACCTCTTCTTTTCCGGCGGACCGTCACACATTGACATGTTTGACTACAAGCCTGAAATGCAGAAGTTCCACGGCGAAGAACTACCTGATTCAATACGTAATGGTCAACGCTTAACAGGCATGACTAGTGGCCAAAAGTCTTTCCCATGCGTAGCGCCTATGTTCAAATTCAAACGACAAGGCGAACACGGCACGTACGTGAATGAAATCCTACCTCATATCGGCAGTATCGCCGATGAAATCACCATCGTTAAATCCATCCACACTGAAGCCATCAACCACGATCCCGCCATCACTTATATTAATACTGGTGTGCAGCAACCAGGCAAACCAAGCCTCGGTGCCTGGCTAAGCTATGGACTGGGCAATCCCAATGACAACTTACCAGCTTATGTGGTGATGATTTCAAAAGGACGCGGGCAAAGTCAGGCCCTATATTCCAGACTTTGGGGCGCCGGTTTTTTACCTTCCCGTCACCAAGGAGTTAACTTCCGTTCCGGAAAGGACCCAGTTCTATTTCTCTCCAACCCGGACGGCGTCACAGGAAACTCACGCCGTAAGATGCTCGATGCCTTAAACCAAATTAATTCTCAGGAGTTTGATGAGTTTCAGGACCCCGAAACACAGGCTCGGATTGCTCAATATGAAATGGCATTCCGAATGCAAACCTCTGTACCAGATTTAATGGATGTATCCGATGAAACTGAAGATACATTCGCGTTATATGGCAAGAGTGCGAAGACTCCCGGAACGTTCGCGGCCAATTGTCTACTTGCCCGTCGAATGGTCGAGCGTGGTGTACGTACTATCCAGCTATTTCATCGCGGATGGGATCAGCACGGCAGCCTGCCCCGACTCTTCAAACTACAATGTGAAGACATCGACCAACCCGCTGCCGCATTAGTCAGGGACCTAAAGCGACGAGGACTGCTTGACGAAACCCTGGTCGTCTGTGGCGGTGAGTTTGGAAGAACTATCTATTCACAAGGAGCCTTATCCAAAGACAATCACGGACGCGATCACCATGGACGCTGCTTTACGACCTGGCTCGCCGGCGCCGGAATCCGTAAAGGATTTGAATACGGTAAGACAGACGAATACAGCTATAACATCGTCGAAAACCCTGTCCATATTCGCGACTTAAATGCGACCATCCTCGACCAACTCGGCGTCGATCACAATCGTCTCACATTCCGTCACCAGGGATTGGACCAATCCTTGACAGGCGTTGAGCCGGCACGTGTTGTCAAAGAACTCCTCGGTTAACTATCAACGGTATGACGGTTTGATCGCCACCCCAAATCCGGGACCATCGTTCAAGGTTACGCCGGATTGCTGTACAACAGGCATTCCATCTAAACAAGTAAACCAGGACCGAGCGGACTCGGCCAGAGGTGAATTCCGATCCAACGCAGCAATCGCCGGTAAAGAATATGGTTCCCCGCCCCGATGAGGAACGACGCGGATCCCTGCTCGCTTCGCAATGTTGTAAATTTCTATGAGGCTTGTTAATCCTCCACACCAGTTGATATCTGGCTGAAACACGTTGACAGCTTTGGCATTTGCAAGCGTATCAAAGCCCTCAGCAAGGTATTCATGTTCGCCACCGGCTATGGGGATGGAGGAATTGGCACTTAGATAAGCGTATTCGTCCAACTGGTCAGGACGTACAGGTTCTTCGATCCAGTCAACTGAGGCGTCGCTAATCTCATCTGCAATTCGTAATGTAGTCTCAACATCCCATCTACCAAAGGCATCGAGCATAATGGCTTTGTCTGCACCTAATCGTTTGCGGGTCGCGCGTACTAAATCACCGATAACACATGGTTCCGGACGATCGCCGAATCGTTCCACGTGCAGTTTCACCGCTTTTTTGCCCGATTCAATTGCCTGTGCCGCTTCTTCATCGTCAAACACAGTTTGATACATCGGAAGTACCGCCGGAGCTGGCAAGTCGGTCAGTAGCTCATACACAGACTTATTCATTGTTTTTGCATAAGCATCCCAAATGGCTAAATCGACCCCCGAAATTGCCATTGGGACAATGCCTTTACGTCCATAGAAACTTGTATGGTCGCACATCGCTTTATGAAATCCGTTGGGAGTCTCGTATTCACCAACGAGAACGCATTCACTCAGCACGGTGTCGATAACATGAATACCAGCCTTGCCTCCGCCCCCCACGCCGACGCCGACTATACCATCCGTAGTTTCCACTTCAACCAGGATTTGTCCCAAACTCATACGCCAATCGCCAGGCGCATTCTTAAAACCTGGCTGCCAGGCGGTCATACTTTTAATTTTCATCGTGGAGTCCGATATTTCACGGGAGCTAAATACTTCTGATTTCTATGGATGCCCATAGACTCACGTTATTCTACAATAGTATTAACTTGATATTGTTTAGCCGAGGACACTATGACTGACGCAGAAAATACTTCCTGGATCATCGACACCACCGATGAAAACTTCCAAACCGATGCGATCGAAGCATCCAATGATTGCCTTGTCCTCGTGGACTTTTGGGCTTCCTGGTGCCAACCGTGTCGTATGCTAACACCGAACCTCGAACAGGCCGTAGGCCGATTTGAAGGCACTGTTCGACTAGTTAAAGTTAATACTGAGGTTGCGCCCGAAACAGCCCAACAATATCAAGTAGCAAGTATTCCCACCGTTTACGCTTTGCTGGATGGCCAAACAGTTGACTATTTCCAGGGGGTTATCGAAACAGACGAGATCGAGAATTGGATTAAACAACTACTTCGCCATCGGGAATTATTAGCCGTGGACGCCATGACGGAGTCTGACCCACAAGCGGCAGTCCTTCGTTGGAATGCTCTGCTGTCAGACGACCCCGACAATCCTGTACTGCAAATCGGAAAAGCACGCAGCTTAAGTCTCGCCGGCGACAATACCGCCGCCGCAGGAATTATCGAATCGTTGGAAGAGAGAGGTTTTCTTGAACCTGAGGCTGAAAAGGTGAAGGCCATGATCTCGCTAGCTTCCAATAACGATACTAATCAACTTGACCGGTTAAGAACTCGTCTCGCTGAATCCCCCAATGACCTCAAATTGAAGCTGGATTTTGCGGAGGCTTTAGCGGCTGCCGGAAATTACGAAGAAGCCTTTCAGACCGCTCTAGACGTCTATTCAGCCGACAAAGCGGGAATAGGTGCTCATGCCCACAAATTCCTTCTGACAGCGTTCAAAGCCTTGCCTGATGACGACGACCTCGTGCATCAATACAGACGTAAACTGGCGATGCTAATGTATTAATTTGCTTATTATTTGCGCCCTGTCTATTCTTAAATGGCATCTTAAAATAGTAAGAATAGGGTGTTTGGCGCAATTACTGGAAGTAGATATATATGGCACACGCACTTAACACGTTATTTGAACTCATTTCAGAGGCAAATAGTTCAGATAAGCGTCCAGATCGCGAAATACGGAATCTAGTCCGTAGCACCGGGAAAACAGCCTACACCGGATCGCTCCAGATTGAAAATGCCTCTAAAACGATTGCTTATGCCAAAACTCGAAGTTTACGTGATGGAGTGACAGTCGTCACTACTATCCCAGAGACCACGCTTACGCTCGAAGTGCAGCTGGAATCCGGACAGCCAACCTCCATTGGCGAATCGATTGAAGTCACCTTGGTTCTAAATAAATATGATGGATATTCCAATACAATTTATGCACATCAGGTCTCCCCTGAGGCCGTAAGTGACACGTCACCTGTGGGTAGCCCGATAGGCCACACCGCCGATCAATCCCCGGCACCCGCTACCGCATCGGATGATCCCCTCGCAAAGTTTCAACAAGAGGCACTGGCTCTTCTTAACTCGGACGAAACCGACGTCATATCGGACACGTCCAATGAGGAGGATCAGCTTGACGAACTTCAACGACAGGCTGCGGCTCAACTTGCAGAATTGACCGGTAACGTCAATGATCAAATCACTACAGGCTCGGATACTGTAATTAAGGAAGTTGAGGAAACGCCTTCCGAAGCCTCTTCAGTTACCGTGACGTCGAACGAAGCTGAGTCATTAAAACCCCAGTCTGTCGAAAACCCTTCAGTGGCAGAACAATCCGTTGCAGCGAAACCCGAAGTCGAAGAAGCGCCTACAACGCCCTCCCCCTCACCTACCGCTGAAACACAAACCGACAGTCTTGACGACAACACAGACAAAGCCAAAGACGAAAGCCAAACAGAACCAGCAGCAGAGGAACAAGTGCAGCAAGAACCATGGGGCTCTCTTGATGGGGATGCACCTGCGGACTCCGACGCAACTCTTAACGAACTGCTCGATGATGCTCTGAGTGAAAAGGATGAACCCATTACGCACCAATTACTGGCTTCTATCGTCTCAATGCAAACGGGGCTGCCTTTTGAAACGGTCAAGTCGATTCAACATGCAATGTGGCTACGTCTTTCCACTCCTAATACTTTTGGGGACGGCAAAGCGACGTACACGTTTCCGCTACTAGGGCGTTTCACGGTGCGAAAGCATGAGGACAAAATCAATCTCGACTTTACCTCTTCTGACCTTGGCAAAATTGCTAATGCAACGATCAATACTGACGTTGATTATGACACGGCTAAAAAAAGCCTGGAAACCAACTCCGGTCCACAGATTGCGCGTCACGCACTCGCACTGGCATTAGGTACAGCTTCAGTCCTTGGCGTCCCTAAAACACATGCCTACCTGACCGTCTATCGCAGTATCCTCTTACTCTTAAGGATTTTTGGCGTCGGCGAGAGGCGCGTACGTATCGAAGAAATTGGTGAGTTTTTCCCAAGTGTTGTAGCCGGTTCCTCTGCATATCGATTCCGAGCCTATCCAACCTTCATCCGCGCAACCAGCTCCGCCTTTGCCGACGCTGCCGCCTTCTTATCAACTCCCGGCGATGGTCAAAAGCGGTTTGAAGGAGTACAAACAGCGATCCCCACTGATTCCACCAAATCGGATTCTGAAATGAGTTGCCTCAAGGGTTGCCTAATAATGGCTGGTATTGTGATCGGTTTGGCCATTCTCTCTGCCATCGGTTCTTAACCCGCGCGGCCGAACACAAGAGTTGTTACGTTGTATAATAA
>CEUQ01183733.1_pt1 | contig 10363 bp, 7 predicted proteins | sample 361491 | NCBI WGS metagenome assembly CEUQ01 (sample SAMEA2622796, study PRJEB7988) | marine metagenome | biome: marine biome (ENVO:00000447); feature: marine epipelagic mixed layer (ENVO:xxxxxxxxx); material: "saline water (ENVO:00002010), including plankton (ENVO:xxxxxxxx)" | depth 120 m | reverse complement strand
CAGCCAGTGCCTGGCACTGAGCTGCTGCGAAGACGGCGCCATGACGGTGAGACTCCGTTCGTCTTATATTCTTTTATTGTTAAATCAGAAGCTGCCAGGGCCGCATCCCGCGGCTGAAGAACGGCTTCTTCTTGTCTTGCACCCTTGCCGCTTATTTATTGCGGACTTCTGGCGCATCGAATAGCACACCACGGCTTAACACAAGAAGCAAGCTTGTGCGCGGCAGCGGCAGGATTTGGATTCCTTCGTAAACGCTCAGGCGGGTTTGATGCCGCGGATACGTGTCAGCGTCTCCGGAATGAACTCCGTGAGGGTAATGTCCAGAAACCCAGCGTCAGCGAAGTAGCTCAAACACTCGGGTTCGGAGTGGGCCAACCCGGTGGACCGGCTCACCGCTTCAGACAATCCCCACAGCGCGGGTGCATGAGGGCCGTCGCCTTCTGCGTTGATCATCTCTCCGATCAAATGAAACTCACCACCCGGTTTGAGCGCAGCAAAAACTTTATGCACTACCGCGGCGATGATCTCGCGACTGTACTGAGGCAGATTCGACGCCATGATGGCAACATCACAATCGGTCGGGAATGGATCGCTGGTAAAATCGCAGGCTTGCGCACTGACACGATCGCTCAACGCATGTTTCGCGATGAATTCGCGTGTGACAGGCACAACCACCGGCAAATCCAGCACGACGGCATTCAACTGCGGATAACGTTGCGCACCAACGATGCAATAACAGCCCGAACCACCGCCGATATCCATGATTTTAAGGCGATCCTGGAGATCGACCTGTTTATAAAACCAGCGTGCCGCACCCATGCCAATAGAATAAGTAGCCTCGTGGTAAGCACGTGCCTCGGGTTCACCAAACGACTCCGTGTACATACCCAGTCTGAGTCGTTCCTCTTCACCTTCGCGCAGCCGCGCGGTGAGCTCTCCCCATCCATCCCAGCGTGGTTTGCCAAATAGCATCCATTCGCCAGCGTAACTGCGCGAGTCTCTGTTAAGAAAGCGTTCCACGTCTTCCATGTTGGCGAATGTGTCACCCGAACGTGTGACGAGTTGCATGCCAGCCAACGCCACCAATAACCGCTCAGCGTTAAGCCGATCGATCCCAACAGCGTCCGCCACCTGTGCAATCGTGTTGTGACCACGGGCAATAGCGGTGAATACTTCCAGCTCCACCGCACTCATCAGCGCGGCTGCTTCCCAAAAGCCTTTACATATCTTCTGCAGGCGTACGGTTGTCACCTTGGCCATCATTCATTCCCTCTGTCACTGGAATACCTGGATAACGTATCACGACCGTGCCAATGAGATGCTGGTGGACATGTATACTGCGCGCCGTGCAACTCGATTCCCGTTTCATCACCGTCACCGCCGCGTGCATCATCCAGGCCGTCATGGTCGGATCCATGTTCGCGTACGGCGTTTTCTTCACGTTTATCGAGCAAGAGCTTGGCTGGTCACGTACGCTGTTATCGGCCTCGATGTCTACTGCGGTACTGGTCATGGGCGTGGGCGCCATCGCGGCCGGCCAGCTAAACGATCGACTGGGCCCACGCGGCATCATGTTGGTTTCCGGCCTGTGTTATGCGCTCGGTTACGCGCTCCTGAGTATCGTCGAAGCGCCATGGCAGCTTTATCTCTTCTTCGGCGTTCTCATTGGCATCGGCCTTAGCACACATGACGTAGTGACGCTGTCCGTGGTGGCACGAAGTTTCGCACGTCGCCGAGGAACGATGACCGGTGTGGTGAAAGTGGGTACGGCTACCGGGCAGATCATCCTGCCAATCGCCGCATCGTTGTTGATAGCAAGCGTGGGATGGCGCGAAGCCTGCCTCGTGTTTGGCGCAGTGGCTGCCGGGCTGTTATCAGCCGCGGCGCTGTCGATGCGCATTCACACGCCGCCACCACAGGCCGGCGACACCAACGCAATCTCAGACGACGGCATGCCGTTTGCGCAAGCGGTGCGCAGTCGCGCCATGTGGACATTGGCCGTCACGCAGTTTGCGTTCATGCCGGCCTTATTGGCGATTCCGCTGCACCTGCCGGTGCATGGTGTGGATCTCGGCATGAGCAGCGCCGAGGCCGCAGCTCTGCTTTCGACGATCGGAGCTTCCAGCATTGCCGGACGTCTGGTGATTGGCACATCGTCTGATCGTATTGGTGGACGACAGGCGCTCCTGATCAGCTTGAGCGTGATGACCGTCGCACTTGCTGCGCTCGTGTATGCCCACACACCCTGGTTACTGTTTGCAATTGCGATCGTCTACGGCTTTGCGCACGGCGGGCTGTTCACCGTGGTCTCACCAACCATCGCTGAATATTTCGGCATGCGAGCGCACAGTTCCATATTTGGCGTTATCCTGTTCTTCGGCACTATCGGCGCGTCAGTTGGACCACTTGCCGCCGGACGCGCGTTTGATCTAACCGGTAGCTACGGCTATGCGTTCGGCGGACTGTCGGCACTTGCTTTCTTCGCTTTCCTACTCGTTGCATCGCTTCCACGCCGACAAGTGCACTGATATCGGCGTCACACCCCCTTGAAGGTGGGTGAGCGCTTCTCAACCCTGGCAGCCACACCCTCCACGGCGTCCTCGCTGGCGTACACGTCAGCCACTTCTACATCCAGGTCTTCGTGCGTGACAACGTCCAGGTACAACGAAGCGTGCCGGTTGATCAGACGCTTCATCGTATACATCGACATGGGCGCGTTTTTCGCGAGCCGCGACGTGAGCTTTGCAACCGCTGCGTCCAAATCATCAACGTTGGCCACCCGCGTCACAATGCCAAGCTGGTGTAGGCGCTCACCAGACAGAGGATCACCCAATAACAGGAATTCACGGGTCACGGTTGGCCCACCCGCCTCAATCAGTTTTTTTGTCAGGAACCAGGTGGTCGACACACCAATCTGCGCCAGTGGCATCGCAAACGGCGCATCATCAGCCGCAACGATGAAGTCGCAGTGCAACGCCAACTCGCAGCCGCCGGCGATAGCAGCCCCCTGGACCTGCGCGACCACCGGGCACGGATAGTTCTGTACCGCCGAGAACATCTCCTCGATACGTATGGCTTCGTTGGCATCCACCCCCGAGGTGCTGAGCTGTAATCCGGAACAAAACACCGGTCCCACGGATCTAAGCACTGTGACGCGCTCATCCGGACCAGGCGCCGCTTGAAACGCCTCTATCAGCAAGTCCATCATTTCTGGATTAATGGCGTTGCGCTTCTCCGGCCGTTCCAACGTAACGGTACGGACTTGACCATGGGTTTCGATGCGGATGAGACTCATCTAACGGCGCCTCTTGTGATGTAACGGACACATGTTGAATACGACATTCTGGCACAAGACCAATCGCAACTGCCGAAGCATGCTGGCGTTCGTTGCGATGTTCATGCTCCTAAGCTCTAGCATACCGCTTGATCGCAAGGCAGCTGCAGCGGAAGCTGACCAACGCACAGCATTCGAGCACGTCTTTGTCACAGCATTCCGGAGCGGCGACCTGCGCTTGGCCGATCGACTGTTCGTCTGGGACGGCGTAAGCCCGGAGGCGCGCGCAGCGATCACGCTGATGATCCAACGCGACCTTACCAACACCCTATTGGAAACCCGCTGGCTCACGCCAGCCGACGACGAGGCCGCGACCAACCAGCGCGGCCTCCAGTCCAACGCCGCGGTAGTAGCCCGCTTCGCCGCCCTGTTCCTTGACGAGCGAGGCCGCCACTACGTGTCAATTCACGATATAGGCGTGGTCGACGGGACTTATTTCATTGCGTTGGTAGCGCCGCGGGATATTGGTGCCTGAGGCAACGCCGCCGCCAACACTCGTACCACGTGCACGGCTTCACGGCTGGCACCATCTGCGATTTGGTGTCTGCAGCTGGTTCCGTCCGCTACTACGATGGTGTCGTCGTCTACCTCTCGTACTCTGGGTAGTAGCGAGAGTTCCGCCATCTGCATGGAGGCTTCGTAGTGTTCGGCTTCGTAACCGAATGCGCCGGCCATGCCGCAGCAACTTGACTGGACCAGTTCCACTTCGACATTCGGGATCAGTTGCAAGACGGCTTGCACCGGGCTGACTGCTGCGAAGGCTTTCTGGTGGCAGTGGCCGTGGAGCAGCAGTTTCCTGACGGGTGCTGGCCCGAAGGTGATGTCGAAGCGTCCGGCTGCGGACTCACGCGCGACAAACTCCTCGAACATCATCGTCTGTTCAGCCAGAGCTTCAGCGTCGGGTCCTGGCAGCATCGACAGGAATTCGTCTTTGAGTGTGAACAGGCACGACGGCTCCAGTCCGATGATCGGCAGGCCCGCCTGTACATATGGATGTAGTGCATCCAGCAGTCGGTGCGCTTCGGCGCGCGCCTCATCAACGAGCCCGGCGCTCAAGAACGTGCGCCCACAGCAAAGTGGGCGTTCGTCGCCCGGGCGGGCGGCCACAATCACTTCGTAGCCAGCGGCTTCCAGCACGTCGACAGCGCTGGTGATGTTCTCGGGCTCGAACCAGGTGTTGAACGTATCCGCCAGCAATACCACGGCGTCGCGGTCGCCTGATGCGTGCGCGTACTGCGCCTTGAACGGTGCGTCATGCCAGCGGGGTAATGTGCGCCGGGCTGAGAAACCCGCGATCCGTTCGCTCAACCAAGCAAGCCCAGGCACGATATCACGCAGGTGCAACAACCCCCGGAGGCGCTGCGCTACAGAGGCGTATCGCGGAAGGTAGGCAACCAGTTTATCCCGCAGAGGCACACCGTGACGCTGGTTGTAGTGGTGCAGGAACTCGACCTTCATCTTGGCCATGTCTACACCCGTCGGGCATTCGCGTTTGCAGCCTTTACATCCGACACATAGCGCCATCGTATCCTTCATCTCGACCGATACCAGAGCATCCGCGCCCAATTGTCCGGACAACGCCAATCGCAACGTGTTGGCGCGGCCGCGGGTGAGATGCTGCTCGTCTTGAGTCACGCGATAGGACGGACACATGACACCCGCATCTGCCTTGCGGCAGGCGCCATTGTTGTTACACATCTCAGCAGCGCCCGCGAAACCACCCCATTCCGACCAGTCGAGTACCGGCGCGACCGCCAGCGGCGCGTAGCCGGGCTTGAAGCGAAACAGCTCGCGATCATCCATCTTGGGCGGGTCGACGATCTTGCCCGGGTTCAGAAGGACAGCCGGATCGAACCACTCCTTGACGGTCGCAAACTTGTTAACCATCTCATCGCCAAACATGTCGCGATGAAATTCGGACCGGACCAGCCCGTCGCCGTGCTCACCCGAATGCGAACCTTTGTATTCGCGCACCATCGCAAACGCCTCTTCGGCGATGTCGCGAAGCTGTTGCGCCCCTTTCGATTGTTTGAGGTTCAGAATCGGACGCACATGCAGGCAGCCGACCGACGCGTGGGCATACCAGGTGCCCTCGGTTCCGTGTTGATGGAAAACCTCGGTCAGGCGTGCTGTATATTCAGCCAGATCTTCCAGGCGTACGGCGCAGTCTTCGATGAAGGAGATGGGTTTACCGTCACCTCTCATCGACATCATGATGTTGAGACCGGACTTGCGGACCTCCCAGATGTTCTTCTGGAAATTACCGTCAATCGCTTCCACCACACCGCCGGCGAAGCCGAGCTCACCCATCAACTCGACCAGTTGTTGAAGTCTGGACAGGTTTTCATCCTGCGAGGACTCCGCAAACTCGACCAGCAGGATTGCGTCCGGCTCCCCTTGTACAAACTCGTTGACCGTGTCGGCGAACATCGGGATAGCACGTGACAGCCCGATCATCGTGCGGTCCACCAACTCGACGGCCACCGGTCCAAGCTTGACGATATGTTGCGCGGCATCCATGGCGTCGTAAAAGCGTGGGAAATGGCAAACGCCCAGAGTCTTGTTGACAGGAATTGGCTGCAGCTTAAGCTCGATGGCGGTGGATACCGCCAGCGTGCCCTCGGACCCTATCAACAGATGCGCCAGGTTGGGTTGTGTCTCCGCGGCGTGGACAGTCTGGTTGTCCCAACTGCCGCGGCCTGGTCCGTGTGGCATCAATGCATCAACGTTGTAACCGCCGACGCGCCGCATCAGATCCGGGAAGCGCGTCTTGATCAGCGACTCATGCTCACGACCAAGTGCGAGCAGGTTACGCACCAGTTCGCTGTGCGACGCGGAAAGCCCAGCATTCGCCGCGTTGTCTGAGACGCGCTCGAAGCGCATATTGGACCCATCCGCCAGCAAGCCTTCTATGGCACCCACGTTATCGCGCATGGTGCCGTAGCGAATGGAGCGCGAACCGCAGCTGTTGTTGCCGGTCATGCCGCCAATAGTTGCGCGCGACGAGGTCGATACGTCAACCGGAAACCACAATCCGTGCGGGCGCAGCTTCGCGTTCAACTGATCCAGCACGATGCCGGGTTCAACGACAGCAGTCCGCGCAGTTGTATCCAGGTGCAGCAGGCGGTTGAGATGTTTGGAAGTATCCACGACCACAGCCTCGCCAACGGTCTGACCGCACTGCGAGGTGCCGCCGCCGCGCATCAACACCGGTACATCGCGTTTGCGTGCTATCGCCAGCGTTTGCTCTACATCAGAGACCGTCTGCGGCACCACGACGCCAAGCGGCTCGATCTGGTAGTGCGAAGCGTCGGTGGCATAGCGCCCACGGCTGAAGGCGTCAAACAACACCTGTCCGTCCACCGCTTGGCCCAGTTCCGCGGCCAGGTACGCGTCGCCCGCGGCGACCCCTCCGTCTTTGTGATCGGCCAGGGTTTGCTGGGAAGACATATATAGGTTTCCTGCGTGGTGAACGGCTTGTACCCCCAGATGATACAGCGCATCCTTGTCGCCCTTCCCGCTAGACACACTCCGAGGAACAGCCGATGGCCTACAAGAGCGGCCGACATTTCTTGCAGATACCGGGCCCAAGTCCGGTGCCGGACCGTATCTTGCGGGCGATGGATATGCCCGTCATTGACCATCGCGGCCCCGAGTTCGGCGAATTGGGGGCGCGTGTACTGGAGAAGCTCAAGGCTGTGTTCAAGACGGAACAGCCCGTCATGGTGTTCCCGTCTTCAGGCACTGGGGCGTGGGAAGCGGCGCTCGTGAATTGCTTATCGCCAGGCGACAAGGTGCTGATGTACGAGACGGGCCAGTTCGCTACCTTGTGGTGCGAACTGGCAATGCGCATTGGCCTGCAACCGGAACTGATTCCGGGCGATTGGCGCAGTGGCGTCGACCCGGACCGGGTGGCCGAACGCCTGCGCGCAGACACGGCGCACGAAATCAAAGCCGTGTGCTGTGTGCACAACGAGACCTCAACCGGAGTGACGTCGCGCATTGGTGCCGTACGCGAGGCAATCAACGAGACCGGCCACCCAGCACTGTTTCTGGTCGATACCATCTCCGGGCTCGCTTCGGCCGACTATCAACACGATGCCTGGGGTGTAGACGTCACGGTCACCGGTTCGCAGAAAGGACTGATGCTGCCCCCCGGGCTGGGCTTCAACTGTGTCTCCCGCAAGGCATTAGAGGCGCACGAGAAGAGTGGCTTCAGTAAATCCTATTGGGATTGGGGCCCGATGCTCGGTAACAACGCAAACGGGTTTTTCCCTTACACGCCGGCCACCAATCTGCTTTTTGGGCTTGAGGAGGCGCTCAAGATGTTGCTGGACGAAGAGGGTTTGCCTCAAGTTTTCGCCCGCCATCAGCGCCATGCGAAGGCAACCCGTATCGCGGTGGAACACTGGGGGCTGGAGGTGCTGTGTCAGGTCGAGGAAGAGCACTCGCCTGTACTGACGGGCGTGTTGTTACCTGACGAACACGATGCAGACCATGTCCGCAATGTCATCCTCGACAAGTTTGACATGTCGTTAGGCACCGGGCTCGGCAAGATCAAGGGCAAAGTCTTCCGTATCGGTCATCTCGGTCATCTAAATGATTTGACCCTGATGGGCACGTTAAGTGGTGTCGAAATGGGGCTTACGCTCGCGGGCGTCCAGATCAAGGCGGGGGGATGCCAGGCGGCAATGGACTATTTGCGCGAGACAGCCGACTAGTCTGGTCTCTTCTCCCTGATGCCGGCACCTTCTCAATATCGCGTTACTCGCGATATTGACGTCTGGTGCCTGGCCGTCGCCGAGACGATTATCTGGGCCGGTTCGCTCTATCTGTTTGCGGCGTTACTGCCTTACTGGGAGTCGGAACTCGGCTGGCCCAAGACGCATGTAGCCATGGTCTTCAGCGGCGCGCTCTTCATGTCCGCGCTGCTATCCCCAACTGCTGGTCGTTTGATTGACCGGGATATGGGCCGCTCCGTATTGGTGCTGTCCGCGACCGCCACAGCGATTTTGTTGGTGGCCGTATCGTTTACCCAATCGTTTGCGCTGTTCGCGTGTTTGTGGCTTGCGGTCGGTTGCTGCATGGCAGGCAGCCTGTATGACCCGTGTTTTGCCTATCTGGTGCATTCCCGCGGCGACAACGCCAAATCTGCCATCACATTGGTCACGCTGGTGGCGGGTTTTGCCGGCACGCTGGCTTTCCCGGTCAACACTTATGTTGCAGAACTGTACAACTGGCGTGCGAGCGCCCAGGTATTTGCGGGACTCATTGTGTGCGTGGCGTTGCCATGCTTCTGGATCGGGACCCGACAGCGAGCGACCGTTCACGAGACATCATCTGACCAGCCGCCAGCAAAAGCCGATGACGCCGCCTACAAACGCGCAAGCAAAACACTGACTTTCTGGCTGCTTGGCCTCAGCTTCGCTTTGATGTATCTCAATCACGGAACGGTGATCACACACCTGCTACCAAAACTTGAACAGCAGCAGATTCCCCTCGAGTACGCCGTGTTCACAATTTCGCTGCTGGGCCCATCACAAGTTGCCGGTCGCGTCCTGATGATTGTGGTTGAGCGGTGGATCTCCATGCGCGCCATCGCAGTGATATCGGTGTTGTGCCTCGCGCTGGCCGCCATCGCACTGGTGTTCGCCAGCTACTGGCAATGGCTGTTGCCGGTGTTTGCCGTGTTGCAAGGCAGCGGTGTCGGCATCTCCAGCATCACACGACCGGTCATCATCGCCGAACTGCTGGGCCGCGAGAGTTTTGGCGCCATCGCCGGTGCCATCGCACTACCCGTGATGGTGGCCATGGCCATTGCTTCCACGGTGGCCTCGGGATTGTGGCTGGTCGGCGGATACGATCTCGTATTTGCTCTCAACATCCTGTTTGCACTGGTGGCAGTTGCCGCCCTGATGGCGGCGCTACGCATTGGACCCGCACCGTGGGCCCATGCGGCAAACAACCCTGCGGACTAGGCGGCCGACTCGGTTCTTTGCCAGTCCTTGAGACGCGGCACGACCTTCTCGGCGAACAAGGTCATATTGCGCCGAGCCTCCTCAATTGGCATGCCGGCGTAACTGAAAACGCCGATGAATCCATCACCGCCAGTCCGCTCACTGATCTCGACGATACGCTGATAACACATCTCTGGCGTGCCCCAGATCTGCAGATTCAGGAAAAACTCCGTAGCCGCGTCCGCGCCGTGTTTTGCGATGGACTCGGCAAACTTCCCGTAGTATTCATAACCCTTCATGGTCTTCAAGTGGTCGCCGGCAAACTGATAGTGGTCGAGCACCGTCTGCCAATAACCACCAATGTATTTGACCGCCATTTCCGCGGCGCGATCTTCATCTTCATCGCAGAAGACCCAGCCGGCGTTGAGCGGTGGTGGCGCAGGCACACCATTCGCTTCCAGAAAGATCTCGCGATAGCGCGCCAGTTCCGCTTCTACCGCGTCCCAAGGCTTTTGTGGGATGACCAGAATGCCGACGCCAAGCTTTGCCATGATCTGCGAAGACTCGGGCGACACTGCCGCGGCATAGGTGCGATTCCTGAACGACCGGAATGGGGCCGGCCGAATCGGCGTGCGCGGCTGTTGGTAGAACTCACCGTCCGCTTCGATATAACCCGTCTCCAGTGCGCCAAGAACTGCACTGGCGGCCTCAACAAATCGCGGACGGCTGTCTTGCATCGATTGTCTGAACCCGTCGAATTCCACCTTGCCGGCACCGCGCCCAATGCCAAGAATGACGCGCCCACCGGAAAGGTTGTCCAACATGGCGATCTTCTCTGCCGCCCTGAGCGGGTCGTGCCACGGCAACACAATCACCATCGAACCAAGCTGGGCGTAGTTCGTGCGGCCGGCGCAGTAACTCAGAAACTGATATGGGTCGGGACACATCGTGTAGTCAGTGAAGTGGTGCTCCACGCCCCAGACTGACTCGAACCCAAGTGGCTCAACCATATCCACCAACGATAAGTCATCCGCGTACACGTCGCGGTCGCTGCGGTCTTGCCCAGGATTCT
>CEUQ01046491.1_pt1 | contig 10367 bp, 8 predicted proteins | sample 361491 | NCBI WGS metagenome assembly CEUQ01 (sample SAMEA2622796, study PRJEB7988) | marine metagenome | biome: marine biome (ENVO:00000447); feature: marine epipelagic mixed layer (ENVO:xxxxxxxxx); material: "saline water (ENVO:00002010), including plankton (ENVO:xxxxxxxx)" | depth 120 m | reverse complement strand
GGGTGACATTGGGGAAGTAGTACTCGCACTTCTGCGATGTCGTCTCCGGACCTGTCGACACATGGTGGAAGACGGTCAGATTGCCGCCGGGATAGGCCTCGATCACCCAGTTGGGGAAGAGAAACAGGCTGGCGAACTCTTCGGGCTTGGCCGAGCCTTCGGTGACGTTGCTGTAGCCCACATTCTTGCCGCGGGTGCGGTGGCTGTGGTGGAACTCGTGGGTCGTGATCCGGTAGGTGTCGTAGTCCAGCGCCTCTTCGATCAGCGAACGATGCTGGTTCGGGCAATGAAAACATTCATCGTAGTTCTCGACCGAGTTCTTCCAGTTGGCCTGGAGCTCGTAGTCTTCGCGTGCAGCGCACTGGAGTTCAGCCGCGTTGGGTGAGAACTCCTCGATCTCGGCGCGGATGCCGGCTGTTACCATGTCAAAGTCCGGCGCGGTGCCGTCCAGATTGACGAAGATGAACCCCAGCATCTCGCCCAGGCGGGTTTCCTCCAGGCAATAGGCATCGGTGTCGAAACCTGCCTCGGTCTCCCGGCCGCGGGCCGTGCGCAACTTGCCGTCCTGGCCATAGGCCCAGCCATGGTAGGGGCAGGTCATGACCGGACCGATCTTGCCTTCACCTTCGAGCAGCCGATGGGCGCGATGCTGGCAAACATTGAAGTAGCTGGTCAGCGTGCCGTCCTTGCGGCGCAGGACCACGATGCTCTGCTCATGGATGTCGCGAACGATGAAGTCGCCCGGCTCCGGCAGCATCGAGATGTGCCCGACGTACTGCCATGTGCTGTAGAACACCGCTGCCTTTTCGCGCTGGTAGACGGCGGCGTCATAGTAGAACGCCGCATCCATGGTCTGGGACCGCATCGGGTCGTCCTGAAAGCCTTTGACAGGCATCGCGGTGACGGTCGCCATGGTCGGATCCTTCCCGAATCAGACTGTTGAACACCTATACAATAAAAAATAACGCGCCTCAATCGGCTCCACATCATCGAACGCAATGTGAATTGAACGATACCCAGCGGCGCGAAACAGGACTACGCTTTTCCTGTCATGACGGGATCGTCCAAAGTGGATGTGGCTGACCTCCTGAAATCCAAGCTTGCCGAGCTGGAGGCGACCGAGTCCGAACGCAAGCCGGTGACCCTTGATCAGCAGAGTGTGGGCCGCCTGTCGCGTATGGATGCGATGCAGGTCCAGGCCATGGTCGAAGCCCAGGAACGGCGGCGCCGTGGCGAACGGGTCCGGATCGAACAGGCGCTCGAACGCCTGGCCGAGGGCGACTACGGCTATTGCGCCAACTGCGGTGAGGAAATCGGCCTCAAGCGCCTGGAGTTCGATCCCGCCATCCAGACCTGCATCAAGTGCGCCGGGCGGGGGGGCTGAGCGGCGCGGCCACTGGCACCAGGGCTCTGTTCTGCTCTATCGTCGTCCCGGATGGGGAGGCGTCATGAAGGCTGCCGTCATCAAGGAACAGGGCCCGGTCGAGAACATCGTCTATGACGACTGGCCCGACCCGGAGATCGCCGACGACGAGGTTCTGATCCGTGTGAAAGCCTGTGCGCTGAACTACCTCGATCTCGAGGTCAGGCGCGGGATGCCCGGCCACCCGATCGAAACGCCCTGGATCTCCGGCGGAGATGTCGCCGGTGTTGTCGAAGCCGTGGGTAAAGAGGTCAGCCGCGTCAAACCGGAAGACCGGGTCGTCCTCAACCCCTTCGGGCGCGACGGCATGATGGGTGAAGACTGTCAGGGCGGGCTGGCCGAACTGGCCAAGGCCCCCGAAAGCCAGATCATCCATATCCCCGGCAACGTCAGCTTCCGCCAGGCCGCCGCCTTGCCGGTCGGCTATGGAACGGCGCATCATATAATGTTCGACCGCGCCCGAGTTCAGCCCGGTGAACTGGTCCTGATCCTGGGTGCGGCCGGCGGTGTCGGACTGGGCTGTCTGCAGATCGCCCGGGAAATCGGTGCACGCACTATCTGCGTGTCGTCGCGGGCCGAAAGCTGTGAGCAGCTCGCAGCCCTTGGGGCGCACCATGTGATCAACACATCCGAAGACGACTTCAGCCGTGCTGCCTGGAAACTCTCGGACAAGAATGGCGTCGACGTCTGCGTCAACTACATTGGCGGCGAGACCTGGGTGCCGGCCCTGCGCGCGATGGCCCGGAACGGCCGCGTGGTCACCTGCGGTGCCTCGGCGGGGTTCGACCCGCAGACCGACATCCGCTACATCTGGACCCGTGAGCTCAACATCATCGGCGCGAACGGTTGGACCGACGACGGCATCGCCAGGCTGCTGAAGAGGATTGCCGCCGGTGCGCTAGAGCCGGTGATCGATTCGGTCTTTCCCCTGAGCGCCATCCAGGACGCCCAGCGCAAGCTGGAAGAGCGTCGGGTGTTCGGCAAGATTCTTCTGGAGCCCTGATCATGGAACGCGGCACCTTCTCTGAAGCTACACCGGTCCGGTTCAACGACGCCCTACCGGAGGCCGTCGATGTGGTGGTGATCGGCGGCGGGATCGCCGGTGTTGCCACAGCCTGGTTCCTGGCCCGGCGCGGGCAATCCGTGCTGGCCGCCGAGAAGGGTCGGGTGGCCGGCGAACAGTCCAGTCGCAACTGGGGCTGGGTGCGCCAGCAGGGCCGCGACCGGGCCGAACTGCCGATCATGATGGAATCGAATCGGATCTGGCGGGCCCTGCTGGAGGAGACCGGTGAGGCTGACCTCAGCTTCACCCAATCGGCGAACGTGAAGCTGGCCGAAAGCGAGGCGACGCTGGCGGGCTACGAGGCCTGGCGCGAACTCTCGCTGCAATATCAGCTCGAAACCAACATTCTGAGCGCAGCCGAGGTTGCCGGGCGTTTCCCCGACGTGAAGGGGGCGTTTGTCGGCGGCATGGTCACACCGTCCGATGGACGTGCCGAACCCTGGCTGGCCGTCCCCGCCCTGGCGCGCGCCGCGCAGAAGCAGGGCGTGGCGGTGATCGAAAACTGTGCGGTCCGCACGCTCGACCTCGCTGGCGGCAGGATCACCGGCGTGATCACCGAAAAGGGGCGCGTCGCCTGCGAGCAGGTCGTTCTAGCCGCCGGGGCGTGGTCGACCTACTTCGCCGACAACGCCGGCATCGATCTGCCCCAGCTTGCCGTGCGTTCAACCGCAGCCCGGACCGTGACCGCGCCCGAGCATTACGGCAACAACATATACGTCCCCGGCCTGGCGCTGCGGCGGCGCAGCGACGGCAGCTACACGCTGTCGTCGGGCGACATTGCCGAGCATTATCTCTCGCGCAAATCGTTCAGACAGTTCCGTCGCTTCCTGCCGCTGATGAAGGTCGCCGCGCGCGACATCCAGATTCGTCCCAGCGCGCCGAAGGGCTACCCCGGAAGCTGGGGCATGGCGCGACGCTGGAACGGTGACGAGACCTCACCCTTCGAACAGATGCGCGTGCTCGACCCCGAACCCTCGGCCGAAGCCGTGCGCCGCATCGAACAACGCCTGCCGCAACGCTTCCCGAAGCTGGCCGGTGTCAAGCTCGCCGAGAGCTGGGCCGGCATGATCGATGTGACGCCCGATGCCGTGCCGACCCTGGGTGAACTCTCGATTCCCGGCCTGTTCGTGGCCACGGGTCTGTCGGGCCACGGCTTCGGCATCGGCCCCGCGGTCGGCCGCCTGATGGCCGATCTCGTGAGCGGCCGCGACCCCGGCCACGACCTCACCCGCTTCCGTCCCGGCCGTTTCTTCGACGGCAGTCCCATCGTGCCGGGTCCCTATTGACGCCGAATACCTGTTAAGAGGAATGCCCCCCTATGGAGATTGATGTTGAACGCCTGTGGCGTGGCTGGCGGCGGTCGCCGTTCCACAGTTTCCTCGAGATGGACCTGTCCGAATTCGACCGGGAGGCCGGAACCGTCAGCTTCTCGATCCCGTTCAAAGAAGGCTACAAGCGTTCGCCCAAGGAGGAGGGCATTCACGGTGGCGTTCTGGCCAGCATCATCGACATCGCCGCCGACTTCGCACTGGCCGTCGCCATGAACCGGATCAGCTTTCCCACCATCAACCTGCGTATCGATTACCTGCGCATGGCGGCAGACGGCGATCTCACCGCCCATGCCCGGACGATCAAAAAGGGCCGCACCGTCAGCGTCGCCGATGTGGAAATCTTCGATGCCAAGGGCCGCCTCTGCGCCATCGGCCGCGGCACCTACGCCACGGCGGAGTGAGGCGACTTCAGCGTCAACTCGCTCAACCTCGGTCGTGACAGGACCAAACGTGCGCTCGCCCCATCATCTCCCAATCTCCTCTCCGAACATCTCGCGCGCCTGCTTCTGCACCAGCAGGCGATCGATTTTGGCGGCGCCGTTCAGCGGCAGGGTGTCGAGTACAGCAACGCGGCGGGGGTGGGCGTATGCGGGGCCGTTCTCGAGACACCAGGCCTTGGCGGCAGCTTCATCGAGCGTACTGCCCTTGGTCACGGTGATCAGCGCCACCGGGGCTTCGCCCTTGATGGCGTGGGGCAACGGCACAACCGAGGCGTCGGTGATATCGGGGTGGCAAAGCAGAAGGTTCTCGACCTCCTTGGGATAGATGTTCTCACCGCCACAGTTGAACATGTCGTCGGTGCGTCCCATGAAATAGAACCAGCCGTCGTCATCACGGCGGAACAGGTCGCCGGTCTTGAGCCAGCCGTCGACGATTTTCTCCGCGTTCACATCGGGCCGGTTCCAGTAGCCCGGCGTCACACCAGGATTGCGGACCCAGATTTCACCTTCTGACGGATGTTCCAAGCCGTCGGCGCCGACGAGTTTCAGCTCGCCTTCAGGCAGGATCTTGCCGCAGCTCCCCGGCGGCACCCGCGTCACTCCCGGCGGCACGGCGATCGGCACCGGCCCGCCCTCCGTGAGCCCGTAGCTTTCGACACAGGGCACCCTGAAGGTCTCTTCGATGTCGCTGAGCAGCTCGGGCTGGACCGGCGCGCTGCCGACGCTGAGGCTCTTGAGGTGCGAGAGGTCGAGTTCGGCAATCAGATCACGGTGCTGCAGCAGCGCGGTGTAGACGGCGGGCACGCCGCCCGTGTTGGTGCAGCGATATTCGCTCAGCGCGCGCAGGAAGGGCTCGGGTTTGAAGTCGGGCAGGATGACGACAGAACCGCCGGCATGAAGCAGGGGCTTGAAGGTGCCCGCCATGGCGTTCTTGTGATACATCGGCACCGCGACCAGCGAGAGGTTGCCGCTCTTGTCGGGCCAGTGCTTCTGGAACACCCGGATGCCCCAGAGCTGGCCCGCGTGGGTCAGCACCACACCTTTGGGCCTGCCGGTCGACCCCGATGTGTAGGGCTGGAACGAAGGGTGATCGGGGGCCAGCGTCGGCGGTTCGAAGACCACCACCTGCTGCATCAGCAAGCCTTCGTAGTCCTGCCAGCCCGACGGCGCGGGGTCGAAGGCGACCAGGGGGTCGAGCCCGGCGGCCTCGCAAACCTCCACAATGAAACGGTTGGATGTCGGTTCCACGATGGCCGCGACCGATTCCGAATCGCGCACCGTGAACTCCAGCACATCGGCGCCCAGCTTCGTGCTGAGCGTCACGGGCACGACACCCGCACGCATCGCGCCATACATGATCTCGATGAACTCGAAGCGGTTGGCGATACACATCGCCAGCCGGTCGCCAGGCTTCAGGCCCATCGCACCCATCAAGTTGGCGACACGGTTCAGCCGCTCTTCAAGCTCGCCATAACGCACCTCGCGGGGCGCATCGCCTGTGAGGTCGATCATGGCGATCCGGTCGGGATGAGCGAGCGCGGGTTCGTGGCTGAAGTAGCCCAGATTGTTCGCACGTCTGGCGTCGATCATCACTTCCCCTGTACGGTTCATCCCAAGCTTCGCACCACACACCGCGTGTGGCCAGCCAGGAACCAAGGCGAGTATGGCGCAACGACCCAACATTCTGATCCTGTGCACCGACCAGCAGCGGGCCGACAGCCTGGGCTGTTACGGCAATGCACAGGCGCGCACTCCGGTGATCGACGCGCTGGCGGCACGTGGCCTACGCTTCGACAACCACATGACCCCGAACCAGATCTGCTGCCCCAGCCGCGGTACGATGATCACCGGGCTCTATCCGCGCCATCACGGCATGACGACCAACGGGCGCACCATGCATGACGGTCTGCCCACGCTGCCGGGGCTTCTGTCGCAGGCCGGCTACACGACCCACGCCGTGGGTAAGCTCCATCTGCAGCCGATCATGGCCGACGAGGCCCTACGATATCCCGAGTCCGTGCCGTTCTGGCAGGCCGGCCACGGCAGGGACTGGACCGGGCCCTACTTCGGCTACGACAGCGTCGATTTCATGATCGGCGAATCCCTGCTGGCGACCGAGGGCGGCCATCACGCCGCCTGGCTTCAGGAACACCATCCGGACATCATCCCACTCTACCACCCCGGCGCGGCGCTCGACGGACCGCTCCCTGATCTCGAAGAGGCATGGACGGCGGCCGTGCCCGACGAACTGCACTACAACACCTGGATCGCCGACCGCGCGATCGACGTAATCGAGCGCACCGACGGGCCGTTCATGCTGTTTGTCTCCACGCCGGACCCGCACCATCCCTTCAGCCCGCCGCGGCCCTGGGCCGACCTGTTCGAGGCCTCGGCCATGCCTTCACCCGGCGTTGTTCCCGGCGAGCGCGATGCCATGCCCGACTGGATGATTTCCCCCATGGCACTCGACCGGATCGACAACGCCGCCCCGGCGGTCGAACAGGGCGGTATGATGACCACCGATACGATTTCAACCGAGAGCATGGCCCGCGCCATCGCGTTCACCCGCGGCATGGAAACCCAGATTGATCACCAGTTCGGCCGCGTTCTAGCCGCGCTGGAGGCCCGCGACCTGCTGGACGAAACCATCTTGCTGTTCACCTCCGACCACGGCGAGTTCCTCGGCCAGCATGGCCTGCTGCACAAGGGCCCGCCGCCCTATGGCGATCTCAACCGGGTTGCTTTCGTGATGGCCGGACCCTTTGTGCCCGCAGGCGAAAGCACGCTGGCCCCCGGCAGCCACCTCGACATCATGCCGACACTGCTGGAGTTGGCGGGTGTGTCGGATGGCGGGTTGCAACAGGACGGCGAAAGCCTTGTTCCGGTGCTCGAAGGACGCGGCCTGGAACGGCGGGCGCGCTATCTGGAGTTTCACCCCCGGATCGATCCGCGCACCTACAACCACTCGATTGTGACCGAAGCTTGGCGGTTGACGCTCTACCCGCAGGCCGGGGGCGACTGGGGCGAACTCTATGACCTCAAGGACGACCCCGGAGAACACCGCAATCTGTTCAAAGATCCGGACTTCCGCATGATCCGCGACCGTCTGGCCTCACGGCTCATGCAGGGCCTGCCCGCCGACACCGAAGCCGGCACGGACCTGATCGCCAAGTGGTAGCTGCGGGCCGAAAGTGATTGCGCTTGATATGGATTTGGCGCTCTAGTTTGCGGAGATTTTGAAAGCGCGATCATGGCGCTGGCACAAACCATTGACACCACTTCGGCCGCCGAGCGATTCGCGCGGGACGGTTACATCTGCCCGGTCAATGTCGTGAGCCGAGACGACGCGCTGGCCTATCGCGCCGAGTTCGAATCGCTGACCGATCAGATTGCCAGCCGACGCCTCGGCAACAAGGGCCAGCTCAACCACGCCCACACCATCTTTCCCTTTGTCAGCGAGATCATCCGCCACCCGGCGATCCTGCAGACAGTGAAAGCGATCCTGGGGCACGACCTGCTTGTCTGGGCCACGACGTTCTTCACCAAGGAACCGCGCACGGAGTCATTCGTCAGCTGGCATCAGGACCTGCGTTACTGGGGTCTGTCGGGCGATGCGGAAGTCGCCGTGTGGGTCGCGCTGGGCGCCGTCCATGAAGAGCAGGGCTGCATGCGGTTCGTTCCGCAATCGCATCGCATGGACCTGCTGGAGCATCGCGACACCTTTGACGAAAAGAACTTCCTGACCCGCGGCCAGGAAGCGGTGATCGACATCGACGAGAGCAAGACTGTTCTGGCCGAGCTCGACCCCGGCCAAGCCTCCCTGCATCACGGCCGCCTGCTCCATGCGTCGGGGCCGAACCGGTCGGATGAACGACGGGTCGGCATGGTGATCAACTACATCGCACCTGAGATGAGGCAGACGGTCGGCTCCAGGGATTTTGCCATGCTGGTCCAGGGCGAGGACCGCTTCGGCCATTTTGAAATGATCCCTGAACCGACCGAGAATTTCTCCGCCGAGGGTCTGGCCTGGCATCAGCGACTTCTGGGTGCTCATAACGAGACGATCTACGACGGCGCCGGTGTGACCGAGACCTGAACTCGCGCCAACCTGCCTGCAAGAACAAGAAAGCCCCCGGCAGTTTCCCGCCGGGGGCTTTGCATTGATCGTCGATCAGATCAATCAGGCGGAGCCGTCGTTCCACTCGAACTCGGCGACCTGCCAGATGTAGCCGTTCGGTGTGATGACCGGTTCCAGGCCTTCGCGATACATCACGCCGTTTGGCGGGAACATCAGGAAGACGTAAGCACCGGTGTCTTCCATGATCTCCTGCATCCGGACATAGATGTCGTGACGCTTGGCCGTGTCGGTCTCGGCGAGACCGGCCGCGAACAATTCGTCGAACTCGGGATCGGACCAGCGCTCCCAGTTCCACACACCAACCTGGTCGGAGATGAACCACTGGGTCATCTGGCTGGGGTCCGGCGAGTCGAGATAGGACATGATCCAGAGTTCCAGACGCTGCCACTCGTCACCTTCCGATTCGAGGCCAAGTGCCCAGAACGGGCCGGCATCGAGCGGAACGACTTCGACGTTGAGGCCGATCTCGGCAAGGTTCGCCTGGATGATCGTGGCCGCAGCCATACGGTCGGCGACGTTGATCGTCTTGAGTGTTACGGTCATACCTTCGGCACCAGCCTCTGCGATCAATGCCCGAGCGGCATCGAGGTCTGGTGTCATGAATTTGCCCTCTTCGCGATACCCAACCAGACCTGGCGGCACAATACCGTGTGCGCGCACACCAACATTGTTCCAAGCACCTTCAAGAACAGTATCAACATCCACGGCATGTTGGATGGCACGACGGACCCGGATGTCCTGAAGATTCGGATGGTCTGTATTCATGCCCATCCAGTACCACTGGGTGCCGGAATACTGCTTCACGATGGCGTCGGCAGGCGGGCTTTCGAGCAGACGCGGAATGGCGTCGATCGCGATGCCGGTGATGTCGACTTCACCGGCTTCGAAGGCGATTTCAGCCGTCTTCTCTTCGTCGATGATAATGAACTTCACATCCGAGATACCCGGCGCGGAACCGCCCCAATTGGGGTTCGGCTCAAGAGTGTAGCTCTGCTTCTGCACCCACTCGGAAACACGGTAGTAGCCGCAATAGAAGTTGAAGATGCCGTCGTACTTGCCGCCGGCAGCCTCGACCGCAACCTTCGAGACAATCGTGCCCGTGCCGTCGCACAGCCAGGTCAGCCAGATAGGCGCGAAGGGCTGGTTCATGTGAATGATGCCCGAGTGCGAACCGGTTACCTCGACATGGTCGAGCGCGACAGCCTTGTCCTTCCACTCCGAGACCTGCATGCGCTCGAGCGAGTACTTCACGTCCTCGGCGTTGAGCTCACCGATCTCTTCATGGGTGGTGCCGTCGTACCACATGATCCCCTGCTTCAGTTCGAAGCTAATGGTCTGCGGATCGACCTGCTCGAGCGAGGACACGAACTCACTGGGCTCCCAGTCCCACGAATCGCCGCTGTTGATGTACTTGGCGAGGCGCGCCAGGCAGGCGTACTGCAGGACCATCTCGAAACCGCCGACCATGTAGCCGGGATCGGTCGAGGTGATCGTGCGGTTGGTGCGGATGCGCAGCGGGCGGTCGGACTGGGCCCAGGCGCTGTTCGGATCCAGCAGGCCATCGACCATACCGGCCGCAGCAGCCGAGGCCGCGGTGGCCTTGAGCATGTTGCGGCGTGAAAGTTTCTGTGACGTCATTGTAGTGCCTCCCTGCAAAGTACTTTTGACTTATGCGCAATCCTTTCAGGTCGCCTGCGAGGGGTCAATACACCCACAAGCACGAGGCTGCGCGTCCCGCGTGCGGCGCAGAGCGCCTACACACCATCTCTCGGGATCGTCTCCCCCCAGCTCTTCGACCAGATGCGCACCCCGCTGTCGTGAGCCTCCGCATGGGTGGTGAGCAGGAAGTCGGTTTCGGTCGCGGTGAGTTCGAACCGCGTGTCGATCCTGGTGTCCCAGGCGTCGCCGCGCTTGAGCGTGGCGTGATAGTCGACGCGGCCCCGGGCCGACAGGGGCTCGCCGTCACGGATCG
>CEUQ01103557.1_pt1 | contig 10375 bp, 11 predicted proteins | sample 361491 | NCBI WGS metagenome assembly CEUQ01 (sample SAMEA2622796, study PRJEB7988) | marine metagenome | biome: marine biome (ENVO:00000447); feature: marine epipelagic mixed layer (ENVO:xxxxxxxxx); material: "saline water (ENVO:00002010), including plankton (ENVO:xxxxxxxx)" | depth 120 m | reverse complement strand
ATATAAACTTTTGAACAACCACCAGCTAATGCAGCTAATCCAGTAACTAGGCCAATTGGCCCACATCCCATCACAAGCCCAATTTGACCTGGCTTTATTTTTGCTTTTGTAACACCCTGCATACCAACAGCTAGCGGTTCTACCATTGCTCCTTCAGCATAAGACATATTATCAGGAATTTTAAATACCATATCTCCAGGGAAAACTACCTCGGGGGCAAGACAACCATGTATTGGAGGTGTTGCCCAAAATTTTACTTGTTGATCATAATTGTACATTCCTAACTTGTATTCTTTAGATTTTTTACTTACTACTTGTGGTTCTATGCAAACTCTATCACCTTCTTTTAAAATTTTTTCATTTTTGCCTACAGCTATAATTGTTCCTGAACCTTCGTGACCTAAAACCATTGGTTCATTTACATGCCATTGCCCAATCTTTCCGTGTTCATAATAATGAATATCTGATCCACAAATACCAACTGTATGCATTTTTATTTTTACATCATCTGGGCCTACCTCAGTAGGAAGATTAATATCACGTAAGTTTAATTCTAGTTGTTTTTCTAATACTAAAGCTTTCATCTTTATCCTTTCCAAATAACGTAAATTATCCATAAAACACCAATTCCAATTGCAATATTTATAGATAGATATTGTTCCATAAAACGCATCCATAGAAGCTGAAGTGCTACAAAACTAATTGTTCCAATAAACAATCTATCAAACCAATTAGTTTTTATTGGAAGAAAACCTCTTGAATTTTTTTTCATTTTAACCTTTTACTGCTCCAAATGTTAATCCAGAAACAATATATTTTTGAACAAGAGCTAAAAATATAAGGGCAGGTAACATTGAAACTACTGCAACAGCAGCCATCGTTCCCCATTCAGTACCCGTAGTAGTTACAAATTCTGAAAGTCCAGTAGGTATAGTTCTAGCATACACACTCGTTAGAGTAGCTGCCAAAAGATACTCATTCCACGCAAATAAAAAACTCAGCAAAGCAGTTACTGCAATACCAGGCGCTGCTAATGGTACAATTAATTTTGTTATAACTGTAAATAAATTTGCTCCATCAACAATCATAGCCTCATCTAAGTCTTTTGGTATTCCATCAAATATGCCTTTAAGCAACCATATCGCAAAGGGTAGGTTGAATACACAATATAAAAGTATTAATCCAATTTTTGTATCAAATAAATTGCTATCTCCATATTTGAATACAAGTGTAAATAAAAGAAACAGAGGTAACATAAAAGCTGCAGGTGGAGCCATCCTATTAGTCATAGTCCAAAAGAAAATTGTTTCTGCTCCCGCAATTTTATATCTAGACAATGCATATGTTGCCATAATAGCTAGTATAGTTACTAGTAAAGCATTGGACGTTGCAACAATTATTGAGTTCATTAGATAATCACCAAATACTCCATCAACGAAAGGTCTTGTATAATTTTTCCAATGAATTTTTTCTAAGAATGTAGGATAAAGATTTGGTTTTCCATAAAGTTGAACTGGTGTTCTTGTAGATACTAAGATCATCCAATAAATTGGAAAGAGTGTTATAATTGTAAACAGACTCCATATTACAACCGAGAAAGTTTTATAAAGTACTTTATTCATCTTCATTTGCTTTACCTCTTGAAACCATTACTGAATATAAAATCCAACAAATAACTATTGTTATATACAAATACAATACAGACATTGCAGAACCATATCCATAAGTTCTTTTTTCAAATACTTCTTTCCAAATATGTATTCCTGTAAATCTAGTTGAATAACCTGGTCCTCCAGCAGTTAGCATCCAAACTTCATCAACAATTTTAAGTGAATCCATCATTCTGATAAAAATAACAACTATTAATACTGGCACTAACATTGGAATAGTAATGTATATAAAAATTTGAAAATTATTAGCTCCATCAATTTTTGCTGATTCGTAAGGATCTTGTGGTAGGGCACTTAAACCTGCTAACAATGTTAAAGTCACAAAGGGAGTCCAGTGCCATACATCCATTACGACAATTGTCCAGAAAGCTTGAGCTTCTGAACTCATATAATTTAATTTAAATCCAAATAATTCTTTTGCTAGAAAAGGAATTGGTCCTAAACCTTGAACTAAAAAAAGTTTAAATATGGCACCCACAACTATAGGTGCGATTACTAAAGGAAGTGTATGCACACTTCTAAAAAATGCTTTTAAAGGAAATGAGCTAAGTAGTGATAATGCTAATAAAAAACCAAGAGTTAATTCTATAGCTAAAGTTACAACAGCAAACCTTATAGATCGCCAAACAGATTCTATAAAAAAATTATCAAAAACTAATTCTCTGTAATTATAACCAAAGTTAATAAATTCCATTTCTTTATTTTTGCCAAGAGGCATCCAATTAAAAAAACCAACATAGAGAACGTAAAGAAATGGAAGTAGTCCAACAATAATCAGTATAACTATTGTAGGCGATAATAATAGCCAAGCTGTTCTTGATGAGTTCATAATTATTTTTTAGAGGAAGGCATGCATTGATGCCTTCCTAAAATTAATATTATTAGTTTTGATATCCTAAGTCTTTCATAACTTTATCAAGTGCTTTACAAGCACCGTCTAAAGCATCTGAAGGAGACATTTCACCAGCTAAAGCAGCATAAGTGAATGGGTCAATCGCAGCTCTACCAGCAGCGTGGAAAGGATACATTGGCGCACCAGCATATAAATAGCCAGTGTTTTGCATCAATGTGAAATATCCATCAGCAATTTGATCCATAGCAGCTACTTTTGGATCATCATAAGTAGAGTAGTGCGTAATACGTGCACCAGCTACAGCCCAATCTGCTTGAACTTCACTTTGCGCTATATATTGTAACCAAAGTAAAGTTGCTTCTTTGTTTTTAGATGAATGCGGAATACCGTATGCACCTCCATCAAAGTAACCGATGTAACCTTCACCGGAAGCAGCTTGTGTCATAACTCCTGGAGCGGTTGGTGGTTGCATAACACCCACATTACCAACAACTACTGATTTTTCTTCATTAGAAGCAATCCATGCAGCGTTTTCTCCATAAACCCAACCTTGTGCAGCTCTACCAGCAGCAAATGTTGAAGCTACTTCACTCCAAGTACTTTGTAGTGCTTCTGGCGGTGCGAATTCTAGCATTGAAGTCCAGAAAGTTAGAGCAGCTTTTGCTCTTGCACCATTTAATGATCCGCCACCTTCTACACAAGAATGGAAATCATCACTTACACCCCAGTTATATAAACCAAAAGAAGGACCAATTGATTCTAGGAATTCGTAAGTTGAAGCTGGGTGTCCAGTATGACCTTGTACAGTAGTACCCCAACATTCCATACCTTTTTCTGCACAGTATCCAGTGAAGAATTCAGCATTATCTCTCCACTGTGCAAAAGAAGTTGCAGGAGCTAGAGGATAACCATATTTTTTTTGGAAACCTGATTTAGCATCAGCTGCTCCAAATAGATCTTTTCTGTATAAATATACTTTAACAAATGCTTCCATTGGCATACCAAAAACATCACCGCTTGCATCTTTAAAATAATCGATGAAAGTAGTGAAATCATCCATGTTAACCATTGGAGCTACAAGATCTGGCTGATCTTTTAGTGATTGAGTAATGTTTACTAAAAAATCTCTGTCCAAGTAAGAATAAACAATATCTTGTTCAATATATACAAAGTCATAAATACCAGAATTTGCTTCCATATCTTTAATAGCTTTGTCATACATTTGATCCCAAGATGTATTTTCTAATTGAACTTTAATGCCTGTTAGTTCCTCAAATTCTTTAGCTAACACTTCTCCAGCAAATTGACCTGGAGGTGTGTTTTCAGCAACTCCTTGAATAACAGTACCTGCATAAGGAGCTCCAGCTTTTTTCCACCACTCTGCATGTCCATCTGCATATACGGCAAAAGAAAAAGTCGAAACTAGAAGGGCAATAATTAATTTTTTCATATTTCCTCCTGTAAATTATGTTTAAAATTAAACATTTTTGATCTTATGCAGATTAAAATCTATTTCAAGATATTTAAAAGAAATATTTTGTAAAAAAAAATTTTTTATTGTTTCTAAAAAATACTAGTAATTTCCTTACTTTTATTGTTATAATTCAATGTTTAAAAAAAAAGAAATATGATTTTAGAAAGATTCAAAGTTACAGATAAGGTAGCAATTGTCACAGGAGGCACAAGAGGCATTGGTTTAGCAATTGCAAATGCACTTGGTGAAGCTGGAGCCAAACTTGTTGTTACAAGTAGAACTGATAAATTTGGAGGCTTAGATATTTTAAAAAAAGCTGGCTACGATGTCTCTTTTTTTGAAAGTGATATGCATGATAGGTCTGTACCGCAAAAAATAATAGACTTTACTTTAGAAAAACATGGCAGAATTGATATTCTTGTTAATAATGCGGGAGTAGCTCAGCATGGTGAAATGGAAGAATACAATGATCAATTGTTAGACAATATTATGAATATTAATGTTGATTCTGTTTTTCGTATGTGTCGTTCAGTTATTACTCCAATGAAAAAACAAGGTGAAGGAGTAATCCTTAACATAGGATCAATCTCAGGATTAGTATCGAATATTCCTCAACCCCAAGTAGCTTATAACGCTTCTAAAGCAGCTGTACATATGATGACTAAAAGCTTAGCAAGTGATTTTGCTGATCAAAACATTAGAGTTAATGCATTAGCTCCTGGATATTTTAGAACTGAAATGACAAATCTTCCAAAAGAAAATGAACATTGGTATCCAACATGGGATAAATTAACTCCATTAAATAGAATGGCAGAAACAGATGAAATCGGAGCTGCTGCCTTATTCCTTTGTAGTCCAGCTTCTAGTTATGTGACAGGTGAAGTATTAGTTATTGATGGTGGATATACAACAAGATAATTAATGGAAGAAAGATCTGAGTATATTGTTGTTGGTGGCGGTGCTTCAGGCTGTGCAGTAACTTCACAATTATTAAAAAACAATAACAAAGTAACTTTGTTTGAAGCAGGCCATAATAATAAAAATTTTTTAATTAATTGGCCAGCTGGTTTCTTCAAATTTATTAATAAATCTAAATTTGCAACCTATCATAAAACGAAACCTCAAAAACATTTATTTAATAGAGAAAATATTGTTCCTCAAGGAAATGTTTTAGGGGGTGGTACATCTATAAATGCTCAAGTGTATATGAGAGGTAGACCTGAGGATTATAACGAATGGAATGATATTTTGAGTGTTAATAATAATAAAGCAGATTGGGATTGGGAAACTCTTCTGCCTTACTTTAGAAATATGGAAACTAATAGTACATTTAATAATCAACACCATAGCCAAGAAGGACCACTTCAAGTATCTCACTGTAAGTACATAAATGAGTTAACTCATGACTTTGTAAATTCTGTTGCATCTCTAGGTTTGAATATTGTTGATGATTTTAATGGTGATAATCCCCAAAATGGGGTTGGATATTATCAATTCATGAATAGCAATGGTCAGAGAAGCTCTGCAGCTAATGCATATATCGATCCTGAAAGAAACAATCCAAATTTAAGTTTAAAACTGAATTCAACTATAAAAAAACTGATAATTGATAATAATAAAGTAATTGGAGTTGAATACGTTAGCCATAATGGTAAGCACAATAAATATTTTGCTGAAAAAGAGGTTATTTTAGCTCCTGGATCATTCATTACTCCAAAGATTTTAATGTTATCTGGCATAGGTGATGAAGAAGAACTGTCTGAACATAATATAGAATGTATTCAACACTTACCAGGTGTTGGAAAAAATTTAATGGATCATCCTGAGTGCCCATTAATTGCAAGAGCAAATGGCAAATATGGATATTATAAACAAGGTGAAGGATGGCGTATGATCAAAAATGGAATTGAATTTTTGATCAGTGGTAAAGGATTAATTAATTCTGTTGGTGTTGAAGCTGGGGCTTTTGTTAACCCACTAAACAGGGATGATTTATCTTACATACAAGCTTTTTTTGTTCCAAGCATTTATATGAACGCAGATACAATTGGCGTAATTGAGCCTGATTATGGAATGTCTATTACAACTGTTATGACAAAACCAAAATCCAGAGGTTACGTAAAACTTAAGTCATCGAATTATGAAGATTCACTTGAAATAGACTTAAATCTTTTAAAACATGAAGATGATTTAAAAATGATGGTTGCAGGTCAAAAGTTTTTTATGGAGTCACTTAAGCAAGGTCCATTATCAGCTAAAGTAGATGAAATAATATTGCCAAATCAAAAAGATTTAGACGATAAAAAAATTGAAGAGCATTGTAAAAGATTTGTAAGAACAAACTACCATCCAGCAGGAACTGCAAAAATGGGTGCTGACAATGATGATATGTCGGTTCTCAATTCCAAGTTACAGGTAAGGGGTGTAGAAAATTTAAGAGTATGTGATATGTCAGCAATGCCAATTATTAATTCTGGAAACACTTCAGCGCCTGCTATGATGCTAGGTTTAAGATGCGGTGATTTCTTAACAGCTCATTAATATATTATAATGAATAATAAGGTCATGCTTATAACGGGGGCTACTTCTGGTATAGGTAAATCTTTAGCTGAATTTTATTATAAAAAAAAATACAGATTAATATTAACTGGGAGCTCTGAAGAAAAAATAAATAAATTGAGAAAAAAATTCAAAAAAAATTCATTAATTGTGTGTTGTGATTTAACAAAATCAAAAGACATTAAATTACTTGTAAGAGAGAGTATAAAAAAATTTAAAAAAATAGATATTTTAGTTGCTAATGCCGGCTTGTATGAACCTGACAAGATTATTTCTGGCAACCCAGATAGATGGGATAAAGTTATAAGCTTAAATGTATCTAGTGTTTTTAGACTTATAAATTTGGTTTTACCTTATATGAAAAAAAATAAATTTGGTGATATTGCAATAACGAGTTCTATTTCAGGGCATCAGGCAATTTACTGGGAGCCAGTTTATAGTGCTTCGAAACATGCAATTCAATCATTTGCACATGGCTTAAGAACACAGGTTTCAAAATTTAATATTAGAGTTATTTCAATCGCTCCCGGTGTAGTTTTAACAGAGCTTTGGGGTATTAATCCTGATACTGACAAAGCAAAAATTAAACATTTAGTAAAAAAGGGCACTGCCTTGAAAACTAGGGATGTTGTTGAGTGTTTTGATTTTGCATTAAGTAGAGATAGAGGAACGACTATAAGAGATATCGTTGTATTACCAACTAATCAAGAAATCTAATTATTCTTTAAATAAAAAAATATTTGCACTAACTGTAATGTTATCTTTAAGTATTGCAGTATTACTCCATTGACCTATACCAATATTATAGTCATTTCTTGAAAAATTAAATTTAGTCTTAATTTGTACAAAATCTCTACTTAATTCGTTAACATTTATAGGAACTGCAATTTCTTTGCTTATTCCCTTAATTGTTAATTCAACTAATAGTGAAAGTTCATTTTCATTTTCATATTTAAAACTTTTTGTATCAATTACTCCCAAAGGATATTTGTTTAAATCAAAAAAAATTTCACTTAAAAGTAAATCTAAATATTTTTCATAATTTATTTTTATACTGCTAATATCAACAGAAATTATAGCTTTATTATTATTTTTATTATCTAAATTAAGTTCAACAAAACCATTTATTTCTTTAAACTCACCTTTAACGTTATTAGCAAAAAGAACAGGCAGTTCAAATTTAATATAAGAAGCATTTTTATCAATAATCCATTTTTCAGTTGCAAATAATTGAAAAGAAGAAAAAAAAATTAAAGAAAAAATAATTTGAATAAAATTAAATTTTATCTTCGATATATTTTCTAGCAAGTTTATCAGCTTTTTCATTGTATACATTATTTGCGTGACCCTTGACCCAATTCCATTTGATATGATGCTTGCTAATTTGATCATCCAACTTCATCCACAAATCTTTATTTTTCACTGGTTTTTTGTTTGCAGTTTTCCAACCATTTTGTTTCCAGTTATTGATCCATTTTTCTATACCATCTTTTAAATATTTACTATCTGTATAAATTTCTAAATTTTTTGAATTAAAATTATAAATTATTGCTTCTATTGCTGCTGTTAATTCCATACGATTGTTTGTTGTATTATCTTCACCGCCATTTAAAAATACCGGCTCTTTTTCATTTTCAAGTATTACGGCACCCCAACCACCTATGCCAGGGTTACCAGAGCATGCTCCATCTGTGTAAACTTTTATCATACCTCTATAACAGAGTTATGTTGATGCCATTTTAAGATCTCGTAATACTCGATTGGATCTTTTTTAATAACAATTGCATCATTAGGGTGAAACATAAAGTCATGAAGTCTTGTAACCAAAATTCTAACCGCAGCTGCTCTTAAAATTATATTAAAAGACTCAATTTCAATATCTTGAAGTTTCCTTTCAGAGTTATAGCCATTTAAAATTGAGTTAAATAAATTTTTATTAAATACACTTCCTTTTTTTTCAAAACACCAATCATTTACTAAAATTGCAATATCATAAAGATAAAAATCATAGCAAGAAAAATAAAAGTCAATAACTCCAGAAACTTTATTATCAATAAAGAAAATATTATCTTTAAACAAATCAGCATGAATAATTCCACTTGGTAAATGTTTAGGCCATTTCTTTTCTATTATTGGTAATTCAATTTTTAGATTATCTAAGATTTCTTTAAACTGATTATTTTCTTCTTTACTGCATTTAAAAAATATTTTTTTCCATTCTTCTAAGCTAAGGCTATTTTTTCTTTTTAAATCAAATTGATTTGTAAGCTTGTGTAATTTACCAGTTATTTTTCCTATTTCTTTGCATATATCTTGTCCAGAGATTTCTATTTTATTTCCTTCAATAAATGAAATAATTACTGCTTTTTTATTTTTGAGTGAATTAATGACATTTCCATTAATATCTTTTATGGGCTTTGGACACGAAAAATTATTTTCGTTTAAATAAAACTTAAGATCCATAAAAAAAGGTAGATCATTTTTGTTAACTCTTTTTTCAAAAATAGTTAATATATATGGAGCTCCATCACAAATAATTTTATAATTAGTATTTTCAATACCTTCAACAATATCTTGATAGCTATTTAATTTTCCTAAATTATAGGATGTAAGAAACTCATTTATATCTTTTTCATCTAATTTAGTAAATACAGCCATATTATATTAGCTTTTCAATTTTTGGGGAATCTTAAAATAAATATCCTCTTTTTCATAATGCGCTTCATTAATATTTACTTCGAAATCCTTTTTTAAATTATCTATTAATTTTTTAACCAATATCTCAGGAGAAGATGCACTCGCAGTAATTCCAATATTATTGGATTCATTAAAAATATTAAGATTGATAGAGTCAACATCCTCAACAAGTATAGCTTTTTTAGAACCATAATTTTTAGCAACTTCAACTAAGCGCAATGAATTTGAAGAATTGCTAGCACCAATAATTAGAAAATAATCACAAAGACTAGCAACTTTCTTTACTGCTTCTTGTCTATTTGTTGTTGCATAACAAATATCATTTTTTTTTGGCTCAATTACATTTGTAAATTGAGATTTAATTTCTTTAATAATATCGAATGTATCATCTACAGATAATGTTGTTTGTGTTACATAAGCAATTTCTTGATCTTTATTCACAGGTACTTTCTTAACATCTTCAATATTTTCGACTAAATATATTTCTTGGTCAGTTTGGCCCATAGTGCCTATAACTTCAGGATGATTCCTGTGACCAATTAAAATTACAGGTAATTTTTTTTTATCAAAATGCTCAACTTCTTTATGAATTTTGCTTACTAGGGGACATGTTGCATCGTAGTAAACAAGGTTAAGCTCCAATGCTTCCGTAGGAACAGATTTTGGCACTCCATGTGCAGAAAAAATTACGGGCCTACTTTTATCAGTTATTTCACTTAACTCTTCAACAAATATTGCACCTTCAGATTTTAAATTTTCAACAACAAATTTATTGTGAACTATTTCATGCCTTACATAAACAGGTTTGCCATATTTTTTTAGAGCACTTTTTACCATTTCTATAGCTCGATCTACTCCAGCACAAAAACCTCTGGGTCCTGCTAAATAAATATTAAGCTTTTTAGTCATCTATTTAATTAATCTGCATTGTTATTTGATACAATTTTATTGTAATATATTATTTGTGAAAAGATTTTTAGTTATTTTTGGTCTACTTGCACTTGTAAATTGCTCATTTAGTGACAATAAAAACGATAAATCTGAGATATTCTCGTGCCCAAACATTTATTTTTCAGCAGAACATAAAACATATGTAAAATCAAGGGATGCAAATTCAGATCT
>CEUQ01176596.1_pt1 | contig 10411 bp, 10 predicted proteins | sample 361491 | NCBI WGS metagenome assembly CEUQ01 (sample SAMEA2622796, study PRJEB7988) | marine metagenome | biome: marine biome (ENVO:00000447); feature: marine epipelagic mixed layer (ENVO:xxxxxxxxx); material: "saline water (ENVO:00002010), including plankton (ENVO:xxxxxxxx)" | depth 120 m | reverse complement strand
GCGCCTGCGGCAAGGTCGTTGACGATAAAGCCGACGTGGTCAAATCCGACGTCCAGGACCATACGATTCTGGCCGGGCAACTAACCGGACGTGCCGGAATAACAACCGCGTCCGACGGTCACTAGGCGCTCCTTCTCGTCATACACATCGATGTCCACCACGCCAACAGTACGCCCGGCCCGCCGCACGGTTGCTACTGCATACAGGTCCGTGTTCATGGCCGGCCGCAGATAGTCGACGCGATAGTTGATAGTGGGTACCGGCGCCCCTACGTGCAGACCCATCGCGTAGTCACCCACAGTGTCAATAAACGCGGCGATGGGGCCCCCGTGCCACTGACCCGTACCGGCGCGTCGCTCAAATTCCGGACGCATCGGCATCGTCATTTTCAGAGTCAGGTTGTCGTAGCCGATTTCCGTGAGGGTCGCCTGACAGAAGGCATTAAACGGTGAACCGCTGATGCGCGCCTGCCACTCCTCGATGTTTAGTTGTTCAGTCAAGTGAAACTCCTCTGAATAATGCTGTTTAAGCGGCGCGCATGATGTCTGCGAACTGGTCACAGGCGGCATATATGTCGCTCAGGTGGGGCCGGTCCAGGTTGGGTACCAGTACCTGCAGGCCGGCTTCCGAGAAGGCACCGATATCATCGACGATCGCTTCGTTGGAACCGGTGAATGCCATACGCACTCCGTCTTTGTCCTTGATCTCACGACCCATGGTCAGGTGTGGCGCAAACATGGCAATTTGCAACTCACCCGGATCGCGTCCCGCGGCTTCTGTTCGCGTACGCACATCCGCGAGCCCTGCTTTGAAGCGCTCCAACGTATATAGCGGCGCTTTGGGGTTGACGGAGACCGGATACCAGCCATCACCGTGCAACGCGACACGCCGGCGCGCGGCCGCGCCTTCGCCGCCGATCCAGACAGGCGGGCCGCCCTCCTGGACGGGCTTGGGCGCGAACATGATGTCGTTGAACTTCACGAACTCGCCATCAAAATGACAGATCTCATCGCGCCACAACACGCGGAACGCCCGCAGATATTCCGCGGTCGCGCCACCGCGACGATCGTACGGTGGTGAGTCAAGTGCCGCCATCTCCTCGCGCATCCACCCGGCACCGGCGCCGATGGTGACGCGCCCGCCGCTCAGGACATCAACCGTTGCGATGGCCTTGGCAGCCAGTACCGCCTGTCGATGTGGCACAACCATCACCGATGTGAACAGGCGGATGGTGTTGGTGGCGTGGGCCAGGAAGCCGAGTGTGGTCAGCGTCTCCAGGCATTCCCCTTCCGCGGCACCTGCCCATGATCCATCGGCCGTATAAGGATAAGCGGAATCGATGGCCGCGCTGACAACCACGTGATCACTGACGCCGAAATAGTCGAAGTCGAGGCTTTCGCAATGTAGTGCGGCCCCGGCGATGGCATCTGGCGTGACGGTGGCCCCACGCGTGAACATATGAAATCCGAACTTCATGCCCCTGTCCTCCAAATACCGGTTGTCATCTGATTAGGCGTTCATCAAGCGCTGGTGGCTACGCGGCTTGCCGCTGACTCGGCCAATTGTTTGCGGTCGACTTTGTTGGTGCCGGCAAGCGGCAGGATGTCCGCAAAAAACACGTGGCGCGGGTGTTGATAGGCGGGACCGTTCGCAATCGTGTGCTGCTTGACGTCGTCGACCGTGGGAACGGGATCCCCCGACGGTACGACGAATGCAACTGGCATCTGTCCTCGCACGGCGTCCTCGACCGGCACGACGCACGCTTGGGCAACGCCGGGGTGGGATTCGATAATGCGCTCCACTTCTTCGGGAAAGACGTTCTCACCGTTGCACACGAACATGTCATCGTCGCGACCCACGAAGGTATAGAAGCCGTCAGAATCGCGCCGCATGATATCGCCGGTGTTGTAATAACCGTCGGCTGACATGACCGAGGCAGTCTTCTCCGGAAGGTTGTGATAGCCCGGCGTCACAGCGGGACATTTGACCGCCAATACACCTTGCTCCGCATTCAGGTTATCGCCATCCACCAGTCGCATGTCCACGTCGGGATGGGCAACGCCTAACGCAAGATCAGGCGTTGGTTTACGGTCGGGGTGTGGCACAAACGCGACGGGGCCGGATTCCGTAGTGCCATAACCCAGTTGAATCGCGGCGGTTGAAAAGATCTCGCGCAGTTCGTTCACGAGACCCATCGTGACCGGCGCGGACCCCATACGGACGCTCCTGACCGATGTCAGGTCAGTTTGGGCGAGCAGTTCTTTTTGTTGTGCGACCAATGCCATCATCGTCGGTACCGACGTGAGCCAGGTGCACCGGTAACGCGCTATGGCTGCGATATAGGTCGCGGCGGAGAACTGCGGCAACAACACGGTGCGCGCACCCGCAAACGCGGCAAACTTGGCGATTGCCAGAGCGTTCATGTGATAGAGCGGCGCCGCCACCAGCAGTCGTTCGGTCGCGTAGTCAACGCCAGCCTGCAGGCGTTTATCGATAACCCATCGGTGTCCGAAATGCGTGAGTGGGACACCCTTCGGTTTGCCGGTTGAGCCGGATGTGTACAGAAACATCGCGACTTCGTCATCCGCAGGTGCAATCGAATCGAAGTCGCCGGGTTCACAGAGAGCGGTGAACCCGGCGGTATCATCAAACGACACCTGCGGGATGTCGCGCGGCACCAGCAGCGCGCGCTCGTTGTCCACAAACGCGAGCTTCGCGCCTGAGTCGCGCAACACGTACTCCACGGTGTCGGCGGCTAGTTTGTGATTGACGGGCACACTGACGAGGCCTGCGCGCATCGTGCCGTAGTATGCCGTCAGATACTCTGCCCGATTACTTGCGAGAATGGCGACGCGGTCGCCACGGCTGAGTCCACGCTTCAGGAGTCCGCGCGCGATGGCGTCGCTCTGTTGCTCGATATCGCGGCCTGTCCACTCAACCGGTACGTCTGGAACACGGCAATCGATCAGCATGACGCGGTCTGCACACACGTCTAGGTTGATGAGTTGACCTAGATTGCGGGACATGTATTGGAAGCCTCGGGCTGGTAACCGGGCCAAGAAGGTAGCACGATCGACGCCCCTAGCTGGAACACAGGACACACGGCAGTGAATACAAAATCCAATCCGACGACGATGAGCCCACCACTCGGCAACTATTCACACACGGTAAACGTACCACCAGGCGCTAGCTGGCTCGTGATCTCGGGACAGGTTGGCGTTGACAAGAACGGCAAGGTTGCGCGTGGTGTAGAGCGTCAGACGGAGCGCGCTTTTCGAAACATACTCGCCGCCCTGAAAGCGTCCGGCATGGGCAAACAGGATATCGTCAAGTTCACGATATACCTCACAGATTCGCGTTTTGTAGAGGCCTTCAGGCGCGGACGGGACAAAGTATTGGGCGATATGGTGGGCCCGGCTTCCACGTTGCTCATCGTGAACGGATTGGCGGCACCTGACTTGCTGGTCGAAGTCGAAGCAGTGGCCGCCAAGGTCCCGGAGTAATCGTGCAATTAGGTTGATGTGCACTATGGTATGCGTATGACGTTACAGACGATTGGCACGCCTGCTGCCGTAGAAGCCGCCTTTGTCGGTGCAGTCAGGCCGAGTGCGCCGCTGCCCTACTCGCCATACCGCGTATTCACACGCGAGGACTGGGCGCGACTGCGAGCCGACACACCCATGACGCTGACGTCGCAGCAACTCGATGAGCTGTCAGGTTTGATCGAGAATCTGTCCGTGGCGGAGGTTGAGCACGTTTATCTGCCGCTCTCGCGTCTGTTGAATCTGTATGTGCAGGCGTCACAACAGCTGCACTCGGTATCAACAACCTTCCTCGGCAGACCTGACGACAAGATGCCTTTTATCATCGGTATTGCGGGTTCAGTTGCGGTAGGAAAAAGCACAACCGCCCGTGTGTTACGCGCGCTACTGGCTCAGTGGCCCGATCATCCGCGTGTTGATTCGATCACAACGGACGGATTCCTGTACCCAAACGCCGTGTTGGAGCAACGCGGCATCATGTCGCGCAAGGGTTTCCCCGAAAGCTTTGATATCGAGGCGTTACTCGGGTTTCTGGGGGAGGTGAAGTCCGGCGTCGAAGCCGTGCATGCGCCTGTGTATTCGCATTTCCACTACGACATCATGCCGGATGAAACGACCACCATCCGCCGGCCCGACATATTGATCGTTGAGGGTCTGAACGTACTACAGTCCGCGCGTTTGCCATCCAATGGTGATGCGATTCCGTACGTGTCCGATTTCTTCGACTTCTCTATCTTCCTGGACGCCGACTCTGCCGTGATCGAAGACTGGTATATCGAACGGTTCCTGAAGTTACGAGAGACGGCTTTTACAGATCCTGACGCTTATTTCCACCGTTACGCGAGCCTGAATGACCCTGAAGCCCGCAGTATGGCGCGCGAGATCTGGCGTACGATCAACTTCAAGAATCTGACAGAAAACATCGTGCCAACGCGACTGCGCGCGCACCTGATCTTACGTAAGAGCGCTGATCATCATGTCGAGAGTGTGTCGTTACGCAAACTCTAATCGACGGTAACCACAACTTTTCCGATCGCAGTTCTCTCCAGCAGTTTTGACAGCGCCGCGCCGGTCTGCTTAAGCGGCAGCACGGAGTCGATACGAGGGTGCAGCAAGCCGTCAGCATAAAAGTCGTTCAGTTCGGAGAAAACGCGCTGGTAGTGTCCGTGGTCCGCGCGTGAGTAGATACTGAACCCGTAACCCGCGACGCTGATGTTCTTCAGCAGCAGATAGTTAGCGGGGATCTGTTGGATGGTGCCCGCGGCGAATCCGATCACAATCAGGCGTCCATCCCGATTGGTGCAGCGTAGCGACTGGTCGAAGACGTCGCCGCCTACCGGATCCAATACCACGTCTACGCCGCCCACGGACGCCTTCACCGCATCGCGCACGGACTCTTCGCGATAGTTGATGGTGTGGTCAGCGCCTTGCTCCACGCAGGCCGCCAACTTGTGTGGCGCGCCGCCAGTGGCGACGACGGTGGCGCCCATCGCTTTTGCGACATCCACTGCCGCAAGTCCAACACCGCCCGCCGCACCGTGCACCATAGCCGTCTCGCCGCGTTTGAGAGCTATGCGCCCAATGCTGAATGCGCCATAAGCGGTGCCATAACAGATGGGGAAAGCGGCGCCATCTGTCCAGCTCATCGAGTCGGGCATGGGAATCGCGGCCCAGTCCGACATGATTGCCTCGCTGGCATAACCGCCCCAAGGCACCCAACCCATGACGCGGTCGCCTTCACGCACGCGGGTGACTCCGTCTCCGACCTCTTTTACAACGCCGGCCAACTCCAACCCGGGCACGAAGGGCAGTGGCGGTTTGGTCTGGTAGAGTCCCTTGATCTGCAGCGTGTCGGCGAAGTTGCAGCCGGCCGCGTGGACGGCGACCTTGATTTCACCTGCGCCTGGCGCCGGTAAGTCGGCTGACTCAAAGCGCAGCGCCTCGATGCCCTCCAAAGTGTGAACCCTAATTGCTTGCATGGCGTCAAACAGATAATGCGAAAGACGAAGGTGCGTCATCCTAACCGATAAGGAGGCCGGTGTTGGCCGGTGTTTTGGGCGAGCAAGAAGTCTCTGTACGGCTGGCGGATGGTGTGCTGTCCGGCACGTGGTTACAACCCGATCCTTGTCACGCTGCCTGCGTGTTGATTGCAGGGTCCGGGCCCACCAATCGTGATGGGCATGCCGGCAACGGAGGCGTTTGCGCCCTGCGCGCGCTCGCAGAAGCTCTGTGTGAGCACGGTATCGCCAGCGTCCGCTACGACAAACGTGGCGTTGCGAAAAGTCGATTCCCGACGCTGGTGGAAGCAGACCTGCGGTTTGATCACTTTGTTGAGGATGCCGTCACGTGGGTGCACTGGCTGCGTGAGCGCGTCAGGCTTGAAGAACGGGTTGACTCGGTGACACTTGTTGGCCACAGCGAAGGTGGGACGATCGCGCTCGCGGCCGCCAACCGCATCGCCGAGGTGCGTGTTGTTGCGATGGCAAGCCCGGCAACGAGTATTGCCGCGGTGTTACGCGCACAACTCGAGGCTTTGCTCCCAACTGAACTTTATGCAATAGCGGTGCGCATCCTTGCGCAGCTGGAAGCCGGGCGCGACGCGCACGATGTGCCATCCGAACTCCATGCCGTGTTTCGCGACAGCGTACAGCCGTACCTGCGTTCCTGGATTTCTGTCGACCCGCTGCAACTCGCGCAGGCGCTGGGTGGGAGGTTACTGTGCTTACACGGTGGCGCGGACAGTCAAATCTCGCTCGAGCATGCCGACCTGTTTGAAGCCGCGGCCCCCACAGCCGATGTCGTTCGCATCAAAGACATGCGCCACGATTTGTCTACAGAAAACGGCGAGCTGCTCTCCGTGGCGCTAACAGCCAGCGTCGTCCGATTCCTGCGCGGTTGCGATTAGCCCGTTCGACCACTGACAAACGGCAGGTCCTGCAACTCTCCGGCAACCGGACCATCGGGTGTCACCAGCGATACCGCGCGCCCTGGTTCAGCCAACGATGTGGGTACGATCGTGAGGCCGATGTTGCGTTCGAGTCGCGGAGAGAACGCCAGACTTGTCACTGTCGAAACGGGGTCGCCGTTAACCTCCAGCGCCCATGGCTCGATAAATCCCGACAGCGCGGGCGGCGGCACAGACACGCCCATGATCTTGCGCTTTGCACCTGCTTTGGCGATGGACCGCAAAGCGTCGCGCCCGATGAAATCATTCGACTGTTCGAGATCAACCAGTCGGCCTAGTCCGATTTCAAACGGGTTGGTGGTCAGGTCCATATCCGCACCGTAGGACAACATGCCACCTTCAATGCGACGGATCTGCGAGACCACGCCCAGCTGCACGCCGAACTCCGCGCCTTCTGCCAGGATATGTTCAAACACGCGGTCGCCAGCGGCGGCGTCGCGGAGGTAAATCTCGTAGCCCCATTCACTGCTCCAGCCCGTCCGTGATACGACAACCGGCGCGTCATCCAGTGTGCTTTCCATACACCAGTAATACTTGAGCGTGCGTGCCTGCGAGCCAAACATCTTCTCCATCAGATCGACGGAGCGCGGCCCCTGAACCTGCATGACGCTGACATTGGGGTCACTCAACTCGACGTCCATTCTGGCAATTGCGTTGATGCCACGCGCGTACAGCCAGATGTCACTGTCTGCAGCGGACAGCCAATAATGATCGGGCCCGAGTTTCAGGCAGACCGGATCGTTGACGATACCGCCGTCGTCTGCCGTCACCAGCAGGTACTTACACTGACCCACCGCAAACTTGTCGAGATTACGAGGCGTCAACAGCTGCACAAATTGGCTGGCATCCGGACCTTTGATTTCCAGTTGCCGCTCGCCAGCGACTGGCCACAACACGACGCCGTTCAGCAGGTCCCAGTATTCCTTGACGGGGTCCTGAAACCCCATGGAAATATAGGTTCGGTTGTATACGCCAAAAGAATGGCAACCGTGCTTGAGTGATGCGTGAAAATAAGCAGACTTGCGTATGCGCGCCTGAAACGGCAGCGTGACGGCAGTGGTCGAGGGCGTTTTGGGCGTGCCGCCAGCCGGCGGCGAAGATGCGTTCATGCGATGAGATTGGCAGTGTTTGGTAGAAGAGAGCGACGGGGATCATGACGGCAATAGCGACGCCATTACCAGAGGATATTTGTGCTGTACGCGATGGATTACTCGCATTCGTCGAGAGCGAAGTTATTCCGCGACACGAGCGTAACAAGGCGTTGTTCGAGAACCCCCGGCAGTTGTTTGCTGAGGATGGCCGCTTCTCTGATGAACTGTTGCAGCTGATTCACGAGGTGCGCACGCGGTCTGCGGCGGCCGGCTTCTATCAGATGTGTGTGCCCGAGGCTTTGGGTGGCAGCGGCTTCGGACATCTCGCGTATTACGCTGTGTGGGAAGCGCTGTTCCACCGATGCGGCCCTGGCAATTGGCTGATGTTGTATGCCCTCGCCCATTGGGCGTTTGGTCCGAGCCGGTTGTTGGAGCAGGTGACCGAGCAGGCGCGCGACGCGTTCATGCCTGGACTGATGGATGGCACCAAGTCGATGTGTTTTGGCTTGTCTGAACCGAATGCGGGATCGGACGCCAGCATGATCAAGACCCGGGCCACTCCTGACGGCGATGGGTGGCGCATCAGCGGTCGCAAGATCTGGACAACCAATGCGCCGGTTGCAGATTACTGTGTCATCTTCTCCGTGACGGACGCGGAGCGCGCAGCTGCCAAGCGTGGTGGTATCAGCGCGTTTATCGTGCCAACGGATTCGCCCGGTTTTCAGGTGCAACGCATCATCAAGCTGTTTGGTCACATCGGTGGCGACGAAGCAGAACTCGCGTTTGACGATTTGTACGTTGAACCGTGGCAGGTGGTTGGCGAGTTACATCAGGGGTTCAAGGCCGCGCTGTACGGCGTTTCCCTGGGACGCATCTACAACTCGGCACGCTCCGTCGGTTACGGACGATGGGCGCTCGAGCAGGCGTTGGACTACGCGAACACGCGCGAAGCCTTTGGCGATACGATAGCCAGCTATCAGGGCGTGTCGTTTCCATTGGCCGAGTGCGCTACCGAGTTACATGCCGCACATTTGATGGGGTTGAATGCAGCCACGCTGCTCGATGAGGGGCACAGCGCCATCAAAGAACTCAGCATGACCAAGGCGTACTCCGTGCAAGTGGGCTTCAAGGCGGTTGATCAGGCTATTCAGACCCACGGGGCTATGGGGTTCACAAACGAATTGAATCTGACCGAAGCCTGGCACTCGCTGCGCGTCGTCAACATCGCTGACGGTACCAACGAAATCCTGAATCGCACCATCGCGCAAAGATTGCTGAAGGGTGACGTCGATCTGTAACGACAACAAGCGATAAGAGGCACGCGCCTTGGGAACCAAAACACCTCGTCAAACGATAGTGTTCTGGCTGATGACCGTGACTGGCATTGGTGTTGCGACCGGCTCCTACCGTTTCCCGGTCCTCTGCATCGACGATGCGTTCCGAGAGCTATCAGGCGCAACGGCCGTAGAGCCGCACCCGCGCATCATGAACCGGTCATTCGCACCGACCCTTGCGGTTGTGACGATACGCCCCTAGCTCCCTTTCCTGCTGGCGGACGGGTCAACCTGCGTGGAAGCTTTACGCAACCTTTACTGAAGTTGCTGGACACCCAACATCTTGTTTGCCGAGTGGTGGCTCAGACGAAAGTCCGCGCGTCCGAGCCCGGGGCTTCAGGCCGTCTGCGGCACCACTACGGCGTTCCGACTTGGCATCATCAGCACGGCGGCCAGGATCAATAACGCGCCAACGGCCAGCACGCCAAACAGCACGCCAAAGCCCCAGGTGTTGTGTATCCACGCAATCAGCGGTACGGCCGTGGCTGCAACCGAGAATGTGATGATGTAGCGGAACGAGAAGACACGCGCCCGCCATTCACTACGGGCGACTCGACCCACCAGCACATCGTTGATGGGGATCTGACCAAATACCACCAGCATGAAGGCTACAGATACGATCAGCGCTGCCATACCTTCCAGCTGGATCATGGCGACAAAAAATACGGCCTGAAGGCCCGCGACGAAGCCGAATACGGTGCGTACTGAATGGTTGTCCACCAGATAGCCGACAACCAGCTGCGCAAACGCCGCAATGGTGAAGACGATGAACGCATAGCCGCCGATCGCGCTGGCGCTGATAGCAAGTTCACCCAGGCGTTCATCAAATACCTTGGGTAGTGCGAAGGTGGTGCTCTGGAAGATCAAACCACCCACGGCTGTTGAGAAGAAGATGATGGCGAACAGCCGCACCAGATCGCGCCGCTCGAGTTCGATGGCGCCAGCAGCTTTTTTGGCTGCGGCTTGGTCGTCAGCCTCCCTCGCCGTGCGGGTCGCGACCACAAACCACCAGTAGGCCACGCCGACGACGATGGATACGATACCCGGCACCACAAATGCGGCGTTCCAGCCAGCCGTGTCGATCATCAGTCCAGTCAGCAGCGCCGCGCTTGCAACACCCATGTTGCCAAAGATGCCATTGATAGCGAGCGGCACGCCGGTTTTGGTGCGACCGTGCACAACCATGGCCAGTCCAACGGGGTGGTATATGGCCGCAAATAGTCCCACGGCAGCGAGTCCGATGCCCATTTCGACTGGCGTGGACGCATACGATGTAAGGATGGAGGCAATGCCGATGCCAATGAAAAACACCACCATCATGCCTTCGCGGCTCCACTTGTCCGCCAGCCACCCGGCCGGCACTGACATCAATCCAAACGCCACAAAGCCCGGGGTCGCGTAGGGAATCAGCTCGGCGTAGCTCATATTCCACTCGGTGGTGAGTTTGAGTGCTGCGACGGTTGCGAAAATCAGGATGAA
>CEUQ01054431.1_pt1 | contig 10415 bp, 4 predicted proteins | sample 361491 | NCBI WGS metagenome assembly CEUQ01 (sample SAMEA2622796, study PRJEB7988) | marine metagenome | biome: marine biome (ENVO:00000447); feature: marine epipelagic mixed layer (ENVO:xxxxxxxxx); material: "saline water (ENVO:00002010), including plankton (ENVO:xxxxxxxx)" | depth 120 m | reverse complement strand
TAGTTTTCTGTGCTATGGGTATCACAGCGGAGGAATACAACTTCTTCGTTCACGATCTAGAAAGAACTGGTGCATTGGAGAACTCCGTTCTGTTCGTCAACCTAGCTGACGACCCAGCGGTCGAGCGTCTGATTACACCACGTCTAGCACTAACTGCTGCTGAGTATCTTGCTTTCGAGCATGACTACCACGTACTGGTTATCTACACTGACATGACAAACTACTGTGAGTCTCTGCGACAAATCGGTGCTGCTCGTGAAGAAGTACCTGGACGACGTGGTTACCCAGGATACATGTACACTGACTTGGCTATGCTTTACGAGCGTGCAGGTCTGGTTAAGGGCAAGAAGGGAAGTATCACACAATTCCCTATCCTAACCATGCCTGGTGACGATATTACTCACCCAATTCCTGACCTTTCAGGATATATTACAGAGGGTCAGATTGTTATTTCCCGTGAATTGCACCAGAAGGGTATCTACCCACCAATTAACGTTCTACCATCGCTAAGTCGACTGATGAACGCTGGTATTGGCGATGGTAAGACTCGTGAAGATCACAAGTCGGTATCCGACCAGTTGTATGCTGCTTACGCTCAAGGTAGAGAATTGCGTGGTCTGGTTGCTATTGTCGGTGAAGATGCATTGAACGAGCGTGACCTTCAGTTACTGAAGTTCGCTGATATTTTCGAAAATGAGTTCTTGCGACAGAGCCGTGACGAAGATCGTTCAATCGGTGAAGGAACTCTAGACCTTGCATGGAATCTTCTAACCAACATCGATACGAAGTATCTCGTTCGATTAGACCAGAAGTGGATTGACAAGTATCACCCAACCGAAAAGAAGGAGTGAAACTCTCGAATAACAAGTCGATGAGGAGGTGTAAAAATGGCATTGGACATTAAACCAACCAGGTCCGAGCTAATCAACCTCAAGCGACGCATCAAGCAGACCTCAAGTGGATACAATCTACTGAAGATGAAGCGGGACGGTTTATTCCACGAGTTCCGAACTTTGTTGTCTGAGATGATTAGTGCAAGAGAGGAACTCGTCGGTACATATCGAGAAGCTGTAGAAGCCATCAGTTTGGCTAGCGCTATCGAAGGTGGATTAGTTGTGAAGAGTGCAGCAATTGCAAACTCGGCTTCACCGGAAGTAGAAGTTAGTCGCCGAAACATCATGGGTGTTGTGGTTCCTCAGGTAGAAGGGCAGAATCTGACCTCCACAATCGAAGAGCGTGGAACCGGTCTAATCGGTGGTTCTCCGTACATAGATGAGGCTGCAGACGCCTATTCTTCGTTAATTGCCAAGATAGTCAAAGCCGCAGAAATGGAGGCTACTCTGAAGCGACTCCTAGAAGAGATTGAAGCAACCAAGCGCCGTGTAAACGCGCTTGAGTTCAAGGTCATTCCAGAGATGCAAGAAGCTCAGACATTCATCCAACTCAGATTGGAAGAAATGGAGCGCGAAGAGACCTTCCGCCTCAAGCGATTCAAGAACAAGTAAGTCAACCTTGATTACGCGGTTTGATAGGTGGGTGCATGAGTTCGCAACCACCAAAGGTGGTTGCGTAGTATGTCAGAAGCCGAGCCAATCGTACTTGATCACTCGGCTTGGACTCAACAAGATTTGTTGCTCCACATCATCCATCGCTACTTCGATTTAGGCAATGAAGCGATGGCCGGGCAGGCTTGGGAAGTACGAGCAAAAAGTGGAAGGAGTGACTCCGAGGCGCTAATCCAACTCAACAATGAACTCGAGCCATTAGGCTACCTTTCGATGCTAGACAGAGGTAATCCTCCAATTCTTAGCATCGCTCATTATCCAGAAGGTCAGCAAGTCATTGCTAATTGGCAATTATCTGTTGTTTGGCTGATGATGGCTGGCTTCCTTACCATGATTGGTAGTGCATGGTTGATGCAGTTTGATTCAAGCGCCACCGCCCTAGATTCTAATTTACTGCGAGAATCAATGTTTTACATGGCAATTCCAATGATATTCGTCTTGGGATTGGCCAGCGAAATTCGCAGAAGAATCGCCTTACATTATGGTGTCAAAATAGGCCATGTTGTGCCAATAGCATTCCCAATTATGGCCGTTAGTTGGCCTTTTGGTTTGGCAGGTGTATTGAGTCAACATAGAGCCGATTTAATCCCAATTCCTAATCGAAGGGCTCTTGCAATAATCGAATTAACAGTGCCTATTTTCCTATTCATTGGTGGTAGTTTACTGACCATTATTGGCTTGCATTTGACTCCACTTGAACCTCCTGAACTTTCCTCTTCACCTATTGGCTTTGAAAATAATATTCTAATCTCAATCTTAACTTTAGATTGGATGGGTGAAGATTTGCTCATTAAATTACAGTGGATTCACCTAACTGGTCTTGCTGGAATCGGTTTGACTCTAATCGGCTGGACTCTGTTATTGCCGATTCCTGGATTCCCAGGTGACCGATTATTACATGCTCTAATCGGCCCTGCTGAGATGTCCGATTCAAATCGCCAAACAGGTATCTTCATCCTAATGCTCGGTGCAATGGTGATGATTTTTGCAAATACCGAGTATATGCCTTGGTTGTTGATTGCGGCTCTGGCGGCCATGCGTCGATTCAGTCCAGAAAATTCTCCTCCACCTCTAGTTGTCGACGAATCAATTATTCCTTCAAACAAGGAACGCAGTAGGTTCGCAACGCTACTTGTATTCGTTCTGATTATGGGATTCCCTGGATTGAACCCATCCTTCACAATAGACCAATGGGATGAGGGCTTGGACACCTCAGGATGGGTTGAGGAAATCGAACTTAATATTTCAGAATCCTACAATCTAACTCTAGAGTTAACCCCCGAAGGAATCAATCCGGTTTCCGGATGGATACAGATTAGAATGGAGGGGGAATACTCGCAATTATGGGATATCACCTCATCTCAGTTTAATGAAAATAAAATCTACAGATTTGATGGAGTAACTCAGAACTCTCCTGATGAATTACGTTTGACAATAATTCCGATGGATATTGCTCAAGACGATGCAACACTTCTCCCTGACGCTTCGATGTGGTTGAGAATTCTGGTCGATGTAGACGACCATATCAAAGAGCACCTGACTGTTCTTAGGCACGCTGAAACAACTTCTCCAATAGATCCTCTCTGGTTACTGATTGAGGATACCGAGACTCCAAGAATTTGTATGAGTGTTCAGAAGGTTGATGATAGACCTGCGTCTTTAGTTCTAACAAATCCATTTTGGGAGTTTGAGAACGACACTAACCTCACTCTCCCAGGCCTTCACGACGTTTGTCTACGAGGTTACGAAGGCGCCTTACAATCATCACAATACAAAGACGAGTTTAGACGGGTCATGGGTCCTGCCTTGGCATTAGATTTCGAAGACGGTGAGAGGATAACTTGGTGGTTACCAGTGAATGGAACAGAAGCCAAATTACAGATTTCTGATGAAGGCTGGCAAATACCCGCTTGGTACTCAGCCAACACCGATTATACGATATCTTTCGGCGCTCAAGGCAGTGCATTTTGCCCTTCATCCGAAATAATGCCAGAGATGGAAATAGGAGATAGTTGGAATTGGACCTTTACCGACCGTTCTTCAATTAGAATTCCAGCCGGCCAATTGGGCTTTGGAACTCTATTCTTCGCCTCTAATGGTTGGCTAGCCTTCTGTAAGGAAGGAGTTATGTTACGTTCGTATATGATCGTCGAGGGAGATGATGTGATTTTAGACGGAGGAGATATAGGGATGCACTTGGCTTTCTCTGAGTACATAATCTCTAATCGCATGAACAAGACAATTCCGATTACCGTAAGTTGGACTGGAGACTCACCGGAAGCAGATGTATGGAGTGTCTCGATTCAGGACGAAATAGCTCCGAACTCAGATTCCATGATGATTCTAGAGACCGCTGGCACAACCGCTCTCTATCGTGCTGTTTGGGTAACTGTGGATGATGGTGAAATTACAGTTAACTTAGCCGCTCGTTGTCCGGTTGATGGGTGTGAGTAGATGCGAATCGCAGTCCTTGGTGTAGGTTCTATCGGTGGAGTTGTCCTCGGCGCACTTTCCGATACCGATGCAGACCTCGTCGCAGTATCTCGTGGTCAAGCCGCGAGCAATCTCGAAATGATTGGTTTGATTCTTCACACGCCTGAGGGTTCTATCGAGATGATTCCACCAGACCGATTTACTGTTGTAGATAGCCAAGAGGGTCCAATATCTGAACAGATTAGAGGCACTTGCGATGTTGCAATCATATGTGGCAAGGCCTCCTCGACCTCAGTTTTGGCACAAATTGCTGAAGAAGTGCTAACTCCCATCGGACTTGCAATCAGCATACAGAATGGACTTGGTCACACAGAGATGTTAGCCCATCGTTTGGGTAGGGATAGAATTCTTGGAGGCTCGATTACTCATGGTGCTTGGAAGGATGGGGAATCAGGGATTCATTGGGTTGGTCGAGGTGCCGTAAGAATGGGATACCTCGACGGTGGTGAAGCCTCAAACTCAGCCCTTGGTTTGTTACAAGTATTTGAGGCTGCAAACCTAAACCCGATTTGGTCTGATGATGTGAAAAATATAGTTTGGAGAAAGTTGTTGTTGAATGCTGCAATCAATCCTGTTTGTGCCATTGCAGGGGTTAGAAATGGAGCCCTCCTTGAGGTACCTGAACTCTGGGATCAAGCAATGGCCGCTATGTTAGAAGCAGCAGCAGTGGCCAGAGCCTCTGGAGTTGATTTGGGCGATGTGGATTTGGAAGCCCATCTACGAAAGGTGGTTGAGACTACTTCCGAAAATCGCTGCTCGATGTTACAAGATGTGATGGCTGGACGCGCCACAGAAATCGATTCGCTTTGCGGCGCTGTTGTAGAAAGAGGAGAGTCTCTTGGAATTCCCACTCCCGCAAATCAATCTCTACATGCATTGGTCAAAGGCATCGAAAGGTCTGGCGAATTTTCCTGATTACTCACAATCGATATTGTAGTGGAGTCCTACGTTTTCCCTTCTAGAAATCGAGGCTTCGATAACCAGTTCAGCGCAAATTATCAGATTTCGCAATTCTACCATAGCCTGAGTAGGTTTAGTCGCATGCCAGACAGGAACCACATCGGCTCGGATTTTTGCAATCTTCTCTCTGGCATTTTCTAAACGAGAATCACTCTTTACCAAACCAACATCGTTTGTCATCATTGTTCTAAGCGACAACAAATCACTTTCGAGGGTTCCGTGGTCTGCTAATTCCTCAAGTTCTTCCCCTCTCCAATAAATGATATCTTCAACGAGGTCCGGAAGCAATCCATCTTCTGCTCTGGAAATAATTTCAGTAGCCGCTCTCTCAGAGTATACCACCGCCTCTAGCAGGGAATTCGAAGCGAGGCGGTTAGCGCCATGAAGTCCGGTTCTAGCAACTTCTCCGACACAGTATAATCCAGGTAGAAGTTGACCTTCATGCATTGCCCTGCCTTTCTGATCCACCTTAACGCCTCCGACAAGATAGTGAGCGGCAGGGCGTACAGGAATCGGATCAGGTCCTAAGTCGATTCCATATTCAGCCAACTTATTTGCAATCGTTGGGAACTCTTCACGGATCTCCTGTAAATCTAGATGTTCTGTTACCAAAACCACATGAGAATCTCCACTTCGTTTCAATTCACTATCAGTGGCTCTTGCGACGACATCTCTAGTATCCAATGACCCCTTCTCTGAATATCGGTTCATGTAGGATATTTCAGCAGGGTTGCCTCCAACCTCCTTCCATTTTTGGTATTGGGAACGGGTCATCAAAATCGCCCCGTGTCCTCTCATTGCTTCCGTAATCAAAAATGGATTTTGTAAATCGACAGCTAATGCAGTTGGATGAAATTGAATGAATTCCATATCGCAAATATCTGCGCCTAACCTATGCGCCATAGCCACTCCATCGCCTGTCGAAACCGATGGATTTGTAGTAGCGAGATGTAGCATACCTGCTCCTCCAGACGCCAATACAACGCATCGTGATGCCAGTGTGTAGACCTTGCCATCAGGGGCTAAACACCACAAACCTGCAACTCCTTTTTCCGGCTTTTCCAAATCCCGTCGAACAAGATCTAGAACCATCCAATCTTCTAGAATCCTTAGTCCGGATTCGTACTCATTCGCCGCTCCTTCGGTTAGGGCCCGCTCGATTTCAGCTCCGGTTCGATCACGCGAATGCAGTATTCTGCTCTCGGAGTGTCCACCCTCTTTGGTCAGGTCATATATGCCATCTTTACTCAAATCGAATTGCACTCCATGTTTGACCAAATCACGAATCCGATCTGCGGCATCGTACACAACCGAACGAACAACCGCCTCGTCACACAAACCTCCTCCGGCAGACAGAGTGTCTCGCACATGAGCCTCCAAAGCCGCTTCATTATCGACATCAAGAACTCCGGCAATTCCACCTTGAGCCCAGTTGGTAGAAGATGTCGAGAGACTCTTCTTTGTGACGATTGCAACGGAGAGTCCGGCTCGAAAACATCGCAAGCCAAGAAACAACCCAGCGATGCCCGAGCCGATAACCGCGACATCGACCGGGGGCAGGTCACGATTGGAAGCATCCCCTGCCATGTGTATTCCTCATACTAACCTGCATTGAAGATAACCATCCTTCAGCCACTCTTCGGTCATTCGAAATAGTGTCTACAAACACTCTCCAAATCTCTGTGATGCCTCAACCTTCATAGCCTTGAAAGAGGGCAGGGCGAAAATGACGTTGGGCAAATTTCCTTCGTCAAATAGGTGATGGGATGCACTTACTGAGAATAGAAGTAGAGAACTTCAAGTCTTTTGGCGGTGAAATGACCATCCCGTTCGATGAGGGATTTACTGCGATAACCGGTCCAAACGGGTCAGGAAAGTCAAATTCGGGTGACGCGATTCAATTTGTTCTCGGCACTCGTTCGACAAAAGTAATGCGAGCAGACAACGTTGCCGACTTGATCTTCAACGGTGGAAAGCGCGGGAAGCCTGCTCGCCACATGTCGGTAACACTCGTTTTTGCCAACAAACCCGAATTAGGAGGGCGACGAAGGCTTCGAATCGCTGAGGACGAAGTTGCATTCACAAGGGCTGTTCGCTTGAACAGAAAGAACCAACCGGTTTCATCCTACAGAATTGGCGAAAGAAGTGTTACTGCAACAGAGATGAGGAGAACTCTTGCCGAGGCGGGACTACATGGTGATGGGTACAATATTGTCCTGCAGGGAGATGTAACTAATCTTGCGACAATGACCGATTGGAAGAGAAGAGGAGTTCTGGAGGAGGTAGCAGGGGTAACTGCATATGATTCCGAAATTCGCTCAGCCAATAATCAACGTAAAGTGGTTGAAAACGATATCGAGACTATCGAATTATTTGAGTCGGACCAAAAGGCTCGCCTGAAGAAATTGGAAAAAGAGAGAGAACAGGCTCTCAAGTATCGCGACCTCAAAGAACAGTTGGATCAGGCTAGAATCATCTTGGCTCAGGCCAAGTATCGCAATCGAGTCGACGAGATTCGTATGCTGAACGAAGATCATGAAAAGTATCAAGAAAAGAGCAACAAAGTTCGTGAAAGTGTCAGAACTAACGAATCTCGACTTTTAGAATTGGAAGAAGAATTGGTCAACGTCTCTCGTGAACTCGAGGATATGGCGACTGGAGAATCCAAGGCGGTTATGGACGAGATTCGAGCCTTGGAGATTGAGGTCGAAACTAGCCGAGACAGAATTGGCGACCAAAACCGAGCCTCCGAAGATGCAGTCGGTGAAATCGAATTCTTCCAATCCGACTTAGAATCAGCCGAAGCCGCAATTACACAACTTGTAGGGGATATTGAGGCGGCCAAACAATCTGTGATAGATGCCGACAATGCCCTTGAGGAGGCCGAAAGAGACGAGGCAGAAGCACGCAAAGCAATAGAATCGGGAGACAAGCATTCTCGCGATTTGAATCGAGCTTTAGGCTTGGCAAATGAGGAACTGTCCAAGGTACATGACAAAATGGCTGAAGCCAGACTAGAATCTGATAGGGCTGAGCAAGCGGCAAGAATAGCCTCTGATAATTTAGCTGATTTGGAGGAGCAATACGAGGTCGTATCACTTGAACGAGATGACCTCGAGTTAACCGGCGAAGATCTACAAGAAGAAAAGCCGGTTGAGGATAGAGAATCATTGGCCGTCAAATTAACACAATTACAGAAACAAGAGGTCGCACTTCGCGGCGATCGCGATAGTGCAGAGGAGCAATTGAGAGGTGCCAATAGGGCACTTGACCGCGCTCGTGCTGCACAGGAGGCAAGAGCCTCTAAACCAGGTTCAGCGGTAACCTTGCGTGCATTATCCAAACTCAGAGAGAGCGGAGAAATCAAAGGAATACTCGGTTCACTTGGTGAATTGACTTCGCCAAAGGATGGTTCACACGAGGAGGCACTAGCATTCGCACTCGGCGGAGGTATGAATTCAATCGTTGTCAGCGATGATGAGGTCGCTGCAAGTTGTATCAAGTGGCTTGGTGCAAATGGAGGTGGTAGAGCCACATTCCTTCCACTCAACAAAATCAGTGCGTCTCGCGCTCAGGGTAGAGCCCTAATGGTCGCCAGAAACCCTGGGATTATTGGATTCGCTCATGACTTATTGGATTATGATGAAGAAATCGAAACCGCTGTACGCTTCGCCTGTAGAAACACGCTGATTGTCCAGTCCATGGATGTGGCCCGCCGCAATATGGGCGGGGTTCGGATGGTCACTCTTGACGGCTCAATAGTCGAAGCGACTGGTGCGATGACAGGTGGTTCTTCGGCAAAGGGATCACGTCCATCATTCGGTGGCGCTGGAGCTGCTGGTGCTGGTATGGAGAAACTCGAATCAGCAGTGAATAGAGCCAATCTCAGATATTCAACAGTAGAGGCTGCTCTCAAAGAAATCAGGGACAATATGAACGACGTCCGAAACCAAATTCACGGACTCGATGATAGTGACCACTCCGTAAAGGTGAGGAATTGGAAAGCCGATGTTAAGATTGCTCAGAAGCAAGTAGATGACATCTCGAAGAAGGTTGTCGATGCTCGTAATGAACATGACAGATTGGAGTCCGCCAGTCAACAAGCGATTGAGGCCGCTGCCGATGCAGAAAGAGAACACGGAGCCGCTCTAGAAGCTCGCCGATTAGCCGCGGAAGCATTACAGAATCACACTCCAGATCATCTTTCACAAATTCTTCGAAGCGCTCAGGACACACGGACTGAGGCTGAGCGTACTAAGTTGAGAGCCGAGTCAGATATTTTGACCGGTGGCGAGAAACTCAAGGTTCTAGAGGATAGAAAGAACGACCTCACTAGGTCTGTTGAGAGACAAAACGAAATCATTACCGAAGCCGCAAGCACGATTGAGAATCTTCAAACATCAATCGATAAGGCAGAGGAAAGTCTCAAGGAACTCAAATTACAAGCTTCACAATTTAATGAAGAGCATCAAATTCTCAGCGAGCGCAAGGACGAGATTGTCGACGAAAGAGCTAGTCTCCGTGCTCATATTGAACAGATGCAGACTCAGCGTGAAACAATCAAGTCGAGATTGGAAGGTCTCGTTGAGAGCATAAGGAACAAACAAGAGACCTTGGCCGAATTAGAGAGCGAACTGGCCGAGAACGAAATCGAAATTCCTGCATTAGATACTCAATTGCCAACAGTGGCCGAGGCGGAGAAGGGGGTGCAGGGCCTTGATCGCCGCCTCGGCCAACTCGGCGACGTGAATATGCTAGCGATAGAAGACTACGACATAACCGTAGAGAGAATCGCTGGACTCGTCGCCGATGGAAAACTCTGCAAAGAACGACACGCCATGCTTGTCAGCCTCGCAGAACAACTCGAAGAAGAGAGGAAGACAAGACTTCTGGCGGTCTTCAATGAAGTCAACCGTAACTTCACTCGAGCATACAGGCTGCTTCAACCCGGTGGAGAGGGTGAATTGCAACTTGAGAATACCAAGAATCCGTTTGAGGGTGGACTCAGAATGGCTTGTATCCCTCCAGGGAAGAGCAAGAGGACTCGTCGAAGTTTCCTCTCTGGCGGAGAGAAATCCATGGCAGCCCTTGCTTTCGTTTTCGCGATTCAGGATTACGAGCCAAGCCCATTCTACTACTTTGACGAGGTCGACCAAAACCTAGATCCATTCAACGCTGAGCGAATTGCTACACTCTGTAGGATTCGCAGTACTCACGCTCAATTCATCATGGTGACTCTAAGGAAGGTCAGCCTAACACTTGCTGACCATCACATTGGAATAACTCACGCCGGAGATGGATGCAGCCGCCGAATTGCAGACTTCGATAGGGCTGCAGCAATAGAACTTGGAGAAGAATTTGAGGCGGAGCAAGAGGCGCTGAAGGAAGCACAAAGTG
>CEUQ01157678.1_pt1 | contig 10430 bp, 9 predicted proteins | sample 361491 | NCBI WGS metagenome assembly CEUQ01 (sample SAMEA2622796, study PRJEB7988) | marine metagenome | biome: marine biome (ENVO:00000447); feature: marine epipelagic mixed layer (ENVO:xxxxxxxxx); material: "saline water (ENVO:00002010), including plankton (ENVO:xxxxxxxx)" | depth 120 m | reverse complement strand
CGCCAGCCGCCAGACTGTAACTGCTGGATCGTCCGTCCACGGCGCCGCAAAAGAAGTGCGGGCAAAGGTACTGAGAATGGCTGCGCATCTGCTGGAGGCGGCGGAGGAAGACTTGGAGCTGGCAGATGGCGAGGTCCGGGTGACAGGATCTGACGTCTCGATCACGATAAAACAGGTGGCAGAGGCGTGCTCCGGCGCACCGGGCTATTCCATGCCTGGCGGCATTGAACCCGGGCTGGAAGCCTCCGATAATTTCAAACCCTCGGCCCTGACCTACAGCAATGGTGTGCAGGCAGTCGAGGTCGAGGTCGATACCGGCACCGGCGAGGTCAGGTTTCTGAACTACGTCGTGGTCAGCGACTGCGGCACCCTGATCAATCCGATGATCGTCGATGGCCAGATCGCTGGCGGCGTGGTGCACGGCATTGGCAATGCGCTGTTCGAATGGATGGGCTACGACGAGAAGGGCCAGCCGCTCACCACCAACTTCGGCGAATACACCATGCCGACGGCAACGGAGCTGATCCATCTGGATCTGCAATACGAACATTCGCCGACCCCACTGAATCCGCTGGGCGTCAAGGGCGTTGGTGAAACTGGCACAGTGCCGGCGGCGGCGGCCATTGTGTCGGCGGTTGAAAATGCGCTGGAGCCTTTTGGCGCGCGACTCAGCGATTATCCGGTGAAACCAGCAAAGATCGTGGAGATTGTGCGAGGACGCGAAGTCTAGCCCTTCGCCTCAACCTTCAGAATATCGAATATCACGTCCACTTCGGGCCGGTTCTGATAGTTTCGGAGCTAGAACCGGTGACGGATCGTGCCGTCTTTTCCGACCACTAAAAGAATCGGCTCGGCAACGCCGAACCACGCGCTCGATGCTGGAAAGCGGGCGTTCTGTAGACCGGAGGCGAAAATGATTTCACGGTTTCGATCCGATAGGAACGTGTATCCTTTGTGCGGGCCTCCGCGAATTTTTCACCGCATCCAGTGTGTCGCAATTTATGAAGGGTACGTTATGGCCGCGTGCGCGTAGGTCTTTGATTCTGAGGTTTCAAGTGACCGCCTGGCGCTTGCAGTGCGGTCACCAGTCCACTGAATAGGAAAACAAGATGACCAGCCCTTGGCATGTGCCAGCACATTAAAATTCTGATGCTGGTTGCTCTAGTTGACGGATTTCAGGTCGTGGGGGGGGCTGCGCGCCTACGGGCAGACCGATCTTACGCATGACAAGAGAAAATGTACCCCTCTCAGACGGTGCGGTTCGAACCAACAAATCGTCATCGACCCACTTCAATCTTCCATCTTGAGCAGTGATTTGGCGTTACCGCCCCAGATCGCAGCCTTTTCGCTGCCATCAAGCGTGTCGACCAGATCGACCAGTTCAACCGGGTTGTAGTCGCCCATGTCGTAGGGATAGTCGGTGCCCATGACGATCTTGTCGGTGCCGTACTGTTCTATTAGGTATTTCAGCTGGTGCGGGGTGAACACGACCGTATCCAACCACATTTTCTTCAGATAGCTGGTCGGCTCCCTGTCGATATTGACGCGTCCATCCTCGCGCGCCCCCCAGACATGATCGATCCGTCCGGTATAGGCCGGTAGATACCCACCGCCATGGGCCAGCAGGATGCGGAGTTCGGGGAACCGTTCCATTACGCCGTCGAAGATCAGCCGGTGCACCGCGATGGTGGTTTCCAGCGGGTTGCCGATGACGTTGTTGAAATAATGGTCCTTGAACCGCTCGGCGGAGGTGAAGCCGTTGGGATGGATGAAAATCAGCGTGTCCAGGTCCTGCGCCTTGGCCCAGAACTTGTCTAATCGCGGATCGGAAATTTCCGAGCCGTTCACGTTGGTTAAGATCTGGAAGCCCTTCAACCCCAGCTTGGTGACGCCGCGTTCTAGCTCGGCGACCGCCATGTCGGCGTCGTTCAGCGGGATGGTACCGAAGGCGACGAAACGATCGGGCATGTTGTCGACGATTTCCGCCAGGCCGTTGTTCACGATCTCTGACGCCTGCATGCAGATTTCCGGCGGCAGCCAGTAATAGGCTTGAAACGGCGGCGGAATGATGGTCTGCAGGTCGATGCCCATTGCATCCATGTCGATAAGCCGGTGATCCACTGTTGTCAGATGCGGCATGCGGTCGACGTTCTGCTGCATGTTCACCTCCCGCGTCATCTCGTTGGCGAACAGGATGGCTGGCTCCATTTCCGGTTTGAAATGCGGCTCCGCAATTTCGGCGGCTTCCGGAATATGCACATGGCAGTGGATGTCGATGGTGAACGCATCCGGTTTTTTCGGCTTCGAGCCGGGCTGCGGACGGGCGGATGTGAAAACATAGGGCTCAGCGCCTGCCATGACAGTTTCCTCTGACGTTAGGTTAGTGGACTGATCTCGAGTTCCTGCGCGAGTTGGTTGAGATTGTCCAGCAGGGCGGCATGCACTGGCACGCCGTTGGTTTTAGCATCTGCGATACTGGCGGCGCGGCCGTCGCCGGGGACGCGGACGCTTTTCACACCTCTCATTGGTGTCGCTGCGCGAATGGTGTTGGCCACGTCATCGACTTGGGCGCCAAAATCCAGGGCGTTACCAAAACGCGCGGGGTCGACCACGATCATGAAGTGGCCGTTGTTCACGGGTGTCTTCTGGTATTCCGCATCGCCCATGCTTTCGACGTCGACACCCATCTGCGCACCGGACAGCGTGGCCGCCAGTAAGCCGACGACCAGTGACAGGGCATAGCCCTTGTGTCCGCCAATCGGGTTGAGGACGCCTTCCCTGATGCGCGACGGATCCGTAATCGGGTTGCCGTTGCGGTCGATCATCCAGTCGGGCGGCAGGTCGTCGCCGCGCTGCGCGGCGGTGCGAACCTTCCCGAACGACGACACAGTGGTCGCAATATCCATCACGACGTGCGGGCCATCCTTCGCCGGAATCGCGGCGGCGATTGGGTTGGTCCCCAGCAGCAGGTCGGCACTGCCCCAGGGTGCCATATGATTGGCGCTGCCGTTAGTCCCGTACAGCCCGATCAGAGCTGCATCGGCGATCATTGACACATAGGTCGCTGCCGCACCCGCATGGTTTGATCGCCGCGCGCCGACCCGGGCGCCGCCCGTGTCCCGCGCCTTTATGATCGCGAGTTTCGTCGCGTATTCGACCACAAGGTGACCCATGGCGTTGTCCCCGTCGACCAGGGCGGTGCCGGGGGACTCCGCGACTGTGGTGACGGTCGGGGTAACGTTGATGCCGCCGGCGCGGATGCGCTACATGTACTGCGTCAGGCGGAAGATGCCGTGGGTGTGGAACCCCGCCAAATCCGACGCCACCATCAGGCGGCCGCAATCTGTCGCGTCGCGTGCAGGCAGACCGACGTTAGTCAGTGCGCGGGAGATGAAATCTTCAAGCTCGGCGGCGGGAAACCGCCGCGGCGCCGTCTCCGACATTCGATGCCTTTCCTGTTGGCGAGAGCGATTCTTTTGATTGCGGGCGGCATACCCCGCCGGTGTGAGCCGGGGCTAGCATCAAGGACTCACGAGTTTCATTTCAATCCGCCTCTTTTCATCCGGGTGGGGGCATGTTTATTGTCCACAAGAATGCGGACGTGGTGGAATTGGTATACACAACAGACTTAAAATCTGTCGGTCGCAAGACCATGCGGGTTCAAGTCCCGCCGTCCGCACCAGATCGCAGGGCCTGCATCGGGGGAATTCCATGTTCATCGCCATGAACCGCTTTCAGATTGTGAAGGGCTCGGAAGACGCCTTCGTCGAAGTCTGGCGCAGCCGGGATTCGCTGCTGAAAGACGTTGAAGGATTCGTCGAATTTCATCTTCTGCGCGGGCCAGAAGCGGACGATCACACGCTGTTTGCCTCGCACACCATCTGGCGCGACCGCGATGCCTTCGAGGCGTGGACGAAATCCGATCATTTCCGCCGTGCCCATGCCAATGCGGGTAACAACGGCGCCTTGTATCTTGGTCATCCGAAGTTCGAAGGGTTTGAGGCCGTTCTGGAAGAGTAAAATGTTGCCTATGCGACCTCAGGGAATGGTCGCCCCGACGCGCAGGCCACGATAGCGGTCCTCACCGCGATGCGGATCGACGAGCGAGGGCGGCAAACCTCAATCTAGCGGCGTCAGCCGGTCGGCCAGTTCGTGCTTTAGCACCTTACCGACACCGCTTTTGGGGAGATCGTCGATCACGAATATCTCGCGCGGCAGTTTGTAACGCGCGAGATTCTTGCGGCACCAAGACAGTATTTCCTCAGTGTCGATGTTATCGTTTCGCAGAACCACGAAGGCGGCGATCTCCTCGCCGAATTCCCGCGACGGCCAGGCTACAACGGCTGCGTCCATGACCATTGCGTGCTGGTTCAGCACGTGTTCGATCTCCGCCGGGTATACGTTCACGCCGCCGCGAATGATCAGATCCTTCGCGCGACCTGCGAGAAACAGGTATCCTGCGACGTCGCGCCATCCCAAATCTCCAGGATAGTACCAGCCGTCGCGGAACGCCGTCTTGCTAGCGTCGGGATCGTTGTGATAGCCGGTCGCTGTTCCGGGATGCTTGTAGCGGATACGTCCGATCTCTCCGGGTGGCAGCGACCTATCGTCATCGCCCGCGATATCGATTTCCGCGCCAAAGACGGGCCGACCGACGGATCCCGACACTTCCGGCGGGTCGTGCCAGAACAGCGCAGTGGCCCCGCCGCCATCTGTCGAGCCGTAGAAATTGAGGTACGAGGGACACACATTGCGCATCAGCGCATCGCGCTCTTCCTCATGCAGTATCGAGCCTGTCGAAAAAAGCATGTCGAGCCCCGGCAACAGCAGCTTCCCGTCGTCGCGCGGCGGCATGTCGAGTACACGGCGCAGAAGGGTCGGGACAAGGAACATTTTAGTCGCCCCGTTCCGGTCGGCGAAATCTATCAGATCTGGCATCTCGTACGGTGGCGGAAACAGCAGAGCCGTTCCGCCCGCGTAGATGGCGCACATCGAGTACCCGCGACTGCCGCCGAAATAGAGCGGCGTAGCGCACAGATATTTCGTACGTTCGGTAAATCCTAGCGTCACGAAATAGATCATGAACCGCGCGAAAAATTGATTGTGGGTGATCAGCGGACCCTTAGGGATACCGGTGGTGCCCGACGACAGGGCGAGCAGAAGTGGCGGATCGCCATCTGCAAGGTCTGTGGCGTCGGGGTCTGCGGCGTCGGCCGCGCTTCGCCAGTCTGAGTTAGTTTTAACAGACTGCCAGTCGCCATCGATGCGTATGAAGGGGTCTTCCGGTTCCGACAGAACCACACTGGGATCAAAAAAATCCGCCAGACGGGATTTTTCCGCAACCGTCCAGCGCCAGTCCATCGGCAGGGCCGCTGCGCCAATCCGCGCTAGAGCGAACAGGGCGGCGAGATGCTCCGGATTGTCCTTCAGGTTGACGCCGATGATATCTCCCCGTGACACACCCAACTCCGCGAGCCGGGTCGCACGTCGGCAGACCATGTCGCGGAATTCAGCGTGGGTGATGACGATGTCGCGCGTCACGACGGCAGGCAGCCCAGGTCGTCGCAAAGCATTCGTGTCGAGACGTTCGGCAAGGTTCATGCCGCCATCATAAACTCAATTTTTATATCCGCGAGAGTAGGGTTCGATGAAAAGGATTGATCAGGCCGCGGAATCTATATTTTCGGACGCGTGAAACCGACAAGTTTGCCGGCGCTAGGCGGATATCGAACCATATCAGGTCGGATACCGGCCGATATATCGAGATCGAAGTCGAATACGGCCAGCGCAGCGGTCCGGCACCTGCCGAACGGATTAGCGTTTCTGAGAGCCCGGCCGACCAGTCCAAGCACCAGTGTCAGCACGCCGAGATTATGGCTGATCAAGATGACACTGAGATGTCCGTTATCTATTTCCGGGATGAGATCCAGCATGGCGCGAGGTTCTGGGTGATAAAGTACCGGCAGGATTTACTGGACCGTCTCGCAGGGCAGGGCAGCCAGGGTATAATGTCTGCTCTCCACCGTGCGCCGTGTCGGCAAACAAAGCGCCACCGACGAGCGATAATTCAGGCTGCGCTTTTGCTAGCCCACTTAGGGCGCGGACCGGCGCCCGCGCGGAGCAAGTTTGCGGTCGAAATCGTCGTAGTGGGGCTAATCCCAAGAAGATTTTGCTTGCCGAATTGTGAACAGATATTTCATCGCGTTCGGGCAGCCTTAAAATAAGCGCCGGTTTGCGGCACTTGTGCGAAAATGTCATGACAATTTCCCAGAAGAAAGGTTGCGGAAATCCACCGCGCGCCATTGCAAGAAGAAACTCGAAGCGGCAAAAAGAAGCTTCTATCTGATAGATCACAGGCATTCGTGGATAAATGGTGGATTTGACGCAGAGATTTGATGTGCTGGTCATCGGCGGGGGAAATGCCGCGCTATGTGCCGCAATTAGCGCTCGACTAGAGGGCGCTTCCGTCCTCGTTCTGGAGAGGGCGGAAAAATTCTATCGCGGCGGCAATACGCGCCACACGCGGAATATGCGTTGCGCCCACGATGCAGCGACCGACACGCTGACCGGCCCCTATCCGGAGGACGAGTTGTTCGAAGATCTGCTCCGCGTGACCGAGGGCGAGACCGACGAGGAACTCGCTCGGCACATGATCCATGAGTCCAAGGACATGCTGAACTGGATCGTCGAACAGGGCGTGAAATTCCAACCGCCGCTGGGTGGAACATTGGGACTTGGACGAACGAATTCGTTTTTCCTCGGCGGCGGCCGGGCAATGCTCAACGCGCTCTACAACACCGCCGAGCGGATCGGCGTCAACGTGCTGTACGAGGCTGAAGTCACGGCGATGGATATCCGGGACGGGATGTTCGTCTCCGCCACCACGTATATAAATGGCAAGGAGGAAACGGTCCGCGCCGGCGCGCTGGTTGCGGCGGCAGGCGGGTTCGAATCCAATATCGACTGGCTCGCCGAATATTGGGGCGACGCTGCGCGCAATTTCCTGATCCGCGGCACTGCCAACAATCAGGGATCCATTCTGAAAATGCTGCTCGATGCGGGCGTCAGGCGGATCGGTGACCCCACGCAGTGTCATGCGGTGGCGATAGACGCCCGCGCTCCCCAATACGATGGCGGTATTATTACTCGGCTGGACTGTGTCGTGTTCGGGATCGTGGTCAATAAGAACGCGGAACGGTTCTACGACGAGGGCGAGGACATCTGGCCTAAACGCTATGCTATCTGGGGCCGGCTGGTGGCGCAGCAACCCGACCAGATCGCCTATATCGTGTTCGATCATTCGGTGTTGACCAAGTTCATGCCGTCGCTGTTTCCGCCGATAAAGGCAGATACCGTGATGGAACTGGCGGTGAAACTGAAGATACCCGCCGACACCCTCGAGAAAACAGTTGCCGGTTTCAACAAGGCAGTGGTCGACGGGACATTCGACCACACCATCTTGGACGATTGCCATACCGAAGGGCTTGATCCGCCCAAGACCCACTGGGCGCAGCGGCTGGAAAACCCGCCATACTACGCCTACCCGGTGCGACCAGGTATCACATTCACCTATCTCGGAACGCGCGTTAACAAGGAAGCCCGCATCATCATGGACGACGGCAAGCCGGCCGGAAACATGTTCGCGGCCGGGGAAATCATGTCCGGCAACGTGCTCGGCAAGGGCTATGCCGCTGGCATCGGCATGACCATCGGCTCCGTTTTCGGCCGTATCGCAGGCAGGGAGGCCGCGCATAATGCCCGCAACTAATCAGACAACTGACTTCGACCCGCTCGCCAAACCGGAAAAGGCCGGGCTGGGCGACGTGCCCAACGGGACTGAGGCGCTGACGGAGGTCGGCCGCCTGATGACGGTGTGTAATTCCTGCCGCTATTGCGAGGGGCTATGCGCCGTGTTTCCGGCGATGATTGCTCGCCGCGATTTTCCGGACGGGGATCTGAACTACATGGCTAATCTATGTCACGGTTGTGGTGCGTGTTTCTACGATTGTCAGTTCTCGCCGCCGCATCAGTTCAACATAAACGTGCCGCGGGCGATGGCAAGGGCCCGAGCCGAGTCTTATCAGGCCTATGCCTGGCCGCGGATGTTTGCCGGCCTTTTTGCCCGCAACGGGTTGGCGATCAGCATCATTGCGGCGCTGAGCGTGGCCGTATTCATCGCCGGTTTCGCTGCTTGGAACGATCCGTCGGTGCTGTACGGTACTCATACAGGGCCAGGCTCTTTCTACAAGCTGATGCCGCACAACGCGATGGTGGCGCTGTTCGGCACCGTGTTCCTGTATGCCATCCTCGCGACGATCATGGGCGCGCGTGCGTTCTGGCACGATATTGGCGAACCGGCGGAGACGCTGGCGGATCCGCGATCCCTGTGGCAGGCGATGAAAGACGCCGGAAAGCTGCGTTATCTCGACGGTGGCGGCGCGGATTGCCAGGCGGACGAAAACGACACGCCGGATCACCGGCGGTTTTATCACCACTGCACGTTTTACGGTTTCCTGATGTGCTTTGCTTCGACGTCGGTGGCGACGCTGTATCATTACCTCTTGGGACGTGAGGCGCCGTACCCTTGGTACGACCTGCCGGTGCTGCTGGGTACCATTGGTGGCATCGGTTTGCTGATCGGGCCGGTTGGTTTGCTGAAAGCAAAGTTCACACGCGACCCCGATATGCAGGATAAAGAACGCTTCGGCATGGATGTGGCGTTTCTGGCGATGCTGTTCCTGACCAGCCTGACTGGGCTGGCGCTGCTAGTGCTGCGCGACACGCCGGCGATGGGTATGCTATTGGCGCTGCATCTGGGGGTCGTATTCGGGCTGTTCTTCACGATGCCCTATGGCAAGTTCGTCCACGGCATATACCGCTACTTGGCCTTGGTGCGTTACGCCAAGGAGAGCAGCCCGGAAAACGCCTAGCGGACCGGCGCTGCACCGGTGTTGCTCCCCAGCTAAAGTGGAGGCTTTAATCATGCAAAGTTCCATTCCGGCGGTATTCATGCGCGGCGGCACCTCCCGCGGCTTGTATTTCAAAAAAGCCGATCTGCCAGACAACCGAGACCTCTGGGACGATATTCTTTTGAAAGCCTTCGGATCGCCCGATCCGCGGCAGGTGGACGGCGTTGGCGGTACGACGTCTGTTACCAGCAAGTCCTGTATTCTCTCGCCGTCGGAACGCGACGATTGCGATATCGACTATCTTTTTGCCCAGCTTGCCGTTGACGAAGCCAAAGTCGATTACGCGCCGACCTGCGGCAATATGCTGGCAGGCGTCGGACCCTATGCCATTGAGACGGGGATGATTCAGGCACAGGACGGCGAAACCCGTGTGCGTATCCATCAGGTGAACACGGGCGGGCTGGTGGAGGCTGTGGTTCCCACCCCTGGAGGTCAGGTAGAGTACGAGGGCGAGGTCGCGATCGATGGTGTGCCGGGAACGGCGTCACCCATTCTGCTCAATTTCATGAACGTCATCGGCGCGCGGACGGGAAAACTGTTTCCGACTGGCGAGAAGACGGAAACCATAGACGGCGTCGATGTCACCATCATCGACGCGGCCATGCCATGCATGATTACGCGGGCCGCCGATGTCGGAAAAACCGGCTATGAACCTGCGGCCGCACTCGACACCGACACGGCATTCTTCGAACGTGTCGAGGCGATGCGGCTGGAAGCCGGTCACCGCATGGGACTGGGTGATGTGTCAGGGCAGGTCCAGCCCAAGATAATCATCACCGCGCCGCCGCGCGATGGCGGAGTGATCGCGTCACGTTACCTCGTGCCGGACAAGACGCACGAGACCCATGCTATCACCGGCGGCATAGCCCTCGCGTATGCGTCCGTCACACCCGGTACGGTCGTCGAACCGCTTCTTGATTTGCCGGCGGGGGACGATCGGCCACAGTTCTCTATCGAACATCCGGCGGGTCAGCTGCATCTGGCGCTGACACTGAGTGATGGCGACGGCGGCAGGAAAATTGAAGCCGCTGGCATTACCCGAACGGCGCGGATGATCATGCAGGGCTCCGTCGTGGTCCCAGCCCGGCTTCTCCGAGTTTAGAAGCCGATTTTATCGGTGAACTCTAGCCAAACCCCTTGGCTGAGCCTCCGTCGACGCGGATATTGGCGCCGTTGGTATAGCTCGCGCGGTCGCTGGCGATAAACGCAACCATGGCGCCGAATTCGTCGGGCGTGCCGAACCGGCGGGCGAGTGTTGCGGATTCGCGGGCGGTTAGTTCTTCCTCGTCGGATATCCCCTTGAGAGCACCACGCTGTTCGGCAGTAGAGAGCGTCCGGTCGGTGCGCACGGCGGACGGCAAGACGATGTTTACCGTCACACCGTCAGCAATCACTTCGCCCGACAGTGTCTTGCAGTAATTGGCCATGCCGCTGCGATAGAGATTCGACAGCACGTTATTG
>CEUQ01002025.1_pt1 | contig 10434 bp, 5 predicted proteins | sample 361491 | NCBI WGS metagenome assembly CEUQ01 (sample SAMEA2622796, study PRJEB7988) | marine metagenome | biome: marine biome (ENVO:00000447); feature: marine epipelagic mixed layer (ENVO:xxxxxxxxx); material: "saline water (ENVO:00002010), including plankton (ENVO:xxxxxxxx)" | depth 120 m | reverse complement strand
TGTTAACAAGGTAGACTGGAACATTGTGCTGTTCAATTTTTTGCTTAAGTAGCTCAGCATAAGTTAATGGATGTAATGTTAAAAAAGGGCCGCCATAGCATGGAGAAAAAGTTGCTTGAGGTTCTGTGATTCCACGTTCAGTTCCTGCTACCTTTGCTGTGTATCCACTAATAAAATGGTACATTGCTTGATTTGATGATAATTTAGATATAGCAGGCAATATACCAAAAGCATCACAGGTTAAAAAAATAATTTTACTTGGATGTCCTACCATACTATTTATGCCTTGAGCCATTAATGAATTATTGATGTGATACAGAGGATATGATACTCTTGTATTTTCTGTTTTTGAATTATCTGAAAAATCAATTTCTCTTGTTTTAGAATTAAAACCTACATTTTCTAATAAAGCTCCATGCTTAATTGCATTATATATATCAGGCTCATCTTCCTTATTTAAATTAATAGTTTTTGCATAACATCCACCTTCAAAATTAAAAATTCCATTATTAGACCAGCCATGTTCATCATCTCCAATTAAAGGCCTTTCAGAATCTGTTGATAAAGTTGTTTTACCAGTTCCGCTTAATCCAAAAAATAATGCTACATTCTTATAATTAATATCAGTATTTGCAGAACAGTGCATTGACAATACTCCTTTTTGAGGTAATAGGTAATGTAAAATAGAAAAAATACCTTTCTTCATTTCACCGCCATATTCAGTACCACCAATAATTGCAATATTCTTTGATAGATTAAAAATGATAAATGTACTTGAATTTAATCCATGTTTTTCATAATCATTATTTTGAAAATTTGAAGCATTAATAATTGTAAACTGAGGTTTAAAATTTTCTAATTGAGAATTAGTAGGCCTAATAAACATATTATGACAAAAATGATTTTGCCAAGCCTTTTGAGAAATGACCCTAATTGGTAATGTATAATCATAATCAGCACCAGCAAATCCATCAAATATGTATGTCTTATTATCAGAATTAGTATTATAAAAATTTATAACATGATCATACAATTCATTAAATACTGATTCATTTACTTTGGAATTAACTGGCCCCCACCATAATTTATCCTTAGAACTAGCTTCTACAACAAAATATTTATCTTGAGGTGAACGACCTGTGTACTCTCCTGTATCAACCATAGTAGCACCATGCATAGCCATTTTAGTTTCACCATTTAATAATCCTTCTTCAACAATACATTCAATTGATAAATTTCTATAAATATTTTTAATTGATTTAAAGCCTAATTTATCTAATTCTAATTCTTTATAATCCATAATTAAATCCTAATATTATTTAGCATGTGGATGAGCTTTTTTAAAATGTTTTTTTAATTCTGCAATATTAACATGAGTATAAATCTGAGTGGAAGACAAGTCTTTATGTCCTAATAATTCTTTAACACTCATTAAATCTGCACCATTATTTAATAAATGTGTAGCAAATGTGTGTCTTAAAGAATGAGGACTTATCTTCTCATTTCGAGTTATTTTAAAAGCATACTTTTTCACAATATTAAAAACAGTTCTTTCTGATATATGATTATTTTTACTTTTTCGTATTTTACTAAACAAATATTCAGAATTGTTTCCATCATCATAATTTAAATAATCTTCTAATTTTTTCTTAGCATAATTACCAATAATAACAATCCTTCTTTTATCTCCTTTACCTAATATACTAATAGAATTTTTGTCCATATCAATATCTTTTTTTTCAATTCTCACCAATTCAGAAATACGAATTCCTGTTGAGTAAAATATTTCTAATATTAAATTATTTCGAATTTCAATAACATCATTAAAATCTGACAAATTAAGTAATAGGCTAATCTGGTCTTGGTTTAAAAAAATTGGTAATTTCTTATCTAATTTTGGAGAAGGCACTGATTTTGCTACATTATTTTTTATAATATCATTTTTAACTAAAAAATCAAATAGCGATTTTAAACATGCCAATTTTCTAGATACAGTCTTATTACTAAGCTGTTTTACACTTAAAAAATACAAATATTCATGAATATGTTTTTTTTTAATATTCATAAAAGATGATATAGAATGCTTATTTGTAAAATTATAAAAATCATATAAATCTTTTTTATATGCTCTAATTGTATGGTTTGAATATTTTTTTTCAAGATTAATATAATTTATAAAATCATCAATTTTAGTTTTCATCATTTTGACTTTCTTTTAAAATATTTAAAATATAATCAAAATCATCTGGAATTGGAGCAAAAAATTTATTTTTTTTATTAGTAATCGGATGAATAAATTCAATGGAATATGCATGAAGTGCTACTCTATTAATAGAACTCAACAAAGCTTGCAATCTACTTTTATGGCTTATATGAAAAGATTTTATTGTATTAACCCCGCCACCATAACTTTCATCACAAATTATTGGATTAGAAATACTTTTTAAATGCACCCTAATTTGATGTGTACGGCCAGTTTTAGGATAAAGTTCAACATATGATAATGGATTGAAATAATTTAATTTTTTATATGAAGTCTCAGAATCCCTCCCCTTATTTTGTAAGCTAAAAATAGTTCTATTTTTTTTATCTCTAGCAATAGAACCTTTAATAACTCCAGAAGATTCAATATTACCCCATACAATAGCTCGGTAAACTTTGTTGACCGTTCTAGATTCAAACTGCTTAGCCAATTGCATGTGTATTTCATCTGTTTTCGCTATTAACATAATGCCACTTGTTTCTTTATCTAGCCTGTGCACAATACCTGGACTATTTTCATTTAAATTAGAAAGTTCATTAAAATAAAAAACTAAAGCATTTGCTAATGTCCCACTTGATATCCCATTTCCAGGATGCACTACCAAACCAGATGGTTTATTAATAACAACCAAATATTCGTCTTCATATATTATATCAAATTTTATTTTTTCAGGCTCAATTGTATTGTTTTGAATTTCTACCGTAAAATCATAATCAATAGCTTCATTACCTTTTAATATAAATGAAGGGGATGCTGTTTTATTATTAACCAATATTTTACTATCAAGTATATATTTTTTGATTTTTGTTCTAGAAAAATGTTTAAAGTAATTAAATAAAAATAAATCTAATCTAATGCCTGCTTCAGTTTCAGAAATTTGACCTTTATAATAATTTTTATTATTTAACATTAGATGCTTTTGGCATAATAAAAGATAATATATATAAAATAATACCAATAGTTATAAATGAATCAGCAAAATTAAATATATAAAAACGATAAATGTGATAATAACCTATATCAATAAAATCAATTACTCCTGTATAATTAAATAATTTAAATGCAGTAAAAAACCTATCAATAAGATTTCCAAAAGCACCACCAATTATGAAACAAAGACTTATTTGATTTAAGTATGTATCACCTTTAGAATTGAACAATACTTTTAAAATAAATCCACATGCTAAAACCGATAAAACAAATAAAAGTATAGAATTTTGAAATGGATTCCAACCAAATGATATACCATCATTTGTAATATATCTAAAATTTAAAAATCCAGGTATAATTGGAACAGTTGAATATAAATGAATATAATTTTGGACTAATATTTTAGATACTTGATCTATAATTATAGTTCCAATTATTATATAAAACCAAAATAACATTAATCTTACTTTTTATTCTTACATGAAAAACAGCTAGTAGTATGAGGAACTTCCATTAACCTTTCTTCACCAATACGTTCATCACATTCTTTACAAACACCAAAAGTCCCTTCATCAATCATCTCTAAAGCTCTATCAAGGTATTGTAAAAATGTATTTTCTCTTTGAACCCAATAATATGCTTTCTCAATTTCTTGATAATCTGCACCAGCATCTGCTAAATGAGAAGAATAATTCACACTAGAGGTATTAGAATTTTCAAGCATATTATCAGCAATATCCTGAGATTTGATTATATCCTTCAATACCTCTTCTTTTTTCTTAATAATTTTTTCTTTAAAATTATCTAGTTCTTTTTTTGAATACTTATTAACACTCATATTAAATCTCCCTAAAAATTTAACTATATTTTTGAAATAGAAATTTTGACCTCTAAACCATCAATTTTAAAATTAACGGAATGTTTTAGTTCGTTATCATCTACTATTGATGATATTAAGGTTTCATTTTTAAAATAATCTTCAAATTGATTGATAGAATCCAAGATTATAGATGGGCAACTAATCGCAAAATTAATCCTATCACTTACCTCATAATCAGATTCTTTCCTTAAATTTTGAACATGCCTAATTAAATCTCTAACTATCCCCTCCATCTTTAATTCATCTGAAATTTCTATATCTAAACCTACTTTAAAATCCTTATTCCCATTAATACATAAATTATTTTTTGAAACTTCTTCTATTATAAGCTCCTCTTCAAAAATTTCAAAATTATCTGATTCAGAAATAATACTTATTTTTTTATTTTTTTCTAATTCATTAATAATCTCATTTGCATCATAAGTCTTAAGAATATTAATAATTTTACCCATATTTTTACCATACTTATCAGATAACAATGCAAAATTAGGCTTAATTTGATATGATAAAATATTATCAACATTGTTTTCAATTTGAATTGATTTAATATTTAATTCCTGTTTAATCTGATCTTCATTTCTAGCAATTGTATTGCTAATATCATTTCTTGAAAAAATGTGAAGCTTTGATAATGGTTGCCTAATTTTAATATTAGCCTTATTTCTTGCAGAACGAGCTAAATTTACAACACTAATAATATCATCAATTTCATTAATAATTTCAAAATTAGTTTTAGATTTATCATATTCAGGAAAAGAAGATAAATGTATACTTTCACAATTATCATCTTTATTCAAATTACTATAAATTTCTTCTGTAATAAATGGAATGATTGGTGCCATAATCTTTGTATATGTCATCAAACATTCATACAATGTTAAATATGCAGCATTTTTATCATTATCATTTTCTGATTTCCAAAATCTTCTTCTATTTCTTCTTACATACCAATTAGATAAATGATCTAAAATTAGAGAGGACTCTTGTAGCAATTTGTAAACTTCAAATTTTTCATAATAATTTTTAGATTCATTAATAAATTCATTCATTTTAGAACTAATCCACTTATCAAGTATAGTATAATCTGATTCATTTACCTGAACATCACTAGGATTAAATTGATCAAGATTAGCATATGTAACAAAGAAATAATATGTGTTCCACAATGTTATTATTTTCTTTCTTACTTCATCAGCTATAGAATAACCAAAAAGTAAATTATGTTCAGGATTTTGACTTCCATAAAGCCATCTCATAACATCTACACCCATTTTTTCAGCTGCATCTTCAAACCAAATAGCATTCCCCCAAGATTTATGCATATCTCTACCAGTTTCATCTTTTACCAATGCATGACCTAATAAAGTCTTAAATGGAGCCTTTCCCTCTAACATGGCTGACATTGCTAAAAGAGAATAAAACCAATTTCTAAATTGACCAGGAAAACATTCAACAACAAAATCAGCTGGAAACCATTTATTCCAATACTCGCGATCTGTATTATATTTGAGAGTTGAATATGGCACAATACCTGCATCAAGCCAAGGATTTCCTACATCAGGAATTCGATTACCAATTAAACCTGTTTCTGGATGTTTTATTTTGACCTTATCAATCCAGGGTCTATGTGGACTTTGATCTTTAAATTCTTCAAAACCTTCAACAGCTAATTCTTCTAATTCTTCTTTTGAACCTACAACATAAAAAGATTTATCTTCAAATACCCAAATCGGAAGTGCTAAACCCCAAAATCTTTTCTTAGATATCATCCAATCACCCATATTTTGTAGCCATTCCATCTCTCTCTCGTAACCCCATTCTGGAATCCAATTGATATCTCCTACTATTTTTTTAATATTATCTCGCCAATCCATATTGATATACCACTCATCTACACTTCTGTACACCAATTCATCTCCAGAACGCCAACAATGAGGATATACATGAGGATAATCTTCTTGATATAATAAAAATCCATTATCTTTAAGATGGTTGATAATTTCATCTCTTGTAGAATCAGAAGTTGCAGATTTTCCAGTTAAAAATCCAAAACCTGAAAGATATTTAGCTTCATCATCTAAAGGTGCTATTTCCACTAATTCATTTTTCTTACCAATTTTATTATCAATAGCTCCACATCCAGTGGCCATATGTACAATTCCAGTTCCTTCACCAGCTACAACAATATCATTTCCAATATTATCTTTTCCACCATCAATTACTTTATGACAATCAATAGCTGTAATGCCTTTTTTTTCTAAATTCTCATTTGTAAATGGATACCCTCCCGGTATGTTTTGTACTTCTAAATCATCAAATGGTCCTTTGTATTTTAGTCCTAACAAATCTGAACCTTTTAATTTTCCTTCAATTGTATAACCACCTCTTTCATTAAAAATTTGTTCTATTGTCTTAAGCTTAGGAACTCCTTTAATCCACTGTTTTTTATCTTTAAACTGTTTATCTAATCTTTGAAATTTTAAATTTTCATCAGCAAAATAATAAATGGAACCATCGGCAGCTTTTAATTTAACATATTCTAAATTAACATTTACTGCAGCTGCAATATTAGATGTTAATGTCCATGGTGTTGTTGTCCACACAAGCAGATACTCATTATCTCTATCAATAAGTGGAAATCGTACAAATACTGATCGATGTGCTACAAGTTTTCTACCTTCAATAATTTCCATTTGAGAATATGAAGTACCTGATCTGCCAGACCATGGAACCACATCGGTTCCTCTATAAATTTTACCTTCATCAAATAACTTTTTTAAAAAACCCCAAATTGTATAATTATTTTCATCTGACATTGTGTAATAAGAATTGTCCCAGTCCATCCAATAACCCAACCTTTTTGATTGTTCTGTTTGAATTTTTGAGAATTTCATAACTCTCTCTTTACACATGTTCACAAACTTTTCTATACCAAAATCTTCAACATCTTTTTTTGATTTGAATCCTAATTCTTTTTCAACTTCGACTTCTACCCATAAACCTTGACAATCAAATCCATTTTGATACCTTAAATCATAACCATTCATAGCATAAAAACGTTGAAAAATATCTTTTAATGATCTGCCCCAAGCATGGTGAACACCCATTGGGTTATTTGCAGTTATAGGCCCATCCATAAAGGACCATGGCTTATTACCCTTATTTTTATTAACTAACTTTTTGAATATAGCATTTTCTTCCCAAAATTTGAGAATATCATGTTCTAATTCAACAAAATTAATTTGATTTTTTACATCTTTAAATTTCTTTGCCATGTTTTTGCCTTTTATTGGTCAGAAATTTAGTAAAATTTAAGTTATTTGCTTAGAGAAAAATAAAATGCTGTATTTTTAAAAAGAATACACTCTATTTTATTAACATCATTTTCCTATTACCAATGAAATTGCCAGCCTTAATAGATAAAAAGTAAATACCTGTTGGTTTATTATTTGCATTCCATATTACAGAATGATATCCTGCATTATAAAACTGATCAATTAAAGTTTCTACTTCTCTACCATAAATATCATATATTTTTATATTTACATTACTACTATTAGGCAATGAAAAATTAATTGTGGTTCTAGGATTAAATGGATTTGGATATATAGAGGTAATACTAAATTCCTCAGGTAATATTTCTTCCAAAGATAAAGAATTTGTTGTAAAAGATAAATTAAGGGTATTTGATAAAGTACTCTGCTCTCCATCAGAAGCTAAAATAGCCCAATAACCAGAAATTTCTGTTAAATCAGCTTCATACATTAAGTTAGCAATATCTTCATATGTTATAAAATTAATAGTTTGATCAGTATTAAAATTAATTATTTCTAAACCTTCATATCCAACAAATGTATATGTTATTAATCCGTCATCTGGGTCAATAGATTCCTGCCATAAAAACATAACTGAATTATCTAAATTTTCAGAATTTATTTCAATAATAGTATCATCTACAGGTGCTAATAAAACAAAATCTGAAGGAGGATCAGCTATTGCTTGAACAGTTATGGTGACCGTTGCCTCATTACTATCTTCAGTACCATCATTTGCAACATAAGTAAATGAGTCTATACCAAACCAGTTTGGATTAGGAGTATAAATTCCATTTTGATAATCACCATTTTGAGGTGGGTCTATAACATTAAAGTTGAGTAAATCTTCATCTAAATCTGTTCCTAATAATTCAATTTCAATACTGATATCTTCATCTGTTTCAACAATAATATCTTCTGCTACAGGAGGTCTATTGGTATTGTTTACAGTTATATTCCAAGTAAGAAATAAATCATCTCTGTTTATATTTGTTTGATGATTATCTGCTAATAAAAATGATGTATAATTATCAGTAACATCAAGAGTTAGTATATAATATCCTTCCGAACCATAATCAGTACTAAAAGTATAATTACTTTCTGTTGACTGCTCTATATTATTTAATTTCCAACTATATTCTAAATCATTACCATCAGGATCAAAAGCATCAATACTAAAATAAATTGAATCTGTTTCATAAATAGATTGTTCAAAATCACTTGGTGTAATATCAATTATCTCAATTTCATCATCAACACTATTGATTATAATTGAAACTAAACTGTCATCGGAATAAAATTCTCCATCAAATGCATAATATGTAAATGAGTCCTCACCATAAAAATTATAATCAGGAGTATAGACAAAATTATTATTTATAATATTAATTGTTCCATTTTGAGGATATTCTAAAATTATATATTCTAATACATCTTCATCTATATCAAAACCATCAAATGGAACTTCTACTGTATTATCTTCATCTAATTCAATATCAATATCATTAGTAATTGGAATATCATTAACAGGTAGCACTGAAAGAGTAAAAGTTTGGCTATCTTCAAGCCTTGAATTTGATGAACGATTTATTTGATATTTATATTTTGGTTGTCCTAAAAATAAAGAAATAGCATCATCAAACTCTTCAACAACAACTGTAATAAGCGACTCTCCATTATAATCTTGATCAGAAGTAATATATAATTGATTATTAATAATTTCAGTAAATACAGAAAGAGTATCACTATAGGCACTAAATATAAGGGAATCATTTTCTATGTCAGATGCAATTAAATCAATTATTAAGCTCTCATCTTCAAGCATGATTTGATTATCAATAAATTCTAATTCTGGCGGATCATTAACAGGTTCTACATTTAATGTAACCAATGCTGTGTCAGAAGTAAATTCTCCATCACTCACTAAATAAGAAAAATAATCTATACCCGACCAATTTAAATTTGATGTGTAGAAAATATAAGGAAAATCTTCTACTATATTTCCAAATTCTGGCTGCTGAATAATGGCATAGCTTAATGAGTCTCCTTCCACATCAAAACCATTAAGTAAAATTTCAGTAGGAATATCCTCTAAAATATCAATATCTAAAGAATTAGCTATCGGAGCATCATTAACAGGATTAACAGTTAATGAAAATGATGTGGTGTCTGATAAAAATTCATCGGAAACAACTGTAAAAATATCTGCTTGTCCAAAATAGTCTGGATTTAAGGTTATAGCTAAATCATTACCTACAACATCTAAAATAATATTTTCATTTTCTGTATAAGAACTATATGATAAAGTGTCACCATCAACATCTGAAGCTGAAAGAATTAATTCTAAACTCTCATCCTCAAACATTTCCTGATCAGTTATTAATGATATAATTGGAGCATCAGGGACGGGGGTTATGACTAAAGGACAACTTTGATTAATTGTATCAATTCCATCAGATACTTCTAAATGAATAAAAGTGAGCATAAAACTATTAGGATAATCTGGTGTAGGAATAATATGTAAATCACCCCCATCAATAAACACATCAATATTTTCATCATCACAAGTTGCTTGATATAAAAGTTCATCTTCATCTACATCATAGGCAATATTTGGAAAATATAAACTATCATCTTCAAAAACATCAAAATCCACGCAATGGGAAATATCAAAATTAAATTCTGGAGTATCATTAACAGGGTATATGTTTAATGTAACTAAAGTTGTATCTGATGCCTCCCATTGGTCTTGAGCAATAACAAAAATATCTGCTTGCCCAAAATAATTTTGACTAGCGGTTATTCTCATCTCAAAATGACTATCATTATCATTATAAATCTCTACAAAAATATTCTCATTTTCTGTATATGAGCTAAACTGTAAAGTATCTCCATCAACATCTTGAACTATTGCTTCTAAATCACTAATAAAGTAGATTTGATCAAAATCTTCAGGTTCATTCCATATTGCTAATAAATCTGTTAGCCACTCTGGGTTATCATTGATGGGCTCAACATTAATATATGTAATCTCTGGCTCTGAGTCT
>CEUQ01074133.1_pt1 | contig 10436 bp, 12 predicted proteins | sample 361491 | NCBI WGS metagenome assembly CEUQ01 (sample SAMEA2622796, study PRJEB7988) | marine metagenome | biome: marine biome (ENVO:00000447); feature: marine epipelagic mixed layer (ENVO:xxxxxxxxx); material: "saline water (ENVO:00002010), including plankton (ENVO:xxxxxxxx)" | depth 120 m | reverse complement strand
TGGACATAGGTATTAAATGGTGAATCAAAACTAAGGTCCTTTTTCAATAATGCTCTCTTGAGAGGTCTCCTACCCATAGTGATGCTGTAAACAACAGTAGGGTCAGACTGCAAACGCATCCCGGACCTCAGACGATTATGAAATACTCCTGAAATAATGGAACGCTCTGTATTTATTGCGGTTTCTTTTTCAATTATTGATGCCAAAACCATTGCCTCTGCAGAAGATTTCAACGGACTGTTTTCTGGACGTGTCAACCAAGCTTTTTTTAGTTCTTGATCAAGATTTTCACGCATTCTGTTTACTATGGATAAGCGTGTATTTCCATAAGAATAGAAATAAGTTTCTGGTAGCAGGGTACCTTCGCGCCAAAAGGCATTGGGAACTTCTCCAATAAGCCCTGGTGCCGAAAAAATTATATTTTTAATTTGATTTCCAGTTAATCCCTCTGCAATGGTAAGACGTCGTTTGACAGTAAGTCCGGAAGAGATCACCAACGCTACCTTGTTAATACTTGAATTCGGTTGAAATTTAAACTCTCCAGCCAAAAGTTTTTTATCCAAACCGCTGTAAAAACTCCAGAGTCGAAATAAAAACGCATTTTGGATTACACCTTCTTCTTCAAGATGTGTAGATATCTTCTGTACCCCACTACCCTTTTTAATAATAAGTATTTTTGGCTGTTTAAGGGGTCCCTGGTAGTTAGCGCAATATTCTAAAAGACCGACTAGCCCGAAACTAAGACCAACTATAATACACGCTACGATAAACAGATTTAGGTTTAGAATCCCAAAAATATTTTTCAGTTTAATTCTCTAAAAATAAGTGTAGCATTTGTGCCCCCGAAACCAAAAGAATTGGACATTGCAATCTTGACCGAACGCTCTTTGGCTTTGTGGGGAACCAAATCAAGATCACAGCCTTCAGAGGGGTTGTCTAAGTTTAGAGTCGGAGGAACCAAATTATCTCGGATCGACAATATAGAGAAGATTGCTTCTACAGCTCCAGCAGCACCTAATAAATGACCGATTGATGACTTTGTTGATGACATTGAGAGATTATAAGCGCTGTCTTCAAACAAACGTTTTACCGCACCTAACTCTATCTCATCACCTAAAGGAGTCGATGTACCATGTGCATTGATATAATCTACCTCATCATGGTTTAAACCGGCTCTTAGGAGTGCAATTTCCATAGCACGCGTAGCACCTGCTCCGTCTTCGGCAGGGGCTGTGACATGATGCGCATCGCCTGACAGTCCATAACCCACAATTTCTGCATAAATTTTTGCACCGCGTTGTTTCGCATGCTCAAGTTCTTCTAGAACTAAAACACCTGCTCCTTCACCCATAACAAAACCATCGCGGTCTTTGTCCCATGGTCGCGATGCGAATTTAGGTCTTTCATTGAACTTACTGGCAAGCGCGCGCGCAGCAGAAAAACCTGCAATACCGAGCGGACAGATTGCTGCCTCGGCACCTCCAGCTACCATCACGTCGGCGTCATCAAACTGAATTAATCTTGCAGCATCACCGATTGAATGTGCACCAGTTGAACAGGCGGTGGCAACAGCGTGATTTGGTCCTCTGAAGCCAAATCGAATTGATACTTGTCCCGACACTAAATTAATTAATGTCGAAGGGATAAAAAACGGACTAACACGACGGGCACCCTTCTCATATAGGGCCACGGAAGCATCGTAGATCCCGGGTAAACCACCTATACCGGATCCTATAATAACACCAGTTCGACAAAGGTCCTCTTCTCGTTCTGGTTTCCAGCCCGCGTCTTCTATAGCCTGAGACGCAGCAGCAATCCCAAATATTATAAACGCATCATTCTTTCGTCTATCCTTGTCACTCACCCAGCGTCTAAAGTCGAACTTTCCATCACTCTCTATTCCAACAGGAACCTCCGCAGCTATTTTTACTGGAAGATCAGAAACGTCGAAACTTTGAATTTTATCAATGCCACTTTGACTTTTGAGTAAAGAATTCCAAGAGGACTCAATTCCTGAGCCTAGTGGAGTAACCGACCCTATGCCGGTAACGACGACACGTCTCATTAGGTTCTTCTAATTAACGTTATAAAATTTTTTGAGAAAATAATAAATTTGTTAACAATCGGAGTTTTCACTAATAAAGGAAATCGCATCCTTAACGGTTAGAATTTTTTCTGCCGCATCATCTGGAATTTCACAACCAAATTCTTCTTCGAAGGCCATTACCAACTCTACTGTATCTAGGCTATCTGCACCCAAATCCTCAATAAAACTAGCCCCATCTGTTACCTTTTCTTCATCCACTCCCAAATGTTCTACAACTATGTTTTTGACTCGATCTGCTATATCACTCATGCCAGCATTCCTTTGTTAAAATAAAAATAAACTAATTTGATCGACATATAATACGTGATTTTATGTCGAATCAGGGCCAAAACGCACAATCCATACTATACTTAAAGGCCATTTATATCATTGCCATGCCCCCATTTACATGCAGAGTTTGCCCTGTCAAGTATCCACTTTCATTACAAGCGAGAAATAATACACACGCGGCAACGTCTTCAGGGTTTCCAAATCTGCTGATAGGAATTCTCTCAAGCATATTTTTTCTTTGAGAATCTGAAAGGGCCTCGGTCATCGGTGTTTCTATAAATCCTGGGGCAACACAATTAACTGTTATATTACGTGAAGCAACTTCTGCTGCCAAAGCTTTTGTTAAACCGGTCATTCCTGCTTTGGATGCTGCATAGTTTACCTGCCCAGGGTTACCCGTCTGTGCAACAATGGAAGTTACATTGATGATACGCCCGTAACGGGCTTTCAACATAAATTTGACTGCAGATTGCGCTAGCCTAAACCCTGCAGTCAAATTTACTTCAAGTACTTCTTTCCAATCCTCATCTTTCAGTCGAATTGCTAATCCATCACGAGTTAAACCTGCATTATTTACTAGGATATCTAAACTGCCCATTTTACTATGGGCTGCATTAATCAGGTCTTCCGTGCTACTTTGATCTTTTAAGTCTGCAACCAAAACGTGTGCATGTTTTCCCAATTCCAAGGCAAGTTTATTAAGAGCAACCTCATTACGTCCAGAAAGTGAAACTTTAGCCCCTCTTTCAATTAATGATTTTGCAATTGCAGCACCAATTCCTCCACTGGCACCGGTTACAAGCGCAGACCGACCTTTGAGTTCAAACATGACCTATCTCCAAATTAAGCTAAATAGAATTAAGAAAACTTTCTATACTATCAGGATCGCTTACCGATATAGCTGAAATCTCTTTATCTATCCTTTTCATTAAACCCAAGAGCACCCTACCAGAACCGATTTCTACAACTTTATCCACACCTTCTTTTTTCATTTCTAAAATAGATTCACGCCAGCGTACCATAGCTGTAACTTGTTTTTCCAAGTTACGACGAATTGTGTCGGGCTCCTGAATTGCCCTAGCTGACACATTAGATACTAAAGGTAATAGCGGTGGTGAAATTGAAACTTTTTGGAGGGCATCGGCCATTACTGCGGCAGCTGGAGCCATCAAACTACAATGAAAAGGGGCGCTTACTTGTAAAGGAATGGCCCTCTTAATTCCAAAATCCGGCGCGAGTTCGACAGCACGATCTATTGCTCCGGTAGTACCCGATATAACGACTTGGTCAGGGGCATTATCATTTGCAGGGGAACACACATCACCCTCAGAAGCGGCTTCTGCAAGTTTGGTAGCAGACTCTATATTTGCCCCAAGCAAAGCAGCCATGCCTCCCTCACCTAAAGGTACGGCCTCTTGCATAGCCTTTCCGCGCTGTCGTAGCAGGAGTGCGGTATCGGAAAGAGAAAAACTCCCCACTGCGGCCAATGCACTGTACTCACCCAGAGAGTGTCCAGCAACGAAGGAAGCTTGCCTTGAAATTTCAAATCCCCCATCCTTTTCTAGTACGCGCATAATTGCGATACTTACAGCCATTAGCGCAGGTTGGGTGTTTTCAGTCATTGTCAGCAGCTCTTCTGGCCCTTCCAAAATTATTTTCTGAAGATTTTGTTTCAGAGCATCATCAACCTCCTCAAAGGTTTGTTTTGCTTCGGGGAATGCCGCAGAAAGGGCAGCACCCATTCCTATTGCCTGTGAACCTTGCCCGGGAAACAATAACGCAATGGACATAAATTTTTTCTCCTTTGATCGGCTTAAAATTTATACCAAGTGATAGCTGAGTGTCCTGAACTGTCAAGTTCATCAAGGTAATTTGATATACTTGCGTATAAGCTATATTCGTGTATATATGCGCGCCCTAGAGTGGCTTTGAATCTGCTTTAGTTGGTTTAATTTTGATTAAGAACAGTTAAATTTTATATATTTAGTTCGACTAAATTTTAATAAATGTACTTTTATGAGGAGTTTCGAACGTGCCTTACTATGAGAGCGTGTTCATTGCACGGCCAGATATTTCACCAGCGCAGGTAGAATCGCTAGCTGAAAGTATGTCTAATATTGTCGTTGAAGGCGGCGGTAAAGTCGTTCAGACTGAGTATTGGGGTTTAAAAAGCTTAGCATACCGAATCAAAAAAAATCGCCGCGGGCACTATGCAATGTTAGCTTTGGACGCTCCATTCGGTGCGGTCAAAGAATATGAGCGTAATATGCGATTAAATGAAGATGTGCTGCGTCTCATGACTATCAGGGTGGATGAGTTAAGTAATGACCCATCAATCATGATGAAAAATAAACATTCACGAGATGAACGAAGCTACCAAGAAAATCATATCGAAGATGTTGCAAATGATACAACACCATTAGAAACATCCGAAGAGAATGAAAATCCTGATACTGCTGCAGATGATAAAAATGCAGCTGATGAAAATACGGCAGGAGAACAAACATGAGAGGTAGTCGAAAACCATTTTTTAGGCGGCAAAAAAGTTGTCCTTTTTCATCACCTAATGCGCCAAAAATCGATTATAAAGATGTTAAGTTGCTCCAACGATTTATTTCTGAGCGTGGAAAGATCGTGCCTAGACGGATAACTGCCGTTTCATCGAAAAAGCAGAGGGAACTTGCCCGTGCTATTAAACGTGCCCGCAACCTCGCTTTACTTCCTTTTGTTGTCGAATAAAAATACCGGTACGCTGAAACATGAATAGGGGGTTTCTCATTACCCTCGCCGGTGGGCTAGCGTGTGGATTACTGTTTCTTGCCATCCGAACGGGATCTCCCGGAGCCATTGCATTGACTTACATATCCGCTATTCCCCTATTGCTAGTTGGTCTATCAAAGGGATTGATGCCAGTTTTAATCTCATCTGCGATAGCGATTGGGTGTATTTTTCTAGGGCTACATTCAAAAGCTGTCGGCATCTTTTTGGTAATAGCAGCAATACCGTCGATTATCGTCGTCCGTCAGGCTTTATTTTCTCGGCAGGGGGGCAAGCCGGGTGACATAGAATGGTATCCAATTGGTCTGATATTAAGTTGGTTAACAGGGTGCGGACTTTTAATTCTTGGTATAATATCCATCGCTGTTTTGGGAGAGGCTGAAGGGTTGTCGGGCGCATCAAAACGATTACTGCAAAACGTTTTTTCTCAAGTCCCCACTAGCAGTCCACAAGCCACAATTTTGATTCAGATGATGGCAAAATATCTTCCCGGAATGCTTCTATCGGTATGGCTATTAATTACGATTATAAATGCAACTCTTGCTCAAAATATTCTCTGTCGATTTGGTTATGCCATCCGGCCTCGACCATCATATTCTAACTTCAACCTACCTGGATGGATGAGTATAGCCTTGGCTATTTCTATATTGTTGTCTTTGATACCGGGACTTTTAGGTGATATTGGGCGTAATGCCGCTCCATTATTATCAACACCCTTTTTTCTTTTGGGTCTAGCGGTTATACACAATCTCTCACACCGTGTCGCATTGCGTGGTGCAGTGCTTGTGGGTGTATATATACTACTTATAATTGTTGGTTGGTTATCAGCCATTGTTGTTTTATTGGGTGTTCTGGAACAATGGGTATCGTTAAGAAAACGTTACTCCATACAGGGCGGAAATCAGGAGAATAGGTAATGGAAGTAATTCTACTAGAAAGAATTGAAAAACTAGGCCAAATGGGTGACGTAGTAAAAGTACGTCCTGGCTTTGCAAGGAATTATCTCCTACCACAAAAAAAAGCCTTAAGAGCAACCAGAGAAAATAGACAATTTTTTGAAGCTCAGAGAGCTCAACTTGAAACTACAAATCTTGAGCACAGGAAGGAAGCGGATGCAATTTCCAGAAAAATGAACGGTCTTACCGTCACCATTGTTCGTCAAGCAAGTGACAATGATCAGTTGTACGGTTCAGTTACCGTCCGCAATATTGCCCAAGCAATTACCGAGGTTGGATTTACGATTGACAGCAAACAGGTGCAAATGGCCCGCCCTATAAAAACAATAGGTATGCATGAGATAATTGTAAGACTACACCCAGAGGTTAGCGTAGAAGTCACTGCTAACGTAGCGCGTTCAGAAGAGGAGGCAATTACTCAAATTGAGGAATTAACCCCTGAAGACGTCGCAGTTAATAAATCAACTCGGGAGAATGTCACACAAGACAATGTTGCTGACGAAAAGGAATCATGAATTGCTTCAGAATGAGAAAATTCTGAAACTATCTATGCAAAGTTTCTTTCAAACGGACTATTTTCATACTTGCTAAGCTGCTCTATAAAAAGCCATCTATTAAAGTTGAAAAAGGCATCAGAGATGGCTAGAAAACCGTCCAAGTCAGTTGACCCAATAAAAACGGCTGCGACCCGTATTAGACGGGCAATGAAAACCAGAAAACCCTGCAGACCAATTCGTGACCTGTTAAAAAAGGGGGACCTCCAATCCGCTTACAATATCCAGCAGTTAAATACCGAATTATGGATAAAAGAAGACCGTCGCCCAGTAGGACGAAAAATTGGTCTTACAGCAAAATCTGTTCAAGCCCAACTTGGTGTTAATCAGCCAGATTTTGGTGTTTTGTTTGCGGATATGGAAATTGTTGACGGCCAAGAAATAAACCCCGAACAATTAATGCAACCAAAGGTAGAGGGCGAAATTGCATTAGTACTGGACGCTGATTTAGTAAATGAACAACTTACTCTAACAGATTTGATTAACTCAGTTGCTTATGCCCTACCCGCTATTGAGGTTGTAGGTAGTCGAATAGCAAATTGGGATATTACAATTCTTGATACGATAGCGGATAACGCCTCTTCCGGATTGTATGTACTTGGAACAAAACCAACCGGACTTCATGAAATTGATTTGAGGATGTGCGGCATGGTTATGGAGAATAATGGAGAACAAGTGTCAATCGGAGCTGGCGCGGCCTGCCTAGGGAACCCTCTTAATGCCGCCCTTTGGCTTGCACGTAAAATGGTAGAGGTGGACATGCCACTGATGGCAGGAGATACCATAATGACTGGTGCTCTAGGTCCGATGGCTCCAGTTCAACCTGGTAATGTAATAGAAGTAAGGATTTCTGACCTTGGTTCCGTTAGAGCAGTATTTGGCGAATAAAGGATATGCCTCTATGAATACCAAAGTAGCCATTATCGGTTCGGGGAATATTGGAACCGACCTTATGATTAAAATAATACGGACGTCAAAGATTTTAGACATGGCCGTCTTAGTGGGAATAGACCCGGGTTCAGATGGTCTCGCTCGTGCAAAAACATTTGGTATAGAAGTTACCGATAAAGGTATCGATGGGCTTGTCAATATGGATGTATTTAAAGATATCGAAATACTTTTCGATGCAACATCCGCCAAAGCCCACGCATACCATGACGTTATTGCCCGAAAACACGGAAAACAAATTATTGATATGACCCCTGCAGCAATTGGTCCCTACGTAGTGCCGGTTGTAAATATCGATGAACATTTAAATTCTCCAAATATCAACATGGTATCTTGTGGCGGACAAGCTACAATCCCGATGGTCGAAGCAGTAAGAAAGATAGCCAAAGTTCATTATGCAGAAATTGTTGCATCAATAGCTAGTAAATCGGCAGGTCCGGGCACAAGGGCTAACATTGACGAATTTACTGTAACTACGGCTGCAGGTTTAGAAAAAGTTGGTGGTGCAGATCGCGGTAAAGCGATAATTGTATTGAATCCGGCAGATCCACCGGTCATGATGAGGAATACCGTTTACACTCTCAGCGAGAATGCCGATAAGACTGAAATTGCCGCATCTGTGGCCGCTCAAGTTAATGAAGTACAGAGTTACGTTCCTGGTTATCGGTTAAAGCAGGAGGTACAATTTGAGCGTATAGGTGATAATACTCCGCTTAAAATTCCGGGTCTTGGTGAATTTGTGGGCTTAAAAACCTCAATATTTTTGGAGATTGAAGGTGCCGCACATTATCTACCCAATTTCGCAGGTAATCTGGATATCATGACATCAGCAGCACAAAAAACTGCAGAAAAATTAGTCCAACTTAAAAGGGCAACGTGAACATGAATATAAACCCTAATCGAGAGATATATGTGCAAGATACTACCCTCCGTGACGGAATGCATGCCATCAAGCATGCATATAGTCCCGCCCAGGTCCAAGCCATTGCTAAAGCTTTAGATGAAGCAGGTGTTAATGGTATTGAGGTAACTCACGGTGATGGTTTATCTGGTACATCCTTTAATTATGGGTTTGGAACCAATACCGACCTTGAGTGGATAGAAGCCGCAGCGGAGGTTGTAAACCGCGCAAGGCTTACCGTCCTATTATTACCTGGTATTGGCACGGTTGAAGACCTTCAAAATGCAAAAAACGCAGGGGCTACGTCAGTTAGGGTTGCTACCCATTGTACTGAAGCCGACGTTTCAAAACAGCACATAGAATGGGCGCGCGAAAATGGTATGGATGTAGCCTGCCTTTTGATGTTGGCACATATGACCGAACCTACCGCTTTCGCAGAGCAGGCGAAACTCATGGAGAGCTATGGCGCTCATTGCATTTACGTAACCGATAGTGCTGGAGCATTACTTTTAGATGGTGTCACAGATCGCTTCAGCGCTATGGCTGATGTACTAGACCCGAAAACGCAGACCGGCATGCATGCACATAATAATCTTGGTTTGGGGGTGGCTTTTAATCTTTTTGCTTTAGAACAAGGGGCCACTCGAATCGATGGTTCACTAGGTGGTATGGGAGCGGGAGCTGGTAATGCACCACTAGAAGTTTTTATTGCAGTAGCAGACCGAATGGGTCTCAACCACGGCTGCAATGTTTTTGGTTTAATGGATGCAGCTGACGATTTAGTTCGGCCTCTACAGGACCGTCCTGTAAGGATAGATAGGGAAACCCTCTCAATTGGGTATGCCGGTGTCTATTCGAGTTTTCTGCGGCATGCCGAGACCGCTTCAAAGACCTATGGAATTGATACAAGAGACATCCTTGTGGAGTTAGGCAAACGGCGAATGGTTGGGGGGCAAGAAGATATGATTGTCGATGTAGCATTAGATTTAGCTAAAAAACGTAATACAAATGGAGTGGATTGATGATAGATATCAATCAAATGGCTCGAATTGTGGATGAAGCAGCACGGTCAGCGAAAGCCATTCCACAACTCAGCAATAAGTATAGCTATACACTTGACGAAGCTTATGCGATTCAGTCGGCGTCCTTTCAACGACGTATTGCACGAGGTGAAAAACAAGTCGGTATCAAGATGGGGTTCACTAGCCGAGCAAAAATGCTGCAAATGGGCCTCTCTGACTTGGTATGGGGACGTCTATCAGATGGAATGCTAATCGAAGACGGAGGGGAAATAAGCGTAAAGAATTATGTTCACCCCCGAGCGGAGCCTGAACTGGCATTTCTTCTAAAAAGGCCATTGGAAGGACCTGTGTCATCTGCTGAAGCTTTAGCAGCTGTAGAGGCAGTTGCCCCTGCAATTGAAATAATAGATTCCCGTTATAAGAATTTTAAATTCTCTTTAGAAGATGTAATTGCCGATAACAGCTCTTCTTCTGGCTATTTATTGGGAGCATGGAATGACCCTACACCCGACTTTAGTAATCTGGGTATGCTCTTAGAAGTAAATGGACGACCGGTTCAAATTGGCTCCTCCGCAGCCATTTTGGGACATCCTGCACGATCACTAGCCCATGCAGCTAGATTAGCTACTCAATCCGGACAAAGTCTAAATACGGGATCTATAGTAATGGCTGGAGGAGCTACCGCCGCTTACGCGCTAAACCATGGTGACTATGTTCGTAATGTCGTGCAGAAACTAGGTCACGTCAGTTTTTCAGTGGCAAGCTAATGTTAAAACGCAGGTTTCGGGTTGGCAGAAGCGGATTAATTTGTAGAATGCCGCCGGTTTAAAGGTTTGAAAGAAAAAAAAACACCGTATTCTTTGTAAAGTTGAGAAAAGTGATGAGTGAAGTCGAGTATCA
>CEUQ01169860.1_pt1 | contig 10444 bp, 4 predicted proteins | sample 361491 | NCBI WGS metagenome assembly CEUQ01 (sample SAMEA2622796, study PRJEB7988) | marine metagenome | biome: marine biome (ENVO:00000447); feature: marine epipelagic mixed layer (ENVO:xxxxxxxxx); material: "saline water (ENVO:00002010), including plankton (ENVO:xxxxxxxx)" | depth 120 m | reverse complement strand
TTTCAATATATCGCTATTAAATTTCAACTTGAAGATTGGAATAAACAATGTCCACTATCGTTTATTTGGTTAGTATTATCGCTGCCGGTCTCGTGCTGACGCCTCTGGCTATAGTTATTACCAAAAAAAAGATAAATTACAATCTTCAGTCACGCAGAGTATCTTTACGTTCCATCTTTATCGATGCCAACACATTTCATGAAGCGAAGAATGTAGCCGAGAGAATTCATCCCGGATGGCGTGCAATACGGGTGCGCCGTGCTGAGGTCGGAAAATATTGGGAAGTAAAGATCAAGCTGATTAATAAAAGAAAGGGATATCAATAGCCCGCATTGCTAGTAAGTCAACTCGAAGGAAGAGAAGAAAGAAGCTCCCGGTTGAAATACCGACGAACCACTGGGAGATCGGAAATCCAGATGCTCCCTGTAGTGACGGTTAGTAAAGTTGTAAGCTCCAAACCAAAAAGTCAGGTTATCTCTATGCCGATAAAAGGCATTCAGATCAAAAGTGGTGAATCCGGATGAAGCAGATTCAAGTAAGCTATGTGCCACGCGATTTTGAGCATCGACTATTCTTGAAGAGATCTCAAATCCCCATTTGGGTAGATCCCCGCCACTGTGAAGGCGAATACCGATCACACTTTCAAGCGGTAGGATCGACGGAAGTGCTTCAATGTTATTGCCAGGAGTATCACTAAAATGACCTCTGGATAGCCCGGCCACCTGTTCACTGGGATTACCTCCGGAGGCAGGGGCCGTTGCAAAAGAGCCATTTCGGGTTCTGTCCTCACCGTGCGTATAGGAGAGGTTTCCAAACAGTGTGACATTTTCTTTCCAATCGAATTCCCCATAAAGTTCGATGCCAGACAGGTAAGCCAGATCAGTATTTACATATTTCAAATCAACCTGTTCGATTTCGCCGTTAGGCGGTCCCTCAAACACTCCTACATTTTCGAAGGTAATGTAATCATTCACCCATGCAAAAAACGTGTTCACTTTACCTCGCACCCTATCCCGGTCCAAAGTCATTCCGATATCAAACTGCATGCGTCTTTCCTTCTTCAGCAGCGGATCCCCCGTCACCGTGTTCATCCCATTTTGCAAGAGAAACATAAAAGGCTCAGCGGCGTACATTTCGGTGAGTGACGGTGCTCTTTCGGCGTATCCAAATGATAGGTCGAGCATACGTTCTTCATCTATCTGGTGTTGTGCTGACAAGTACCCCATGAACAAAGTAAAAGATTGTTCGAACTCATCGGTGCCGAGAATGTCGGCAAGTGACGATTGGGGAGATTGCAAGCCGAGTTGCTGCAAACTAGCTGGATCTTCTAGGATTCCGGCATCGACAAAATCAATACGTCCACCGCTACGAACTGTTATGTCGTCCGTTTTTCGATGAACCTGTTCGAGAAAAAAGCCTGGATTGATTGACTCAGATTTTGGGATTGGCGAATTTGCATCCTGGAAGGAATTAAATCCGATTCTTCCAGACGCGATCTCGTCGAGTTGCTGACGAACATGCCGCAGATCAAACCCGGCAGTCACATCTTTGGCCTCAGTCCTTTTCCATTCTGATCCGATTTTCAGTCCCTGACTGATAGATTCAACATTAGTAACCCCCTGATAATTGAACAGGCCAAGCATCGGGAACTGGGCTAATTTGTGAGGGCTGTCTGAATTTCCGCGGAATCTTGTGTCATTAAGCCACAGGTCCAGTTCAAGGCCGTCCGACCAGCCGTGGTCTGTTGCGAGATAGGTGAGCTCGAAGGCATCCGTCACTAGATAATCCATGTCAAAGGCCATACCCGGGAACTCAACATCAGTTTGGTCAAGCCGTAAATAGGTGAACTCAAATGAACTTTCATCGGTTAAGTCACGCCCATAGGTAAAATCAAATGTACGTGAGTTATAGCTCGAAGGAATTTTGGTCCCGTCACCCGCAACATAATCATTTCCTGTACGATGGCTATACCCGAACCGGTAACCCCAATCCTGATCCCCTCCGACGAAAGTCTGACGGCCATGCCACTGTTCCCCATTAGAGAGATATTCTGTTCGTGTACTCCCTTCACGGTTGGTCAATTCCTCATATCTAGGGGCACCGGCCAGTTCAATTTCCATAAAACTAAAGCCTGGGCCGTGTTGGGCTGTAAATGGCCCTTTAATTACGGCAATATCTGCAATCTGGCTGGAATCCAGTTTACTGAGCATCGTATCCAGATCGATACGAGCTGGTACCCAATAAGAGCCTGAAGCTGCCAATCGCCCTACTCTTCCGCCGCGAATTCGTGGATCTGAGTAAATGGGTGTACGTCGTTGTACGCCCACTCCAACGGCTGCGGGTGACTTGCCAAGTATCGCCCCGGAGTCGGTCGCGCCTCGAACCTTCGACTCAATCCCAAGTACGACATCCACATTACTACTTTTTTGGAGAGCGGGCACACTTGTTAGGACGCTCTTACCCACCCGATAAGTTGAAAAGAAGTCCGAGACGAACTGGTTTGCCTGATTCGGGGTTTGGATACGAGGTGTAAAATTCGTACGAGGAACCAGAGGCGGTTGTTCTTGAAATAGATTAGCACTGGTTAACAACCAGGGGCCGTCGATTGTCTGATTCTGTTCTTGATCGACCACACGAAAGTGCTGTTGAGCGTTAACGGAGACAGAAAACATGCCAAAGGAAAGGCATATAAGAACTTGACTAACAAAACGCGGAACGCACATCCTGTTCTCCTCGGTTGCCGGATAATGTGAGCGTGCCTATGGTACCTCGTGCCCACATTTTTATAATATTCGGCACAACCGGCACTCTGTGCTTAGTATTTCTTCCTACCTTTCTTTGATATCTTTGTTGTAATGTTGTTCTAAGCGTTGCAGTAGTCGGATTACTTGCCGATCCCCGGGGCAATGATCTTGATGCCACTGCGTTATTACCTGTTTCACTGCTTGCGGGTCTCCTTCAGCACCCTCTTTTTGGGTTCTGATATACTGCACAAGTAATGGCCTTACGGTATGCCCCAGCTGGAACATCTCGGCTTGGCTAAGTAACTCGTTTGCCTTTTCTGAATCGCCGCTAAATTCGAACCAGAGGGCCAGCGTCCCGAGAAAATGGGCGCTCTTATCAGCTTCTAATTCAATCTTTACGGCTAAGGACTTCGCTTCATCCGAATCTCTCAGTTTCAATGAAGGATGTTCCACGACAAACTGTAAATAACGCTCCTGAATATCAACAGAGCTTGCCTGTAAGTCCAAAGACTGCCAGATTTCCATGGCACGTTTCCAATGCGTCGCCGCTTCTTCGACCGCTCCCTGATCAAAGAGGTAATCTCCTTGTTGCACATGCACTTGTGCTAAAGAATTTCCATAGGCCGGAATGCCGTCTGAAACCTCAAAGAGTCCGTTAAGAATGCTTATACTTTGCTGAATTAATTCCGTGCCGACATCTGCAGCCCCACCCGCCTGTTCGATTGCGGCCTGCATTGCGAGACTAAGGCCATAGCGAAACTGGTGCTGGATAATTTCAGGCGAAGACTCAGACAATTGTTGAAAAAACCCAACCGCCTCTTTAATCAGATCAAAGGCAGACGGAAAATCACCGACCAGATAGTAATATCTGGCCAACGCCTCGGTACTAACGGCATACCCTTCCACGTAGCTTGGAGCACCTTCATTTTGCTGTGCCAGTCCACGGTATAATTCCTGAGCCTCAATTAATACATCTCGCGCAGATTCCAAATTGTAGTACTCTAAATAAAGCTGCCCAATATCAGCTAGCGTTAAGGCAGTCTCCTGACGGATTGAAGGTACATCGGGCAATGCGATTTCTAACCGTCGATAAGCCTGAAGCGCCTCCTGATAAGCCGCAATTTCAGACTTCGCATCTCCGAGGAACCTTTGTGCCACTCCTCGTGAAACAGCCATCATCGCCAACGACTGTAAATAATCCGGACGATCCGGCTCGTTTGCAACCAAAGCCTCCATGACCTGATAACCACTTTGGAATTGTTGATGGGCTTCTACAATTCTACCGGTTTCCAAATCGACGGTGGCTAATAAGTTAAGGGTGTTTGCCAGACCTAATTGAAAACGCCTGTTCTCCGGATGACGCGTCAGCTGCTGCTGATAGTGATTTAAGGCCTCAAACCCTGACGCTTTCGCGGCATTATAATCCCCCACATTCAGTACGATGGCGGCTAAATTGAAAAGTGAGCTACCAAAGACTTCATTCACCTGAACCTCGGCGGGGGATCTTTTGGCCAGATTTCTAACATCCAGGACTGCCTGCTCAATAATACTCTTCGCATTGCCTAACTCACCCTGAATTTCAGCCAAACCGGCTAACTTGATCTGGGTTGTAATCGCCAATGTAGCTAGATCCAAATCGTTCGCATCTTGCACGGCGATTTGCTCTAACACCCTGGCGGCGTTCTGATAAGCCTGTCCTGCTTCTCCCAATTCCCCCAGCGTTTGGCGAACATCGCCTAATCTCAAATAGGCCCTAACACGTTCAATTTGAATCTCCAAATCTTCTCCCTGCTCAGCAGCAAACTCCTCATACTCACGTGCTACACTGCGTAGTAAGCCTTCACGAGCTCTTTGCACGCCGGGGTAATACTCAATAATCTCGCTGATTCCCGTAAGCGCGGTATCCACCACCTGACGTGCTTTACGGAAATTGTCCATGGCATCAATCCGCCGAAGTTCAGCCAGTTCTTTTGCTGTCTTCTCACTTTCAGCCAGCATTCGGTTTTTTTCAGCTTCAGTCTCCGCTCGCTTGGTCGCCTCCATCGCCAGCGTTTTCTGTTCGGCTTCCGCAACTCTGGCACGATTCACAAACATGGTGGCAACAACAGAAACTGTCGTGATGAGGATTAGTGCCGTGACGGAAGTAAGAGCAAACGCCTTATGCCGGCGAAACCAGCGGGCCGTGCGTTGTGCGAAATTATCGGGGTATGCCTCGACAGGTTCATCCGCAAGCCAATTTTCCAAATCCTCCACCAATTTAACAGGAGACTCATAACGTTGACGCGGAACCAACGCCAGAGATTTCAAACAAATAGCTTGTAATGGCTTGGGTACCCAGGGAGCAACATCACGTGGCGACTTGATTTCACCATCAATCACACTGGCAATAATAGAAACGAGATCCACTCCCTCAGCTGGAGGCTTACCCGTCAATAAGTAATAAAACGTGGCCCCCAGACTGTAGACGTCACTTTGATTGCTTACATGCGCTAATTCACCCGAAGCCTGCTCCGGCGGCATAAAAGCCGGGGTCCCCACGGTAGAACCGTACTGAGTCGGCATCACATTAGAACCGGAAGATGGCAACAATCCTGGTTTGTCACCAAAAGATATTTCTTCTTCTGAATCCACCGGTTTGGCCAACCCCCAGTCGACAACGAACGTTTCACCATATTTACCCAACATCACATTACTGGGCTTGATATCCCGATGGATAATTCCACGGCTATGAGCATATTCAATCGTATTACAAACGTTCACGAAATGACGAATTAGGCTAATAAACTGGAGACGTTTTTCCCCCTCCAGAGGACCCTCTTCATATCGACGATGAAACTGGTCAATCTCTTCCTGAAATTCCACCCCCCGCACAAACCGCATAACATAATACGGGTTTCCGTTATCCATTGCTCCCTGACCATAGACGGGAACCACTCCGGGGTGCTCAAGCCTTCCGGTAATCTCCGCTTCCATTTTGAACCGTTCCACCAGGTCTGTATTTTCGAGGAACTTGTCCTGTAATTCTTTGAGTGCAACATCACGATTAATTTCTGCATCATGAGCAACCGACACCTGCCCCAATCCGCCTTTGGCAAACGCTCGTAAGACTTTGTAACGACCACCAATTCGACTCACGCCGGACACCTCCCCGGAAGGAAGACGCCCGGATACAACTTCCGGACTGGGTGGAATCGTGTCAAACTCAGAATCAAATGGTTGGCCGGTCCGGGGTGGTAATGTCCAGTCGCTCTCCATATTCTCCGGGGGTAGCGTGGCATCAACCAATTCCCCTGACAGCAATTCTTCCGCACCCGGGGGCAATGTCATCTCAGTTCCGGTACCTATTAGTGAAAGCATTTTGGCTGAGAAGGAGCTATCAATATCAAGTTCGAGGACTAATTCCTCTATACGCTGTTGAAGTCGCTCACTCCGATGCCCCAGAGAGCTATCTGTATGTTTAACTAAGGGCAGTACTACCTCTTTAATCTCAGAGGGGACATCGATTCTTTCCCACCAGGAACTGTCTGGTTGCTGCGTTGACGAATCTGCTATTATCTTATCAATAGCTTCTTCAAAATCCGGCCGATTGATAAAATTATTATGATAAGCGAGACACAAAAACAATATCTGCCGAATTCTACTCTCGTTTTCCATGATCCTGCACTATTCCTAAAAACGCGTTCTATTTCAAAGAGCTTAAGAATGGACCCAATAGCTGTTTAAAGTCTAACTTATTGTAGAATGGACGAATGATTGAATTTCAAGTAGAGAACCAAAATCAGACTATTGATTTCGTAGTTGATGCCGACGAAGTTACAATTGGGCGTTCGTCCGGCGTTAGCGAAAATCATATCCATATTAAAGATCCGGCTGTTTCCAGAAAGCAAGCGACCGTGCGCCTGCAAAACGACCGAATCCGAATCCATAATCATGGTGGTGTAATTAGATTCGGTAATGGTACCCAACTCGCAAATGACGAATCAGTCGAATTGTTTCTACCCGTCCAAATTCAAATTGGGAACTCACAAATAACAATTTCCGCCGTCTCGGACGATCCCAGAGTGGTCGTCAATACCGTGCTAAACTGGGTGGACAAGATTAAATCCAATGACCAGCAGGCTTCCGCTGATTTGTGGGATAAATACTTCCGCAGATTGATTGCCTTCACACGAAAGAAACTCGCTAACCTGCCGAAACGTACATCCGATGAAGAAGATATCGTCGTTGATGCATTCGATAGTTTTTTCCGCGGCGTTCGAGCCGGAAAGTTTATCGATCTGAACGATCACGATGATTTATGGCGTGTGCTGGCGATGCTTACGGCCAGAAAAGTCTCTCGTGAAATTGGTTATCGTCTAGCGCTAAAACGTGGAGCCGGACAGATACGCGGAGAGTCCGTATTCATCTCAAGCCAAAACTCCGTTGCACCCGGAATCCAAAATGTCTCCAGGGAACTTCTCGCCGCCCCTGACGTCCTGCTGGAAATGCAGGACAATATTGGACAAATGCTTGATGTCCTCACAGAAGAACAACAGGAAATCTGCCGTTTGAAACTTGAAGGTTATACAAACTCTGAAATCGCCGAAAAGCTTGAGGTGAATGAACGCACCATCGAGCGTCGCTTACAGGTGATTCGTGCCGAGTGGCATACTCTGTTGGAATCTGAATAAGATTCCGACACCGGCTAAATTGTTTTTTTGCATTTTTCTTGTGTTGCATTGTCGGTTTGAGATGTGATTCATGCATTTCCCTTCTATCGAAGTGAATCCTGCCCTTTTTAGGGTGTTTTTAGAGAGAGATAGAAGAGCAATGTCTAAGAAACAGTCCCCAAGCGACCAATCCGGAACCCATTCCCCTAACTTCCGCAAAAGCACCGAACAGCGATTCCAGCTGGAATCACTTGAAAAACGTGAACTGATGGCAGCCGACCTGCTGTCTTCGCTTTCTCCGGAACCCGTCTTTGCTGAATCCGCAGAAATTGCTGAAGGAGAAGCCTCCACGGCCCCGGTGGCACGAAACGACGCGTTCGAAACCACTCAGGGACAAAAGCTTGTGGTGGCAGAACAACTCTTCGCAAAAACCTTCGATCTACGCAGCGAAGAGATGAAAACACCGTTTTACAGCCATAATGCTTCGATGCTGCGGGAATCCTTCTCTCCCAACAACTATTACTGGCAACCCTCGAGTCTCAATCAGTGGGCGGAAGTCACCTATAAGGTCGAAGTTCCCTTCGAAATTGATCATGTTGATATGCCAGGCTTAGGAGCGCATCATCTGCCGTACATGGCTGTCTATAACGGTAATGCCGATGTAAACTTCGATTCCGGGGCGAGAGGTGAAGTACAGGTCTCGGTCGATAACCAGAACTGGTTTACGCTTTACGAGAGTACTCCTGAAGGTGGGCGGCAGGCTCCCAATGACATCAACGACATTGTGGCAGGTCACGACACCTTCTACTTCAAGGGACGCATGTATGCCACTCGTCATCTGGGATGTTGTGGGCTCTCACAGTTCCTGCGAAGTTCTCCTGAACGCGATTCGTTCCCTGTCCTTAAAATCCACGGCGTCGCCGGGGTGCTGCAGAATGACGCCGATCCTAACGGCGATCGATTAACAGCAGATCTGCTGCGCCAACCCTCCAATGGTCAATTGGTTCTCAATGAAGACGGATTCTTTGAGTACACACCTAACAGTGGCTTCGCCGGTCTGGACACATTCAGTTACACGGCCAGTGATGGTAATGAAAAAAGCAATCCAGCCACCGTCGCCATCAATGTCAAAGGAACAAACAATCCCCCTACGCTCGACAACATTGCCGACCCTGCTCCGATCAATGAAGATGCGGCACGTCAGTCGGTACGGATCACCGGAATCAGTTCGGGCGATACGCGTCGGGAAGATCTGGAACTCCATGTCTCCACAGACAACCCACAGTTACTCACCAATCTGGAAGTCAACTACAATCAGGGCGATGACTTTGCCATCGTCTCCTACACTCCCGCAGCCGACGCCTTTGGAAAAGCCGAAGTCACGGTAACGGTCGAAGATGACGGCACAGACTGCAAATTATCAACTCGCGGTGACAATCTGAAAACCTCTCAAAGCTTTACTGTCGTTGTCAATCCGGTCAATGACCTTCCACTAATTGACTCCGATGTCATTCAGGTCACGATTGAAGAAGACAGTCAGTCCGACTTAATCCCCTTCACGATCAGTGACGTGGAAACTCCAGCAGAGCGGCTTGAGATCCTCATCGAATCCGGTGACCCCGTTGCCATCCCTCCTGAGAATATTGTTATCACCGGAGAGGGGAACCAGCGGTTCGTTCAGATCACCCCCGACCCCGACCAACATGGTCATACGCACATTATCCTGACCGTGATGGATGAAGAAGGGGCCGTTGCCCAGCATCGAATTCAGGTCGACATCTCCTGCATTAATGATGCTCCCGTAGCTACAGACGATCAATACAGTGTCGATCGTGACAGTCGGCTGATTGTCCCCAGCAGACTCTACCGGGAAGTCGGACTCGGGGTGCAAAGCTCGAACGAATCAAACCGACAGGATTTCACAACAAATAAATTTGTCTGTGACTTTAATGATAACTGCCCTGAGTTTTCGGAAACCGGAATAGTGGATGGCGTAAAAGGAAACGGCCCTTCCGGAAACTATTATCGGATCGTAAATCGAGACTCAGACGGTCATTCGTCTATTGTCTTTGACCGTTTAATTAAAGGGGCACATAAAGCAGTTGAAATTGAATTCGATTTTCGCATTGGTGAGCATCGTTTCAATCACCATCCTGCTGATGGGATTGCCGTTGCCTTAGTAAAGACCGATGCTTATGGAATTACCGATCCACTCACAATGGAATCGCAAGTTCATCCTAAATTCCCCCGTCTAGAGGATGCGTTAACCGTGAGCCTGGCGACCTTCGAAGAACGTCGAATCAAAGTCAATCACAACGGTGAGGCAGATTGGACAACACACTATAACCCATTACTGGAGGGGAGTGTTTCAGGTGAGTGGCAACATTGGCGAATGACTGTTGTAGCCGACGGAGAAGACCAATTGATCAATTTGTGGATCACAGACCATAACGACAACGCCTATCAGATCCTGGAGGATCACCGTGTAACTGATTACTCCGTTGGCGAAAGCCGATTAGCATTTTTCGGCAAAGTAGGGGCAACTGCTTCTAATCATGATCTGGCTAACATCTCTATTACCTACCAGCAGGAACAGGAAGCCAATGTATCCAAAACAAACAATACCGCCTGGACTTCGGTAGGAAACAACGAAAATGGCAACGATTTTAGCACCCATACTGAAAGTGGTGTTATCGGAGGACGCTTCACCCGTTCTGCTCACAAGCGAATTCTGGCAGATACAGATCTCTCAACTGTCCTCAGCTTCGACCAGCCATTCTCCGCTTCGGGCGTGTTGGAAATCGGAGACATCAACGTTCCCGACTTCGGCAACGGAATGATGATCGGACACTTTGATGATGGGAGTGCTGCGGAAGTAGATGAAGTGCGTGATGGGCCTGTTGAGATCGGAATCGGATTTACCGACAACAGCCAGGGCAATCGCATCTTCTGGTACGGCGGGATCATGGATCACGGCGGGCTGATGATGCCGGCCACAGGAATGACCGAAATCACTCCCAATTCCACCCACCTCTGGAGTTATGAATGGGA
>CEUQ01189335.1_pt1 | contig 10447 bp, 12 predicted proteins | sample 361491 | NCBI WGS metagenome assembly CEUQ01 (sample SAMEA2622796, study PRJEB7988) | marine metagenome | biome: marine biome (ENVO:00000447); feature: marine epipelagic mixed layer (ENVO:xxxxxxxxx); material: "saline water (ENVO:00002010), including plankton (ENVO:xxxxxxxx)" | depth 120 m | reverse complement strand
AATTAAGCTTTGGCATCGTTCTTGGGGGCAGGAAATGATCGACCGCAGCGATACACCTTGCAGGGCTTAGAAATTTCCCTGGGCAACCACTTCAGGCTCGCTCGCCTGGTTATCCTTCAAATCACCATACCGTGGCGCAAACGGCACTAACCCCGCTTCAATACGCCAAGACTACGAAGGGTGATGACAAAGTCATTTGGGAACTAAATCTACCCGGCCGCGGTGTACGAACTCGCTGCTGTCTGGGCCATTTGGACGACCTTCGGCATATCAATCTCTTCCAAATAGTCCGCTTCTTCGAACGCACCACTAGCTTTTATGGCCAAAACCAGCCCCATAGCAGTTTCCTGGTCGTTGACGTCGACACGCACCACCACATCGTATTTTCCACGCACAAACGCAACGTAATCAGCGCTCCCGCCAACAGATTCCATCAATTTTTTCACCGCGGCTTCACGGTCAGAACCTGAAATAATTCCTTTAAGAGCGTTAGGGGCATATTTACCGAGCAGCAAAGCTTTCATGAGTCCTAATCCTATCCGTTTTAGGTCTAAAGACCTCTGATGGAACTATAACGAGATAAATCTCTTAAAGCCAGATAAAATCGGGAACGCCCTGGTGGACGCTTTAGAGCAACACCCCTGTTGCAAGTACTGTAAATTGCCATGATTTAGCCGCAGCTCACGATCGGAGAGGCATTGACAACAAGCAACGTCACTGTCATTAATGTCATGACCTACTTAGAGATCAGGTCAAAAGCGGTCCATGTGATTGTTGAAACAATTGTGATTTGTGAACGAACGACAGGGATTGCCGAGAAGAAGCGCTGATTTATTAGGAGTATTTTTCTCAGCCATTCAATGCCGTATAAAAATTGCGTCTAATTGAGAGTGTAAAAGATTATATTTCATCGAAAATATTAGGCAAATAGGAGGTCTAATAATGTTTGCGCGATTTTACAAATTTTATATAACTTCAGAATATTTTGATGACCTTTTAAAGTTTTTTGATGAGAAAGCCAAACCCCTCATAGAATCGGTCGATGGACATCTTGGCATACACTCGGTCAGAACCAGTGAAACGGAGTGTATTATGGTGTCGTTTTATACGAACAAGGATGCCGCTGAGGCTGCAAGTGAGAAAGCCGCAGTGATTTTTGTGGAGATGGGAAAATGGATGTCTGCACCTCCCGAGGTCATGGGCGAGGGCGAAGTTTTACGCTCATTGAATCTCGGCCATTGAGCTAGTTCTGGATATCGGACAGGGACCCGAGGTGCAAACTCGCTGCTCTCGGGTCTTCGTTGAGAGGACACCAGAGATCACGAAACGCAAGCAGCATAAGCCTGGGTTAAATGCGCAAATTGTGCTCGAGATCTGAAGGGTAAGCTGCTAGTCAATGCCACACGAGCCGCCCGGTTACTTAAAGCGTGCAGCGGCTGATTCGACATTCAGCCCTTCTTATAGGGGAAGCCGTTTGTACGACCCAGCACAGTATAGTGGAGCTCCCTTGTCGCTCTTGTTCATCAATCTGGGTTGGAACTCGGCCTGACGGCTAACAACTTAACAAGCGGCAACCGCCTCTCGAACACATCAGCGTCACAATTTTCAGGCTATGCCGAGTCACTCCGCTGCATAGTGGGCCACTATCAGCAGGACTATGAAAGGCAAACAAACTTCTCGTGTTGGTCCTCTGGGTAGCTGCACCCAGCTCAGCTGCAGCAGCAGCTTAACAGTTATGCTTACACAGCCTAACCAATCAGTGATCTTGGTTCCATACGGCCCCACGCCATATCCACCGGCTTGAGCAGGCTGAAGAAGCTCTGTAACCGTCTTGAATAGGCTACAGGTGTCAACTTATCGAATGAGCCAGATTTTGGGCTAGTGACTACGTATTCGATGAAAACTTCTAAACAACGCCATAAGCAAGCATCGCGTCCGCAACCTTGACAAAACCGGCAATGTTGGCTCCAGCAAGATAGTCGACCCTGCCATTACTAGTGGCGCCATAATCAGCACAGTTATCGTGGATCTTTTTCATTATGTTTTTGAGTAGCTCTTGCAACTCATCTTCTTCCCAGGAAATACGCGAACTATTCTGACTCATTTCCAAACCAGAGACAGCAACACCGCCAGCATTGGCTGCCTTACTTGGTCCAAACAGAATACCAGCTTCCTGGAATGCCTTAATGCCACCCAATTCGGTTGGCATGTTCGCGCCTTCTGAAACCGCCATACAACCATTGCTGAGAAGCAACTTTGCCTCATCGCTACTGATTTCATTTTGGGTTGCGCACGGCACAGCTATGTCACAGGCCACATTCCAAGGACGTCCTTCATGGAATTCCACACCGAACTCGTCGGCATAATCCTTAATGCGGCCGCGTCTGACCTGTTTCAATTCGACCATATAAGCGAGTTTATGCCTATCAATCCCGTCCGGATCGTAAATAAAACCGGAAGAATCTGACATTGTAATGACCGATCCGCCCAATTGCCGCACTTTCTCCGCCGCATAAGTCGCAACATTACCCGATCCGGAAATAGCGACCCTCTTACCCTCCATGCCATTCCCGGCATGTTGCAGCATATTTTCCAGCATGTAGATCGTGCCATAGCCTGTCGCTTCAGTACGAATTAGGCTGCCGCCAAACTCAAGTCCTTTGCCAGTTAGGACACCGACGAACTCGTTACGCAGCCGCTTGTACTGGCCGAACATATAGCCTATCTCGCGGGCCCCAACCCCGATATCACCGGCTGGAACGTCTGTATCCTCTCCGATATGGCGATGCAGTTCAGTCATAAAAGACTGGCAAAAACGCATCACCTCATTATTCGATTTACCCTTCGGATTGAAATCAGAACCACCTTTGCCACCACCCATGGGAAGACCCGTCAGGCTATTTTTAAAGGTCTGCTCAAATCCGAGAAACTTGAGTACGCTTGAAGTTACCGTCGGATGGAAACGGATTCCGCCCTTATATGGGCCAATGGAATTATTAAACTGCACCCGATAGCCACGATTGACGCGAATATTTCCATTATCGTCTTCCCAGCACACCCGGAAAATGATCGTCCGGTCCGGCTCGGCCATCCTCTCGAGGATCTGCATCTCCTGGTACTGCGGCTTGTCCTGGATGTATGGAATAATGGAGGCTGCAACTTCTTGCACTGCTTGATGGAATTCCGTTTCACCAGGATTGCGAGTTTGTACACCGGCAATGAACCGTTCAAGGCTATCTGCACGCACCGTCATAATATCCTCCTTAATTAACGAAATCTTAGTTTTATTACTTACTTAATATTCTATTTAATTTTGCAATTTCGAGTTATTGATGATTCTCGGCCGAATTCGCGCTTGAGCGACAGGCAAGCCCTATAGATACCATCGCCGTTAAGAGTGCACCGGCGGCCACAGTACCTGGTGCCGACAGGAATTCCATCGCGGTGCCCCAAATCAACAGACCGATTGGTAACGTTAAAGTAACAACAAAGCCTAGTGCGGCCACACCGGAGATTTCGTCACCTTGAGGATCGCATTTTGCTCCTGCACCGATCAGTAAAGACCTTGCCGTGAAGCGACTTGCCCCGAGACCAAAACCAATGATTGTCCATATTACGAGATCAAATTCTGCCACTGGGAGTGCTGTGCTGATCGTAAAAGCAAGCATGAGTCCAGATCCTAGGATGGTTGCCCATATCGCCCCTCGAAACTCTGAGTTCGAGCGAAGAAGCCTTCTTATGAGAACGGGAACGAGAATTCTGCCCGCTGCGACGCCAGAAATCACCAGACCAGCACCTAAAGGAAGAGGTGAATGCTTGAGATCATTAAGTATTGGAACTATCATATTAAATAATGGAACAATAAAGATATTCACCAATGCTGCTAACAAAGCAAGTTGACGTAAGCGAGGATTTGACCAGAGCGCGCCAAGGAGATCCCGGGCAGAGCGAGCCGGGTATTTCACAACATCGTCAGCGGCGCGAGGCTGGGTTATCATTAAAAAAATCGCTAACGGTATCGTCAGCACGGCGTTAGCAAAAATGCCGACACCTGGATCGGTTTCGTGGATGAGAAAGCCACCCAATGATGCGCCGATCATAGCTGCCACACCAGCCACGGCCCCACGCCGAGATATGGCATCCGTGATATTGGACTGGTAAAGATATGAGCGAGCGACGAAAGGCGTCAAAACTGCTGTGAGGCCGGAAAAGAGACCAAAAAAAGGTGCGGCTAGCCACAAGACGACGATGCTCGAATCCGTGAGGGTCTCCACGACACCGACGGATGCCCACGAGGCGACAACGCCAAATTGCGCGATCGTAAAGACTTTCATTCGTCCCCAACGAGCAGCAATTCGATGAACGTTCGCCGAAGCAATTCCTGCAAATAAAAACATCAAGCCCAGAAAGATGCCCGTCTCAATTCCACCACTTCCGCTTGAGGCATACGTTACTGCCGAAGTTGCTCCCAGTTGGCCGACCATAGTGCCAGCGACGGCCACACCTCCTAAGACAAGAAAACCGATCTCAGGCAACTTCAAAGTGCGTATGTTCATTTTCCTCATGCGTAAAATTTTTTATCCCGAATAAGCAGCCATACCGACTATTTAACGTGTCCGTCGTCAAAATCTTTGGGCCAGTTGATCGGCTGATTTAACGGAGGATCTGCCTCGCTATTGTTGATGTTAAGCGGCTTGCCGATGATGGTTCAAGCGGCGGTTCTTGATGGTGAGCTCCTTGATCCGTTTTCTCCTTTCGATGATAGCCGTGGCACGTCCGAAGTAGGCGTCGGCCGGCGTGACGTTTGAGGTGGTCCTGGAGAATCGGGCAGGCGCATAAGGTGTATTCCGCCGACTAGGAGGAATGCGCGATGACGAAGCGACGGAAGTTCACGCCTGAGTCCAAGGCGAAGGTGGCGCTGGAGGCGCTGCGTGGTGACCGCACGGTCCAGGAAATCGCGGCGCGCTACAAGGTCCACCCCAATCAGGTCAGCACATGGAAGCACCAGGCGATGGATGGCCTGGGCGAAGTGTTCTCCAACGGCGCGGAGGCGGCGCGGCGTGACGTCGGGTCGGAGATCCACGATCTGCATCCGAAGATCGGCCAACTGACGGTGGAACGGGATTTTTTGGCCAAAGGATTCAAGCGATGTGTCGGGTGGAACGCAAGGCGATGGTGCGTCGCGACGTTCCTTGCCTGAGCTTGAGCGGGCAGTGCGAGATCCTGTCGATCAGCCGGTCGTCGTTGTATTGCGCGCCGAAGGGCGAGAGCCCGGAGAACCTGGCACTGATGCGGCGCATCGACGCGCTGTTCCTGCGGCATCCCTTACTACGGCAGCCGTCAGATGGTTCGCCAGTTGCATCGCGAGGACATCTTCGTCGGCCGTCACCGGGTGCGTCGCCTGATGCGTCTGATGGGCCTGGAAGCGATCTATCAGGCGCCAACGACCAGCCGGCCCTATCCCCACCACCGGGTATACCCTTACCGGCTCAAGGGGCTGAACATCGCCCGGCCCGACCACGTCTGGTGCGCGGACATCACCTATATCGCGGTCCGGCGCGGCTTCCTTTATCTGGTGGCAATGATGGGCTGGGCGAGCCGACACGTCCTGGCCTGGCCACTTTCAAACACCATGGACGCCGCGTTCTGTGTCGAGGCCCTGGAGGATGCGATGAGCCATTACGGCAGGCCGGAGATCTTCAACACCGACCAGGATAGCCAGTTCACCAGCTTCGACTTCACCGGCAGGCTCAAGGACGCCGGGTAACGATGTCCATCGAGCGGCTATGGCGCTCGCTCAAGTAAGAGGCCGTTTACCTGCACGAGCTGACCGACGGCTTCCACGCCCAGAAGGTCATCGCCGAGGGGATCGAGTTCTACTATATGTTAACATTTACTTAATAACAATTCATAATTTAATGCGTGATCAACATTCAAATTCGTATATGTAAATATGGTGGTTCCCTGAGGTATAATACGATACTGGCCAATTTTCATCATCGGATATCCTGGATAGGGAGTATTATTCACTTGTATATGTGAATTAACATACGCAAATACCAAATTTTGATCGATGTAATATTCTATATCTAAACTATTTCCATCATACGTGATAAGGGAACAAAAATTATGATCGTAGCCCTCTTCGAGTCTATATCGGCTTAATGTTAGATAATAAGACTCTCCATTCGAACGCTTGCCAGCAACTCGTATGTTAAAATGCTCATCCAAACCAATGTATGTTGGAGGTGGCCCTGAGTTGCTGCCGTCATGAATTTGGAAAAATGTGTTTCGATAAGAAGGTGCACCGTCTACACGAAATTCAGTCATGAAGACAGTTGTTCCTATATTAAGTGGCCAATTTATCTCTTGCCTTTCACTGTGTGCAAATTCTATATAGTTATCTTTATAGTTGTCTCTGTCAGAGGGACAAGAGCCAGCATCTCCTACATGTAGAGTAAAAATAAAAACGCCATCTTGATCTTTAAGTGCATTTTATTTATTTCAGGTGGACAGGAAACTCGATAAGAGTCGCGTTTCCAATCTATGATGGGTATGTGGTGACACGATATGATAAATAGACTAATCAGTACTAATAATAAAACGTTAGAGAAAATCGTTGGGTTATAAATATTGATCATATTACTTATCGTTCTGTTATGAGAATATTTGAACTAGAGGAGAGAGATGTGGTGCCGTTAATAACAGTGAAGTCTTGCATGGGAATTACTCTTTCGTTTCAGGAGAACATCTAGTCACGAATGCAGCACTGCGGTCAATGACACGGGCGGCTTTATGCTGCCGCCTAACAGGCTGCGCCCCCATTGCCGCTATGCCCCAGCTGTGACTAAGCTGCTTGCAGCTCTGTGGAGGCGGCATCACGAGACGGTTGTTTGCTCGTCACGGGTCCCGGACGTAAGCTTGGTCCAGATACAAAAAAACGGCTCCGCCATGCCAATCACCTTCAGCCCGATCGAAGCATGCGCTGGCAACCAGCCGTTTGCCGAATGTCATGAGGTTGACCTTTCGAGGCCTCTTGATGCAACAGATATTCAAACTATCCGGGCTGCGCTGCTGAAACACGGCATGCTACTGTTTCGCGATCAACACGCGATGACACCGGCCGACGAAGTCGCCTTCAACCGCGCTTTCGGCTGGCATGATGACGCGCAATGCGACTTCCTGTTCGGGTTTGGCGCACCGGTCACCGAGCACCGTGTCAGCGGTGCCGCCCAGATGCCTGCTCTGCCGGAGGTTTCGGTCCTCGGAAATGTCCTGCTCGATGACTATCACGGCATCACCAACACGCAACTTGTTCCGGTACTGGGTTTCAGCCATTCGGGCTGGCATGCCGACGGCCTGCACGACATGTTCGACGGCCTCCCCGAAATGACGACAATGTTCAATCCGCCAGGATGGGAATCCAAGGGCGGCGGCGAAACCTATTTCACGTCCGGGGTCTGTGCGCTCGAGAGGTTGGAATCCGGCTTGCTTGATGAATTGTCTCGCTGTGTCGTGGCCTACATGCGCTATCCCAACGACGATGCGCAGGATGAGACTCGGCGGATCATACCCGGTGCCTCGGTAATGGAACGCGAGGGCACATTCCGCAACGGCTTTGCGATCGATCGCCATGATCATGATTGCGGGCTGCACGATTTCGAATTACTGCCCGAACATGCAGAGCAGGCCGGACGTCACCCCTGCATCTACCGGCACCCGGAAACCGGACAGCGATCACTCTACATCACGCCCGGCCAGGCGGTCTGTTTGCTCGATATGGAGACCGGCGCTATCCGACATGGCGTCGACGAAACGGCAGAGTTGCTCTCAGCGGCCCTGTTGCCCAGCGCACTACCGGAAGTGCGCTATGAGCATCGTTGGCAGGAAGGGGATTTCGTTGCCTGGATCAACACGCTGGCGCTGCATAGTGCGTCCGACCCGTCAGAGATCGATGGCCCTCGCCTGATGCACCGGGTCCGCCTTTCGACACCGAAGAGACGCTGGGCCGAAGGGCGCTATCTCGACTTCCCCACGGGAATCTGAACGAAGTACCGGAGCACTGAGAAGGGCCTTACGCTCACTTATGGCAATCCCCCGCCGATTGTCGTGCGAAGCCTGCCCGATGACACCCCAGAAGACATTGAGCGCATGATTGCCGAGGCCACCAATGGAGACGCCACGGCAAACGTCCTCCACATCAAACGTGTCTTTGTTTGAACATAACCTCGTCCGAGGCGGCTCAGGCTGAAGAGATGTGTGCCGCCGCTTAGCAGGCCGCGCGCCCATTGCCGCATAGCCGCAGCTGTGACTAAGCTGCTTCCAGCTATCTGGAGGCGCATCATGAGACGTCAGTTTCTTGCGTTTGCCACAGTCTTTCTGCTGGCAGTTCCGGCGTGGGCGAACTTCGACGATGGTTGGGTCGCCTATGAGCGTGGCGACTAAGGGACTGCGTTCGAGGAGTGGTTGCCACTTTTGAGCGGGCACAGTGGCAGGAATTGCTAGCCCACGTGACCCCAATTGGGTTTCGCCGCCAGCCTCGAGCTTTTCCAGTTGTGCAAGCTGCCCAATTAGATTGAGGCAGAGTTCACCTACCGTAGAAATACGTTGAAGCCTTGCTCCTGTGAGCCATGATTAGACGAGCGGTTCAACCTAGCAACCGTCGTCAACCAAATCGGGTCAGACTATCAACGAGCTTTTGACAACACAGGTGCAACTATGAGCGCGACTAACAAGGTTGTGCGTATCGCACTGTCTGGAGGCCTCATCGGGCTTCTGTTCACCAACCCTCGTCGAGCGCTAGACAAAGCTATCAACGATGCGAATGCAAACGGATGGAGATGTCATCAGATTCTGCCTCACTCAGAGCGCAATCTGCTTGTCGTACTGTTGCAATTGGTCGTTCTCCTACTGACGCTAGGGATGTGGACCTGGGGCGCGGGTTACATCCTTCTTTTAGAGCAGAAACCGGGTGGCGGTGCTCGACAAACAACGCCACGATCCGGGCCTCAGCTACTGCAATGAAAGGGGCAGCATCTACTGGCTCGTCCGATTTCAATGTTAATGCGTTGCCGCCTTTTCGCTCAAGCCAGTTGTCCAGTCGCACGATGACGGATTGTATGAGTTCCGACCAAACCGGCGATTGAACTGCCCGACGCTCCGGGCAGGCCAGAGTGGTGGGAGGACTGGCAGTGAGCGTGGTGTGGTGGGCCTCCAAATTAGCCGTGAAATTCCTGTGCCACTGTTGTACCAGCGACAATATTTGTGGTGGCGTGAAATTATAGAAAGTATCTAACAGATTGTAATTATTCGATAATTAGAGACATTTACATAAGCCTGTTACGTGTGAATGACTTATCTATAGCCTGAGCAGTGTCCAAGGCTAGCACATGCCGATGTTGCCCGTATGGGGCACAGCATGGTCACTCGTCTCTTCCGATGTGCCATGGGCAGCCTGAGCGGTTCCCAGGGCAGGTGTCAGCCCCGTGAGCTCATCAATATTGATGCTAAGGGCGGGCACAGCGGAAGTGCCGACAAGATCGGTAAATGCTTGCATGGGAATACTCCTCAGGGGTCGATCAGGGCCTGGTCGTATGCCCGGCCACACAAATCTGCAGAAGCGAACTATTCTTCCATCACCCTATACGTCACCTGGATTGCCAACAGAAAAGACGCTGATCGGCGGGAATGGTTCAAGCAACTTATCGGTTGATGTGCAGTGCATCCAAGCGTATTATTTAGGTACTATTAGGTAATCGGACGTGTCCGAAGGAGAAAAACTCAAAAAGGTGTCCAGCAATGATTAAAAAATCGTTTGATTCTCCAGATATACTCAAAACTCCTGATAAGACGCATGCGGCAACGGTTGAACTAGGGCCATACAATGCGACCAAGCTGGTACTTGAACCAGGCTGGAGGTGGTCCGATTGTGTCAAGCCACATGTCGGCGGTGATAGTTGTCAGGCTACTCATGTCGGAGTTGTGGTTCAGGGTTCGATGATCTGTATCAATGATGACGGCACAGAAGTTTCTGTATCAGAGGGTGACGCCTATATATTTGCTCCCGGCCACGATGGTTGGGTGACTAGCGAAGTTCCCTTTGTCGGGTATGAGATACTTGGATCGGGCAAAGATTTTGGGGCCTGGAAAAAAGCTGATTAACCGATCAGTGCAAAACATAATCGAGGTGGATCCGGAGGCCGAGCGTCTTCGATGCGGCTGTGCTGATTGATCTGATACTGCTATGGCTACCCATGAAATAACAGGTCAGGCTAATTAGCCCAATTCCCGCAACCGACATGTGCGATTAAGTCCCAAATTTTGACGTTCTAGTGGTCCTTTTTCTGATTGGCACGCTCGAACTGCAGGCCGACCGTGGATACGGCCAATGGCAGTCGTCTGTACGTCACCTGGGTTGCCAACAGAAAAAACGCTGACATATCGGTGA
>CEUQ01187135.1_pt1 | contig 10451 bp, 10 predicted proteins | sample 361491 | NCBI WGS metagenome assembly CEUQ01 (sample SAMEA2622796, study PRJEB7988) | marine metagenome | biome: marine biome (ENVO:00000447); feature: marine epipelagic mixed layer (ENVO:xxxxxxxxx); material: "saline water (ENVO:00002010), including plankton (ENVO:xxxxxxxx)" | depth 120 m | reverse complement strand
TTAGAGTTTGGCTTTGAGGGAAGGGTCGATCTGGCCGCAGTACGCCCGTAGCGAAGGCCGGATCGGACCTTCCCGGTGACCAGGCCACTGGCGCCGGCGGTTTGTAGCCGAGGGAGCTGTGTGGCCGGATCGTGTTGTAGTGCTGTCGCCATTGTTCGACGAGGACCTTGGCCTCCGTCATTGTTTGAAAGATCTCACCGTTCAGCAGCTCGTCGCGATGAAAGCAACTTTCACCTCGATGTTCACTATCTGGCAAAAGATGACGGCACGGTGATCTTCTAGCGATCGTCGACGTTCGATGTGCCGCGAACGTTCTTGTAGCCGTCATAAGTGGTATGCCACGAAACGGTAGACCGTCGCCTTGCGGCTGGCCTCGATTGACTCCGCGGTTGCCTGCCCTGTAAGCGGTAGATCGCGCGGTGAAGGTAGCAGCACCACCCACTCCCGTACAAAGCCAACTCAACTCTGCCCGAAGGTCTATTCCATGCATATTGAACCCTTTGGCGTCGAAATCTGGATGAACGAGTGGGAGACCAAGTGTGAGCTCAACCTCGCGGAAACCTGCGTTGAGAGCCTGACGATCGAACAGCTTCTGGAGCTTTCAGGTCGCAACAGCACCGACCTTTCGGAGCTTCTTGGCATCAAGATGACCTATGGCGAAATCCGCGGCTCCGAACGCCTTCTGGACGCCATCTCGGCACTCTACGAGAACCAGGGGCACGATAATCTCATCGTCACCCATGGCACCATCGGCGCCAACATGCTGGTCCACAAAACGATGGTCAGCCGGGGTGACCGCGTGGTCGCCGTGGTGCCGACCTACCAGCAGCACTACTCGATCCCGGGCACCATCGGCGCCGATGTCCATCACCTCTATCTCAAGGAGGAAAACAACTTCCTCCCGGATGTTGAGGAGCTTCGTGCGCTGGTCACACCCGATACCAGATTGCTGGCGATCAACAACCCCAACAACCCGACCGGCGCCCTGCTCGACCGTGCGATGCTTGAACAAGTCGCACAGATCGCCCGTGCTGCCGATGCCTGGATCCTGTGCGACGAGGTATATCGCGGCCTCGACCAGCATGGCAGCGGCATGACCGCATCGATGGCCGACATCTACAAAAAGGGCATCTCGACAGCCAGCACATCCAAGGCCTTTTCGCTCGCCGGCCTTCGCCTGGGTTGGATTGCTGCGCCTGAAGAGGTCATCGAAGCCGTCTCGATCCACCGCGACTACGACACCATCGCGGTCGCCCGTATCGACGATCACTTTGCCGCCCTGGCGCTCGAAAACCGCGACCGCGTCCTGGAACGCAGCCAGGCGATCACGCGCGGCAATCTTGCCGTACTGGCCGAATGGGTCGAACGGGAACCCCGTATCTCATGGGTCCGGCCGAAATCTGGCACGACCACACTCCTGCGTTTCGATCTGCCCATGACCTCACGCAAATTCTGCGTCAGCCTGCTTAAGGAAACCGGTGTGATGTTCACACCGGGCTCGGCCTTCGGCATGGAAGGCTACGTCAGAGTCGGCTTCGCCAACACACCATCCATCCTCGCTGAAGGGCTGGAACGTGTGTCCGGCTATCTCGCCAAGCAGGAGTGACGACTCAGGCGCCCCTCTCAGTCTTTCAGCAGCACCATCGGGCTGCCGACGTCGACCACACCGATGCCATCATGCGCCTTGTAGCCGATAAGTTCCTGAACACGGCGCGGCATCTTCTTGACCTCTTCCCGCGGCACTGTCAGCAGACAGGCTTCTTCCGTGCGCAGCCAACCCAGAACAAAGCCGAAGAACATGCCGCGGCGCCACTGATCGGTCGAGGTGTTGGCGCCACCCCCATGAATAGCGGTGCCGAGATAGAGCAATGCTGAGCCAGCCTTCATCTCCGCACGCTGCACCTCATGAGGTTGAGCTTCACGTTCCGGATCCCAGAGATGGCTGCCGGGCACAACCTGGGTGCAACCGTTCTCGATCGTGAAATCCGTCAGCGCGAACATCGCTTCCACTTCAAGCAAGGGCTTCGCGGGAGACGTGAAGTACCGCCAGGCGTCTTCATCCCGATGCAAAAGCTGCGCGGTCTCGCCCGGCCCGATCTGGATGAGCTGTCCGGTGTTGAGCAGATAGTCCTCACAGTTCGGCAACAGCAGAATGTCGGCGACACGGGTTATGAAGGAGTCCTCCATGATTTCCCAAAACGTCTTCGACTTGGACGGAAGGCCGTCCAGTCGAATGGTCTGGCTGCCGTAAAACTCGACAAAGAAGTCGTCCGTTGGATGACGCAGACCGGGATCGGTCGTACCGATGACACCATCAACCTCTTGGTTGATGCTGTTCAGCTGCCGCGCGTCGAGCGCGTTTTCGACCACCAACGCCCCGTCCCGATCCAGAATATCTGCCATGACCTGCGCATCGGTGCTGACGTCGACATATTCCAGTGGGCTGGCCGCCATTCTCATCTCCCGCTCATGATTTGCAGACAAATCTAGCGCACAGCCGAAATCTTGAAAGCCCGATCGATCGCAAGCTGAACCAGATGACGCACATAGTACGACGCGAACGCTTCGTTGACGGGACCGGGCGGATCGTAAATCGGATTCCCTGCAGCGTGCGCTTTTCCCGCAGCCATCGCGTTCACTCGGCAGTACCTGACGGAACCACGAAGATCTGACCGGGGTAGATCAAATCGGGATCGGCAATCTGGTTCCGGTTGGCTTCGAAAATCTGTGTGTAGTGAACGCCCTCGCCGTACACCCGCCGCGCGATAAACCAAAGGTTGTTCCCCGGCTGAATCACCACCACGGATTCGGTCGCGCTGGGCATCGTGAAGGCCGACTGCTGGAAGGGTGTTTCAAGCCGCTCGCTGACATCTCCGTCGTCACCCACCTGGTCGACGCGTAGCTCATACTGTCCCTCAGCCAACGCCTCATCCAGAGTCAGGGACCAGTTCCCGTCGTTTCCAACGACGACCGGACCAACCGGCTGGCCGTCGACGTAGGGCACAACCGTGCTCCCGGGTTCCGCTTGCCCTGAGAGCGTCACGGTCCCCTCGTCGTTGTAGGACAGGCTCTCGAGGATCAGATTGTCGCCGCCGGCGATACCGACACCATCGCCCGGCGCCTGGAGAACGTCCACATCACCTTCGCCTTCACGCGGCACGACCACGGCAAAAACCTCTTCGCCTGCGCCCGCAACAGTGTCCGTCGCAGTATCGACGGCCTCTTCAACCATGGCATCGGAACCGCCTGTCGAGAGACTCAGCGATGAGCTGGCCGACGATGAGCTGCTGGCCGCACCCTGCGAATAGCCCGAGGACTCGTCGACCTCGTCCTTGGCCTCAGCAGAGGGCTCTGCCGAAGCGATCGCCGTATCCCCCGATTCGGCGGTATCGGGCACGGCCATCACCAAAACTTCTGCCGATTCCACGACCGTGCCGTCTCCGGCATCGGCCGACAGCCACAGTTCGTGGTCACCCGGCGCAAGCGGTTCCTCAAGCACGATGACCCATTCTCCGTTGTCATCGGCTGTGGTCGTGGCCACCGCACCATCACGCGTCATCACGGTGACATCGGCGCCCGGCGCTGCCGTGCCGGCCATGACGGCATCACCGTCCCGTTCAACACGAACAATGTCGAAACTGGGCAGCGGAACGAAGTCGTCCGGCAGTGTGACGTCGCTGTCGTCGCTTTCGCCATCGAAGGGTGACGATGCGCCGTCTGAATCGCTGGTGCCATCAGCCCCCGCACCGGCGCTCGATGATGAACTGCTGGAGACCTCGGCCGTCGTCGTGTCGGATTTGTCGGCAACCACAGGCTGCTCGTCCTCGCGGGCCATGAAAATGACGACCGCTATGAGAAGGGCGAAGACAGCCAGCGCCGCTATGTCCTGTTTCACGTTCGTTGTTCCCATATGCGATGCCCCCCACGTTACTATCACGATTGGGGCAGAGCGCGAGAGTCCCTTACACGCCGTTCAGGGCAGGTCGACGACGACCTCAAGGCCGCCCAGGCCATGCACGCTGTCGTGGGCACGCAGGGTCACCGCGCCTAGGGTGGGGTCGATCTACCCCCGGAGAGGCTGCGACGGAACGGCTGTTAGTTGACATGGGGATGAGCCAGCACACGCTCGCCCAGGACCGTGCCGTCCGGCGCCAAGACATCCCATAGGTCGGCATAGTGGTCCCATCCCTCATCGCCGTGTTCGACGGTCACGTGGAACGCATAGACGCCGGGCGCGGTTTGCTCTACCTCGACCGCGACAACATCGGCTTCTCCGGCTGCCGCGTCCTCAGCCGATACAAGCGCTCACACCATCGCGACCAGCATCAGGGACAACACTCTTTTCATCATGACCAGGCCAGCATCCATTTGTGTCTTCTGTGGTTCCAGTATGGGCGACAACCCGGCATTCCGCCGTCTCGCCTATGAACTCGGCACGATGATAGCAGAGGCAGACAGGCGTCTGATCTATGGCGGCGGTCACGTTGGCTTGATGGGCGTGGTGGCCGATGCCGTTCTGGCCGGTGGCGGTGCGGTCACCGGTATCATCCCGGGCCACCTCCGCCGCGCCGAGGTCGAACACACCGGTGTCACCGATCTCATCGAGGTCGACGACATGTTCGAACGCAAGCGCCTGATGGTCGAGCGCTCCGATGCCTTTGTCGCCCTGCCCGGCGGATTGGGCACCATCGATGAAATCCTCGATGTCATCACGCTGGCGCAGCTAGGCCAGCACAGCAAACCCATGGTCATGCTCGATGCCGAAGGTTACTGGCAACCCTTCAGGACATTGCTGGAGCACACAATTGCGTGCGGCTACGCACGCGCTGGGATCCGCGACCTCTACGAGATCGTCACTAATCTCGACGGCGTTTTAAGAGTGCTCGGCCTCAAGAGCTGACGTCGACATCAGATCCGAGCGCTCCTTGCACACAACCTCATCGGCGTTATGTTGCAGCGCAACAAGCAAGCCCCAGAATTTGGAGAAACACGATGGCGAAGATTCAGGTCAAGAACCCTGTGGTCGAGCTCGACGGCGATGAGATGACACGCATTATCTGGGCCTTCATCAAGGACCGGCTAATCCTCCCCTATCTCGACATCGACCTGAAGTACTACGACCTCGGTATCGAAGCCCGTGACGCAACCGACGACCAGATCACCGTCGATGCCGCCAACGCCATCAAGCAATACGGCGTCGGCGTGAAGTGCGCCACGATCACGCCCGATGAAGACAGGGTCGAAGAGTTCGGCCTTAAATCGATGTGGCGTTCGCCCAACGGCACGATCCGGAACATCCTGGGCGGCACCGTGTTCCGCCAGCCGATCATCTGCTCCAACGTGCCGCGCCTGGTGCCGGGATGGACCAAGCCCATCGTGATCGGCCGTCATGCCTTCGGCGATCAGTACCGCGCCACCGATTTTGTCGTGCCCGGTGCCGGCAAACTCACGATCAGCTTCCAGCCTGCGAACGGTTCAGAAACGATTGAACGTGAGGTCTTCGACTTCCCCGGCGGCGGTGTCGCGATGTCGATGTACAACCTCGACGACTCGATCCGCGGCTTTGCCCGGGCCTGCATGAACTACGGCCTCAATCTCGGCTGGCCTGTCTATCTCTCGACCAAGAACACGATCCTCAAGGCCTATGACGGCCGCTTCAAGGACCTCTTCCAGGAGGTTTTTGATGCAGAGTTCGCTGACAAGTTCGCAGCCAAGGGCATCATCTACGAACACCGCCTGATCGACGACATGGTGGCCGCGGCGCTGAAGTGGGAGGGTGGCTTCGTCTGGGCCTGCAAGAACTACGACGGCGACGTGCAGTCCGACACCGTGGCCCAGGGCTTCGGTTCGCTCGGCTTGATGACTTCAGTTCTGATGACGCCTGACGGCGGCACCGTGGAGGCCGAAGCGGCCCACGGCACCGTCACGCGCCACTACCGCCAGCACCAGCAGGGCAAGGAAACCTCGACCAACCCGATCGCCTCGATCTTTGCCTGGACCCGTGGCCTGAAATCACGCGGCGAGTTTGACGGCACGCCTGATGTGGTCGACTTCGCCACGGCCCTGGAAGAGATCTGCGTCGACACCGTCGAAGGCGGTGACATGACCAAGGATCTCGCGCTGCTGATCGGCCCCGACCAGCCCTGGCTGACGACCAATCGGTTCCTTGCCAAACTCGACGAAGGCCTGCAGGCTAAGCTGGCCTGAACCGACACCCCGGCGGACCTCGCCAGCTGGCGCCGACACTGGACTGACGATCACGTGAGCCTTTCTTGACAAGATCGTCCCAGGCTCGAAAGACTGGGAGGTCTGCACGTTTGCGCCATCACTCGCAGTTCACGGTGCCATGGCCAAAGAAGAAGCCTTCTCGACCGAGGTTACGACCACCCCAGACGAACTCGCCCGGCGTTTCTGCAAGCTGGCCGAGTTCCGCCGGAGCGCGGTGATCCGTTACATCTAGACGGCCTGGACCGCCCTGGTCATGGGTGTTGGCCTAGTGCTCGCTCTGCCGGCCTTGGTCGACAATCTCGACCGCGCCATCTCGAACTACAGCCTCGTGGACGAGATCAAAAAATACGAAGGCGAACGTCAGGACCTCGTTCAGCAGATTTCATCCGGTCTCGACGGCGCGCGCGAGGCCATTGAGACACTGAAAGACCACCTCGGTCGAGAACACACCGTTTGGGATACAATCGATATCCAGGAAGACCGCTTCAAGATCATCGATATTGACGTTTCAGCAAACGGCAGAATTGTCGCTGTCGGCAACGGACGTGCTGGTGCCACCAGGTTACATTGGCGCACAGCGCGAATCGAACCAGAGCGTCGCGGACTGGCGTCCCCGCTCCGAAGCGCTCCTGCTAATTCAGTCTGCACTGGAAACCATGAACAGCTCATTGGCTGACGCGGATATCTGGCAGCACATCGGACGGATTGCCACACGGGTCGCCGTCATCTTGCTGATTGTCTTCTTGGTCCAGATCATCGTTAACCTCTACCGCTACTCAATGCGGCTTTCCGGCTATTACCGGGCACGTGGCGACGTCATATCCCTGATGCGGGCGGACCCGGGCTACAAGCTCATGCGAATATCAGATATGAATCTCTCCGAGCTTGTCGAGACCTTCTCGCCCGATCAGGTCGCGTTCGATAAATCGCCCCCTTCACAAATACAATCCATCACAGACGCTGCAAAGGGTCAGCCCTGACGGCTAGGGTCCACCGCGCCTATGTGCACCGTACTCCAGGGACCTAAGACACATTCACCGATGTGCGGCAACCCAGTCTGCCAGGTCCGAATGGCCCCAAGCCTCGGCAATGCGGCCGTCCTTCAGCTCCAGGACGACAGTACCGTGGTAATCGAGCTTCTGGCCTGAGCCTTGAAGGCCTTCGTAGCTGCCTGTCAGTGTGCCGGTACCGTGGTAACGCAGCGCCGTCCAGTCGCCGTCGATCAAGAGGAACTCGACCTCGTGGCGCAGATCGGGAAAGCCTTCGAAGAACGGGCCAGCGAACCCGTCGCACATGCCGGACTTTCCACTGTAGTCGGCAGTTCCTGTGTGAATCTTGAAATCGGGCGTGAAGAAGTCGTCATAGCTGTCCAGCCGTTGCTGGTTCCAGAAGACGTCAACCAGGTCACGCATCAGGCGTTCGTTCTGCTCACGGTCGGACATGGGGCACTCTCTGGCTTGGTGACGCCCACTGTCTCAGCAGAACCGGCGCCCGTCACCCCAAAATTTTTTGCTCAATCGCCGCCAGGGCCTGTGCCGCCTGAGCTGCATCGGGACCGCCACCCTGGGCCATGTCAGGCCTGCCGCCACCGCCCCTGCCGCCCAGTTCCGTGACACCGATCTTGACCAGATCCACGGCATTGAAGCGCTCTGTCAGATCATCGGTGACCCCGGCCACGATGGCCGCCTTGCCTTCGTCGGTCGCCACAAGGACAACAATGCCGCTGCCCAGTTGCTGCTTCATCTGATCGGCCATGCCGCGAAGGTCCTTGCCGGGCACGCCTTCGAGGACCTTGGCCAGGACCTTCACACCGGCAATCTCCTTAGCATCGTCGCCCGTCGAGGCCCCGCCGCCGGTGGCCAGCTTGCGCCGGAGGTCGGCGACCTCGCGTTCCAGCTTTCGGCGTTCCTCGACCAGCGCCTTGACGCGGGTTTCGAGATCAGCCGGCGTCGTCTTCAGACGTGAGGACAGACCACGCACGCGCTGGTCCTGTTCGTCGAGATAAACCATCGCAGCTTCGCCAGTCAGCGCCTCGATGCGGCGCACGCCGGAGGCCACCGCACTCTCCGAGACGATCTTGAAGGCTCCGATGTCACCGGTGCGTTCGACATGAGTGCCACCGCACAACTCGGTCGAGAAGTAGTCCTTCTCCCCGTCCTTGTCGCCGGTCGGGGCACCCATGGACACGACCCGCACCTCGTCGCCGTACTTTTCGCCAAACAAGGCCAGCGCGCCCTGCTCGATCGCCTCATCGGTCGTCATCAACCGGGTCGCTACGGCAGCGTTGCGACGGATCGCCGCATTGACCTCGGCCTCGACGGCCGCGAGATCGCCATCCTCGACGGGCTTGGGATAGCTGATGTCAAAGCGCAGCCGTTCGGGCGCGACAAGTGAACCCTTCTGCGTGACGTGATCACCCAGGCGGCGACGCAGCGCCTCGTGCAACAAATGAGTCGCGGAGTGGTTGCCGCGCAACCGGTCACGGCGATCGATGTCGGCCGCGAGTGTCGCCTCATGACCCACACGCGCGGTGCCCTCTACAACCTTGCCAACATGAACATGCATGTCGCCCAGTTTCTTCTGGGTGTCGGACACCGCGATCCGCCCCGACGGCGTTTCGATCATCCCGGTGTCACCCATCTGGCCGCCGGACTCGCCATAAAACGGCGTCTGGTTCAGCACCAGAGCGACATCGTCGCCCTCGCCTGCCGCATCGACGGCGTTGCCGTCCAGAACCACGGCCACAATCTGGCCCTGCGCGGTGGTCGCACCGTAGCCGAGGAACTCGGTCGCGCCAGCCTCCTCACGAAGGTCGAACCAGACCTGTTCGGTTGTGGCATCGCCGGAGCCGGACCACGCCGCACGGGCCTTGGCCTTCTGCTCGGCCATGGCCGTGTCGAAGCCGGCGTGATCGACCGAACGGCCTTCGCGGCGCAACGCGTCCTCAGTGAGATCAAGCGGAAATCCGAAGGTGTCGTAAAGCCGGAAGGCCACATCACCCGGAAGATCGGCGCCATCGGCCAGTTTGTCGGTCTCGTCAGCGAGCAGGCGCAAGCCACGTTCCAGGGTCTCTTGGAAGCGGGTTTCCTCAAGCTTCAGGGTTTCGGTGATCAGTGCCTGACCGCGAATCAGCTCCGGGAAGGCCTGACCCATTTCCCCTGTCAGTGTGGGCACAAGCCGGTGCATAACCGGATCTTGCGCGCCCAGAATACTCGCGTGGCGCATTGCCCGGCGCATGATGCGCCGCAGCACGTAACCCCGCCCCTCGTTCGACGGCAGAACGCCATCAGCGATCAGGAAGGCGCTGGTGCGCAGATGATCGGCGATCACGTTGAAAGACGGACGCGCATCCCCGTCGGCTTCCCGTCCGATGCATTCCTCAGTCGCCCGGATCAGGGTCTGGAAGAGGTCGGTGTCGAAGTTGCTATTCACGCCCTGCAGGATGGCCGCCATGCGCTCAAGGCCCATACCGGTGTCAATCGACGGCTTGGGCAGATCGACACGCTCGTCAGGCGTGATCTGCTCGTACTGCATGAAGACGAGATTCCAGAACTCCAGAAAGCGGTCGCCATCCTCGTCGGGGCTGCCCGGAGGTCCGCCAGCGAGATCAGGCCCCTGATCGATGAAGATCTCCGAACACGGTCCGCAGGGGCCCGTGTCACCCATCGACCAAAAGTTGTCCAAGGTCGGAATGCGGATGATCCGGCTGTCATCGAACCCCGTGACTTTGCGCCAGATCGCCGCAGCGTCCTCATCGGAGGAATGGACGGTGATCAGCAGGTTGTCGGGTTTGAGACCGTACTCCTTGGTCGTCAGGTTCCAGGCGAACTCGATCGCCTGATCCTTGAAGTAATCACCGAACGAGAAGTTGCCGAGCATCTCGAAAAAGGTGTGGTGACGCGCCGTGTATCCGACATTGTCGAGATCGTTGTGTTTGCCGCCTGCGCGGACGCACTTCTGTGCCGTGGTCGCCCGGTCGTAGTCGCTCTTCTCCGCACCCGTGAAGACGTTCTTGAACTGCACCATGCCGGCGTTGGTGAACAGGAGCGTGGGATCGTTGTGCGGCACGAGCGGGCTCGAGGCCACGACCTCATGGCCGTTCTGCCGGAAGTAGTCCAGGAATGTGGAACGAACGTCGTTGACGCTGATCATGGTCGGTCTCGGTACGGTTGGTTGCGGCGTTCTAGCTTGTTTCAGGGGTCGAGGCCAAGGGCGGCGATGCC
>CEUQ01189306.1_pt1 | contig 10478 bp, 5 predicted proteins | sample 361491 | NCBI WGS metagenome assembly CEUQ01 (sample SAMEA2622796, study PRJEB7988) | marine metagenome | biome: marine biome (ENVO:00000447); feature: marine epipelagic mixed layer (ENVO:xxxxxxxxx); material: "saline water (ENVO:00002010), including plankton (ENVO:xxxxxxxx)" | depth 120 m | reverse complement strand
TGATTGGCATAAACGACCAATGGCTTCGGGCTTGTGCCAATCGTTGTTCGTCGGACTTTGCGATGAGTCGCGGATCTGGTGCGCCGTTTTCTATCCATGTAACGAAATCCTCGATAACCTCCTGCGGCAACGGCTCTTTCGGCGGCATTTCCAACCCTTCATAACGAAGCGCGGAGATGATCAGACTCTTATCGATATCTTCTGGTACTACGGCTGGCCCGGATTCACCACCGCGTTGCATTGCTGATTTCGTATCCAGGCGCAAGCCACCCTTTATGGATTCAGCTTGGCCGGAGTGACAGCTATAACAATGCTGCTCAAGCACGGGTTCTATACGTGTGCGAAAAAAGGTGAATTCGTCGGCAAGAGCTAACGTAGTCACGTTAATGACAATGAAAACGGTAGCTGTTTTGAGCAATCGATGAGCTATCACGATATGGTTACGCAGTTCTGTGGCGAGTTCTTATCTTTACAGCCTCATTCTCGCTAATGCGTTAATGGATTACCACTAAGCCAGACTGTATAGCGTTACCGCGCGACGGTTTCTACATCAAACTCAATAAGTACGTAAACGAAATACCTTTGCACTCCAAACCCAATAGTTCTTTATTGCCGGCTTGCAGAGTGCTATATTGCGCGAAAGATCCTTTACAACTCCCGATTTCCTAACGCGACAACAAACTAATGACCAACCTAAATCGACGAACATTTGGAGCAACCATCGCTACCGGCCTTGCGGCAACTGCCGTCCACGCTAATTCAGGAGAAGAAGCTGTAGGCCCCATGATCGGTCATGTGTCCGAATCATCGGCAATACTGTGGTTTCGTCCATCTGATCCCGGCAGGTATGAGCTTCGGGTAACGGAACAACACTCTGAAAATACGATCGTCAACACGACTGAATCTCGGTCCGACAATGATCGGTGTGTTAAGTGGGAGATCTCAGACTTAAAGCCAGCCACGCAATATCGATACGAAATTCACCACGATGGCAGTGCCGTTGCGAGTGATGCATCACAGATATTCAGCACAGCCCCGGCGGAAAACACAAAGGTAAAAACCTGTCTGGCATTTGGCTCTTGCGCGGAAAGTGGCCCTTTGAAACTATGGAGCCAAATGGCAGAACACGGTGCTGATGGACTTGTGCTGTTAGGTGATACGCCATATATCGATACGCTAGATTTGGGCATATTACGTGCCAAGCATCGAGAATTCCTTTCGATCCCACAACTAGCTGCATTCGGTAAGAGTCGCCCCGTGTGGGGAACATGGGATGATCATGATTTTGGTCTCAATGACTCGGATGGCCGTCTCAAAGGAAAAGAGCGTTCACGGAAAGCTTTCATGGAATACCGTGCAAATCAATCATTCGGGCATGACGACCAGGGAATATACACAAAGTTTAGACGTGGCGGTGTTGAAGTTTTCTTACTGGATACACGTTGGTTTGCAAGAACCGAGCCATCACCAGTCGATCCGGAAAAGCCCACGTTACTCGGTAAGCGCCAATGGGCCTGGCTAAAACAGGGATTAGAAGAATCGACCGCACCATTTAAAGTTATTGCATGCGGGATGATTTGGGATGACAAGGAAAACCGCGAATCAGATGACTGGGGTACATATCACTATGAACGACAGGCATTGTTTGACTTCCTTGGTGAAAAGAACATCAGCGGGGTTGTGTTGATTGGTGGAGATATACATTGCTCAAGATGGCTCGAGTATAAGACGAATGAGCAAGTGGGATACCCGATAAGACAATTCATCGTATCGCCCATTCACAACAGGGTTATACCGACACTGAACGTCGCACATCCGGACTTAATCAAAGGGGCTGCGATTCCTAATGTATGGTTGCGTCTTGAAGTAGACACTGGCACATCACCGGCGACTTTACACGCACGATGGATGCAAATGAATGGTCGCAAGATGTGGGACGTCATGCTGACCGAGGATGACCTTAGTAAGTCATAACCAGCTACTACATAACCAGTTGCTAGCTGATAGGGATTCCATGCTTTTCCGAATATACAGCAACCAAGAGGTAACGCCTTACACCGCCTGTGGGAGTACTAAGAATTGTGGAGAATCAGGTGAGCGATTGAATTACCACGACATGCAACTAATTTATACCTCACCGCGTCCAACTGCCGATATAACGAATATTGCGGCAGATTTTCATCTGAGTTACCCTTTATATGTAGTTTGGTAAGAACACAAACCTACTCTGGAAGTCGAATATGCTTAACAGAAGAAATCTCCTGCAAGGAATCGCAGCAGGTGCTGGATCGGCACTTACTGTCAGCATGGATCCTCAACGATTGCTCGCTGCAACCGATGAGTCGCGGACGACCAAACGCGTAATCTTCTTCATGCAAAATCAGGGCTTCGACCCTAAAACATGCATCCCTGAGGGCATGACCCAAAGCGGTTCACTCGCAAACAAAACACTTCCAGAACCGATCAGCCCGCTTGAGTCCTATAAAGACCGCCTTCACATCATCAACGGTCTGCACGGCACTCATACCAGCCCGTCCCACAGTGCATTTTTTGGAGCACTTGGCGGATACCGTGGCGGCGACGGCGTACCACCAAGTGCGTCGACCATTGACTATGAAATCAGTAAAGTGTTGCCGGAAACACTATTGCCACACCTTTGTATCGGTATGGACTCCATTGAGAACATGACTGCCAAGCCCACAGTTGCTAACTTGTCAGCAAGCGGGGCAGGGCAGCCAATCTTCATGCACTCCAATCCAAACCATCTTTACCAGATGCTTTACGGTGGGATTTCAACCGGCGACATCCGACGCCAACACGAAGCACGCTCGAACCTGCTTGAGCAAGTAGAAAAGCTCGCAGCAGCCAAAGGCAAAACCCTGCCAGCCAACACTCAAAAGCAATATGGTCAATACGTTCAAGGTTTCCGGGACGTTAACGGATTGCGCGACCGCCTCGCTAAAGTGTCCGATCACTTACGAGAATTCGCACCGACAGTCGATGAGCGATACACACGCCCGGAATTCGAAACAGACTGGCATGATGCCCTGCTGGAATTAGGCATATCCGCTCTGACTTCCGGCATTACGAACACGCTGACGATCGGGTCCGGTCGCGGTGAAATCTTCGGTGCATGGAAAGGACTCGGTGTCGAACAGCAAGGTCACAACCTTGGTCACATGGCTCAACCGGACAATCCAATCTGGATCAAGATTCGACAGTACAACAGTCGTATGCTCGTAAAGATCATGGAAGCACTTGATAGCATTCCAGAAGGCAGTGGAACGATGATGGATCACACCCTCATCGTTTACACAAGTAATAACGCTGATAAGCAGCACACTAGCGGTGCAAATTGGCCGGTGATGCTACTCGGGAACTTTGACGGGGCGTTCAAATCCGGTTGCTTTACGCAACTTGACGGCAAGCGACCAATCAATGCCCTCTATTCGACGATTCTGGAAATGGCCGGCGCGAAGTGCGACCGATTCAATATGGATGAAAAGCTTGCCAAGAAGTTCGACAGCGGAAACGGCGCAGTCAAGGAAATCCTCGTATGATACGGGTCAGACTGGTTTGGGTAGTACTACTCACACTATGCTTTGTGCCAACAGCCTTCGGAGATAACTACACTCCGGGACAGGTCATTAAAAAAGACTTCAAGAGCCTGGCAGCGTCGTTTCTAATCAAACACTGCGTCGACTGCCACGGTGATACTGATCCTGAAGGCAATCTCTCGCTGCACGACCTTGGTGCGATTGATGACCTTAATTCAGGCGTTTGGAAACGCGTATGGGCGCAGGTAGCGCTCCGCGAGATGCCACCGAAAGATGCAGAGCAACCAGAAGTTGTCGACCGACTGCAATTCACAGATTGGATAGTAGCTGAACTTTCCAGAGTGATGCGTGACAAGGGTGGCTTTTATGACCATCTGGATCCAAACAAAGCAAACTACCTGGACCATAATCTGCTATTTGCAGCGCTGCCACCTGGAATCAAACTCGCACCTACCTCCTCCCCAGCTCGCATCTGGCGTGTGTCACCTCAGGAACATATCACCCGGCTCAATGAGTTGATAAACACTGAGCCCGTTTTTAATCCAGAGCGACCAGGACTGCGGACACATGGCGACGTTGTCCCAACTAATCATGGCGGAGAATTAAAGCTCTATTTCGGAGTCGATCGGATCATCCAATGGCAAGGCGGTACCGTTGCCTATGCAACTGCGGTAAAGAGTGTGCCAGCCATTCTCTCCTCTGCACGTAATCACGGCCTGAAGAACTACCCTCACTTCTATACAGTCAACAGTGCCGAAGCTACTCAGGTAATGGGCATAGCTAACGATATCATTCGCTATATGGCCTATGGCCCGCTGAGCATTGCCCATCCATATCAAATCACCGATGATCCTGATTCCATCAAGGACAAAATGCAGGGGGATATTCGAGGCTTACCGACAAGTCTCGTATACAGCACAAAGACCTTACGGCCACTCACCCCAATTTACGAATTATTAAAAGTCAAAGAACCAACTGAAGAACAGCAACGTGCCGCGGTGGATTTTTTGTTTGAAGCTCTAACGTTTCGCACTCCCACTCCCGAAGAATCTGATGTCTACCTAATCATCCTTCAACAGTCTGTGGACAAACTAGGCCATGAAGATGGTACTGTACTTGGATTGTCAGCTATTTTTCTTGATCGAGATGCGCTATTCCGTGCGGAGCTGGCGGAAGACTCGAAGACTGATCGACATGGCCGTGTCATGCTACAGGATTGGGAATTAGGACTCGCGATCAATCATTCGCTCAGTTACATCAAGCCGGATGAGCAACTCCGTGCCGCGATTGTCGAAGGCCGCCTGCAGACTCGCGACGATGTCAAACGCGAGCTTGAACGCATGCTATCAGACGAGACAATCCGCAAACCTCGCATTCTTCAGTTCTTTCGAGACTACTTCGACTACGATCATGGCGGCTACATTTGCAAAGATAATCGCGCGTTGACAGCTGCTGGTCTAACGGGAAACCCGAATGGTCACTACCGCGCCATGTTTGATGCAACAGCCAGTACTGACCGATTAATCGAACTGATCCTTCAGGAAGACAAGGACGTATTTCGGCAATTACTTACAACGAACAAGATTATTGTTACCGGAGGTGACCGTGTTTACCTAGGCAAGCTAAACACGAAAGAAGAACGGCAGGCATCTATCGACAAAGAAAAGCTTGCTGTGGCAGAAGAAGCTAAAAAAGCAGCAGAGGCATTAGAAGCATGGAAGAAAGCCAATCCTGGCAAAGAACCACCCAAAACTAAGCCCAAGAAACGGCCGGCCGTCAATCACAATATCAGCGTGGCAACCCTTACAGGTCCAAAAGAGTATGTGCGAGTCAGTCGTAGAAGTTTTGGGAATGGTTCTATGCGGCCAGACAGACAACTGGCAACCGTTCCTGAAGATCAGCGATTGGGATTACTTACGCACCCAAGCTGGCTAGTCTCTCACTCAGATGCCATGGATAACCACGCAATTCACCGAGGTCGCTGGATACAAGAGCGATTGATCGGTGGTGGCATCCCGGATGTGCCAATCACGGTTGATGCAATGCTGCCGGACGAGCCCAACACTACGTTGCGAGAACGCATGCGTGTTACGCGGGAAAACTATTGCTGGACTTGCCACAAAAAGATGGATCCGCTTGGGTTGCCATTTGAAATGTACAATCACGCGGGCTTGTATCGGCAGACTGAAGTAGATTTGCCCGTCGACACCAGCGGCGAGATCATCGACTCAGGCGACCCGGCACTTGATGGCAAAGTCTCTAACGCCATCGAACTGATTGAGAAGCTTGCTAACAGCGAGCGTGCAGAACAGGTCTTTGTTCGTCATGCGTTCAGATTCTGGATGGGGCGCAATGAGACTCTCAACGATGCACCTGTACTTCAGGCAGCACATAAGGCATATAAAGAAAACGGCGGCAGCATGAACGCCTTGCTTGTTTCACTGCTCACCTCAGATGCGTTTCTATATCGCAAGCCATAGAAGCCCCGGCGATCCTTACGTGCGGCCTTTATTTCCTTATCTTGGTGACAACCTATCATTCTATTTATCTCGGAATCACCTATGTGAATACCATATGATATCTGTCACCCAAAACACTTGACCGCCCCCGTAAAATCGCTAAACAAGCGAAGCGTGCAACTCCCGCATTCCGCTCTCCATAATTGGTAACGGAATGTCTGCGGTTACTTCGATAAGAGTTACTTGATTGGCAGCAACGGCCGATTCGATCGCACTGGGTAATTCCTGCAGATCATCAATTCGAGTAGCGGTGACGCCAAACGATTCGGCTAGTTTAAGGAAGTCTGGATTGACCAATTCTGCACCGATGGATCTACCGTAACGGCTATCCTGCTGAGGCTTCAGCACACCATAGCAATTATTATTGAACACGATTAGCACCACTGGTAACTCAAACTGCACAGCAGCCGCGAGTTCCTGACAGTTAAATAAGAAGCCCCCGTCTCCGGATAAACAAACTACCGGACGGTCCGGCATTGCCTGCTTAGCACCTATCGCCGCAGACAAGCCGTAACCCAACGTGCAAAAGCCCCATGGGTAGAGATTAGATCGCGGGTGGTGCACGCCAACTAACCGGCGCGACCAATAAGCTGCAAGCGTTAAGTCACTTACTAATATTGTGTCTTCTGGCAGTCCGGCGTTTAGTGCATGCACGAGTTCTATGCCAATCGGTGCAATCTCTTCACATGCATCTAAAACCCCTTGGCGTGCAGCCGTAATATCTGCCGAACGATCTGGATTTGCAATTCTCTCGCTTGATTCTAGCAGTGCATTTACCCCGCAAACAGTTTCACGGGCGTCCGCGACGATCCCAAGTGTAGCTCCATAATTCCGTCCCATTTCCGCATCATCAATATCCACATGGATAAGAGTGGCTGGTGGCTTAAAAGTCCAGCTGTCCGTATCTTCCTGCGTGAACCGTGAGCCAACGGCCAGCATCAAATCCGATTGCGCCACAAACTCCTGCCAGGCAGGATGACAAATATTGGTACCAGCTGAGAGTGGGTGGTCATCATCAATCGCACCTTTTCCCAGAACAGTCGTGAATACCGGTGCATTTAGCGATTCGGCAAGTTTGACCAATTCCTCTGAAGCACCACTGCTATTAACTCCGCCACCGGCCCAAATAATCGGCGTCTCTGCCTGTGTCAGTAGTTGAACCGCTTGGGAAAGCTGTTCAGAGGATGGAGTTGCCGTTTCTACACTGCGCTCCTCAGCGATTTCTACTTCAGCAGAGGCATCGAGGATATTGCAGGGGATTTCGAGGACAACGGGACGCGGGCGACCATTACGCATTTGATAAAACGCTTCCGCAACGTAAGCGGATATTTCTTCAACAGTCTTTGCAGTAGCACTCCACTTAACCACAGGCTCAAAACACGCCAACTGATCACGACATTCGTGAATAATCCCTTTTTCTTTTCCAATGAAGTCTGTGGGAATTTGACTGATCACGCACAAGACTGGCACAGAGTCAGCATACGACGTGCCCAGTGAAGAAATTGCATTAAGGGCTGCAGGTCCAGAGGTGCAAAAACAGATACCCTCTTTACCGCTTGCCCTCGCATATCCATCTGCCATAAACGCAGCCCCTTGCTCGTGGCGTGCGGTTATGTGTTTGATATCAATGGCATTAATCAGCGCATCATACGCCGCAAGATTATGTGTACCCGGTATGCCAAACACTGTGTCAACAGCATGGGCTTCCAGTGATTTCACGAGAGCTTCCCCACCGGTCGTTTTCATTCGTCGCTTCTTTCATCTCGGAGATCTCATTCCACCCCATCTTCAGGGTTACTACAAAATACCCGATAACGGCAATCACGGTGTCGGTGCGATTAGAATTCTTCGCCGCATTCACCAATCCTGTTACTTGCAAATCCCAACAGGTAGAATCACCACTATGATAAAACACACCATATATGCCGCGTTATTAACTCTAAGCATTACGACATCAACATTAGCTGCAGAAAAGTGGGCTGATGAGTTTGACGACTTCTCGCTAGATCGCTGGACACCTCAAACCAGTGGATTGCAACTGGTAAACATGCCACCGCCGGATGGCGTGACAGCTCGTAACGGTGTTCTGGAGATATTCGAACCCCTTCGTGGTGCCCGGCTTACATCGCGAGATCGTTTTCTTTACGGCACCTTTGAAGCAAGAGTGAAAATAACGCCCAAAGGACTTCAGTACATAGGATTCATGTCACGCTCCCCATGGGGTGCCCACACGTTGATGTGCATGAGCATCCCCAGCGGACACGGATGGGAACTGGTCACTTCCAACAACATGAACGGCGGCCACGCCGGGTTTGGAAAGGCGGTCGAGGATGGCATTTGGGCGACGATCACGATCACCTGGCGGCCAGAACGTGTAACACTCGATGTCGACGGCAAACGTATCGGCGAACTCACCGACCCCATGAAGATTCCGAATCAACCCATTCCACTAATCTTGGATGCTTACGCCTCAAATCGTCTGGAGGTGGATTACATCCGCATCTCGGACACAACAGTCGCTTCCTCAAGTGCGTCCAAACTACCAACGGCACCATCCGAACCAGACCTTGTTAGCATTCATAGCTCTCACTGGAATCTCGATATCGACACGAACTCTGGAATCGCCACTTCAATCGAACAGATATTTCCACAGCAACAACTATGGACTCCCGACAACTCAGCCGCAGTGGATATATACGCTAGGAATCTTGATAGTAATGAGACGACTCATTTCCACCGCGAGAGAAACACACGGAATGATGGTGAATTGCGGCACGGTCGCAACTCTCGAGGATTTCAACTTGCACCATCCGACGCCCCGTGGAAGGAGAAGCTTACAACTCATATCACCTATGAGTTGATCGAAAATGATCTTTCGATCAGAGCTGAATTTACAGCTCTGCAGGACATCAAACATCCGACTGAAATAGGGCTCGGAATTCCGTTTATTGCCGATCAGTGGCAGCGCAACGCCATCCCTAGATTGCCTTGGTTTGAATTGGATCCGAGACAAAACTCGGATGTTCGTCTACCATTCCTTGCAGACCCGCATGATGCAACGGTGACTTCCGACGAAGGAAGCTGGGTACACTATCCATGGGGAATCTTTCAAAACAACAAGTCGAGCGTGTTTTGGGGGAGCATGGATATCGGGAAACGTGTCGTTCTCGCGCCGGGAAACAACGGAGCAGGTCCAGCAATCACACTGGCACCGAAACGGTGGACTGCTGGAGAGTGCAAAACACTTTCGCTCCGATTGCGTGCCTTCCGACCTGGCACGACAGAGGTTGTACGCTGGTATTTGAGCAACTGCATCAGCAGCGACCCCTTAACCAACGATCTCTTTCCGGTTTCTGACTGGGCGCCACGCACTCTTCCAAATGGCGGCGGCTTGGGAATGCCCGACATCCGGATCTCCGATGTAAACCCCGACGTTCAGGAAGGGTACTTCCAACGGGTTATCGAAATGCTGAAACAGTACCATGTTACAAATCTCTGGTTCGGCACGTGGCACAATATAGACGGAAGCTACCCGCACAGTGGTAAGTGGATCTGCCCAACTGGACTGAATGTCACCGCTGAAGCCTTAAAAGCTGAGATTCAGCGGCTAAAGGGGCTCGGACTCAAACCCTGCTTATACACATATCAATTTATTACTCCCGAGCTTCTGGGTCCCGAACAACAAATCCCGTCGAGAGACTGGGTGCTGCATGACACCCTTGGCAAGCTATCCATGTTCGATAGTTTCACGGCCGGTGAGACGAGGTCCGGTGCAGAGTGGTTCACACCGGAACTAGCTGAAAGAATCGGATCCAACAAAGTAACTTGGGCCAACGTTGACTATGGAAGAAAGGAAGTGCGGGACTTCTTCTTTGACAGTATTACAAAGGCCATCGACTATTATCGGCCTTCCGGAATCTGTTTCGACTACGGCTGGGGAGTTATTCCCTGCAATGCCACGTATAGCCCGGGCAATCCTGCAACAAGTCAGCCACATGCCCGCCTTCGACTGCAAGCTGACATTCGCGAGTGGATACACGAACACCACCCTGAAATGATCATTCTGATCAATGACAATCCCGGCACACCTAGTCAGCTTATGGCCGATTGTCAGTTAGTAGAAAGCTCTGACGTCATGTCTGATCTTGACCTTGAAGCGGGGCGAGCTCTTTCATCGGCCATGTCCAGCATGGACTATTACACGGATCACGATGAGGTTCGCTGGTCCAGGCAAGTGATGTCAGATCTCTCACACGGTTGTAGCATCGGCATGCCGTTTTGGATCCCGATCAACGGGCCGGATGACTACGTTAACACATGGCAGGCTTTTTATGATTTTTCGGCAAAAACAACCGCATTACCAATCGTCCCGCAGAGTGACGCAATCACCAGCGATACGTCG
>CEUQ01004852.1_pt1 | contig 10484 bp, 6 predicted proteins | sample 361491 | NCBI WGS metagenome assembly CEUQ01 (sample SAMEA2622796, study PRJEB7988) | marine metagenome | biome: marine biome (ENVO:00000447); feature: marine epipelagic mixed layer (ENVO:xxxxxxxxx); material: "saline water (ENVO:00002010), including plankton (ENVO:xxxxxxxx)" | depth 120 m | reverse complement strand
GTGGATTCGGCTATCAGGATTCCAAAGTTCGTAATCAGCCAAGTTTAGGGTCAGCCGTTTCCTATTTGCAGGGCCCTGTGGATCAGGCCATGCCACCGTTTGTCAGCATGGTTTATCACACGAACAATAATTGGCGAGATCCGGGGCGAGCGGGATTCGTCGGCTCAGCACATAAACCATTCCAGCCCAATGAAGAAGGCAAAGCGGATATGGTTTTACAGATGTCACGCAACCGTTTGAACAACCGTAGTCAACTGCTGCAATCGGTAGATCGGCTAAAACGAGCGGTCGAAGTTTCCGACGTCATGCAAAGTGTGGACTCCTACACGGAACAAGCCCTCCATATGCTGACGAGCAGTCGCCTACTCGAAGCGCTCGATATCAGCAAGGAATCACCCGAAACGATAGCTCGCTATGGAAAAGGGAATCAGGATGCCGTCGATGACGGTTCGCCAATGAACAATGAGGACTTCCTGATAGCACGACGTCTGGTGGAAGCCGGAGCTCGTTGCGTCTCGGTCTCTTTCGGACGCTGGGATACTCACTCGTGCCGCAAAGCAGGCGATCTGGCATATAAAAACAACTTCGCTCAATTACGTGAATACCTTCCGCGTCTTGAACAGTGCCTGCTGGCATTAACCCAGGATCTCAAAGAACGAGGACTCGAAGAAGATGTCGCTGTCGTCGTCTGGGGAGAAATGGGGCGAACTCCTCGCGTCAATGCAAATGGCGGACGCGATCACTGGCCTGCTGTTTCCGGATGCATCCTTGCCGGTGGCGGGTTTAATCACGGACAGGTTTTGGGCTCAACAACCCGGCTCGCAGAACAAGCAAAAGATCGCCCGATCCATTATCAAAACGTCTTTGCCACACTCTATCAACATCTGGGGATCGACGTTGCCAAGGTAAAGATTCCTGACTTCAACGGTCGGCCACAGTATTTGCTCGAGCATCGGGACGCCATTACTGAATTAGGTTAGACGAATTGCGAGTTGATCAGGTCGATTCTTCATCGAGTGACTGATTATTCGCATTCGCAGTAATCACCGCTTCAATCTGGTCCAGACGTTTATTCATCTCTTCCTGATATCGCTGTAGCTCTTCAGATTCCTCGCCCACATAAAGCGACGTCAGCGTCGCGGTAAAGACTCCCACCAGAATCATCCCCGTGATGATGAGAACAACGGTCAGAACGCGGCCAACAATCGTGATCGGATTATGAATATCTCCAAACCCGCCAGTCACCACCGTCGTAAAACTCCACCACATTCCGCCACCGATTGTCTTCACATCGTTTTCACCGGTCACTAAAGCGCTTTCAGCGTAATAAATGGCCAGGCCACCGATGAACATCACCGCCAGTCCCCATTTCAGCGAACGTTTCATTAATTTGACGTCCATCGCATCCTGCAGCTTGTCCATCCCTCGCCACAACATCAGGAACACGCGTAATGCACGTAAAACTCGAGTAAACCTCAGCAGTCTGGCAAAACGACCAACACGGGCAATCCTTCCAAATCGAGATAACTGTGCCTCGCCGGGAATTGGAATCGAAGTCACAAAATCTATCCAGTAGTTCTTCCAATACCAACGCTTCGACCGAGCACATCGAAGCCGCACCACAAACTCAAGCATAAAGATCGCACAACAGACCACATCAATCCAGAAAATGGATCGTGGGGTCAACCAATTGGGACGTTGATACTGCTCAAAGGTCTGATACTGAGTATTCTGCAACTCAAATCGTTGAACGACTCCATCCCAGGCTGCCGATTCAGACTCATAATCAGAAACCAAATACTGATGATCGCCGACTACAAAATATCCCCATTTCTCCGGAGCGAGTGAATCATAGGCGAGCAATCCCAGTACAAAGAAAATCAGTAACATAATAAATGCCTGGATCAAGTTAACGACCCAAAAACCACCAACAAGTCTGGCAAATTTGTCATTCAAATAGTTGTACTCGATCGCATCCATGACACGTTCGCGTAAAGATTCGATCTCCTCTGTTTCATTGGAAAGCAAGCGAGCACGCTCGCGAACTCGTTTGAAAATCCCGATATCACCCGCAGCCAGACGTTGTTCAGTTTCGACCTCCAAGTCGCTTGCCTGCTGTGATAAATCGGCCAAATCGTTATCCAGATTGGCGAGCATCAACTCCAACGTCTCGGTCGACGTCGTAGAAATCCCAAGTTTATTGAGACGTATTAAAGACGCTTGAATGCCTTGCATCGGAGGCGTTTGAGGTGATGATTGAGGAGGTTGTGTAGTCATAGATTGAAAATCAATTGCTCATTCCCGAGACTTTCAGATACTCATGAAACCATTCAGAATTCCATGACTTCATGATTCTAAAATAACCTCAAGTGGAGCAACTTAAAAATCAAAACTGCGAGAATTAACTTGCCGTTATTCAATCTCCAAAACAACCTTGCCGAACTGCTGACCGGTCTCTAACTTCTTCATGGCCTGATTGACGTCTTCTAACGCATAGACAGAATCGACTCGAGGAACCAGCTGATGCTGATTAACGCAGGCCAGCATCTCTTGAAAATCCTGATCGGATCCCATGGTGGAACCGATCAGCCTGAGTTGTTTCCAAAACAGTTTGAAGAGGTCAACGTTTTCCGGAGTCCCTGCCGTTGATCCATAATTCACAAGTCTGCCACCTGCGGCCGCAATTTGAAGCAACGTTTTATAACCGGATCCACCAGCGCCATCGATAATCACATTGACCGGACCATGCCCGGTAAGCACTTGTTTGCCCCAATCAGAGTCGGAGTACAAGAAACCCGCTATGGCTCCCTCGGCACAAGCCTGATCAAGTTTTTCCTGTGAGGACGATGTCACCAACACTTGCGCACCTAACGCCAGCGAGAATTGCATGGCCATAAGCGCCACGCCTCCACCGATTCCGTTGATCAGGACCAGACTATCAGCAATTACCTGTCCCCGGGAAACAGCACGATAAGCAGTCACTCCGGCCAATGGCAATGCCGCAGCCTGACGCCAATCCAGATGAGTTGGTTTTTCATAAACAGACTCCAGCGGCACTGCAATGAGCTCTGCAAAAGTACCATGTTGCGGCATCCCTAATATGTGAAACTGCGGACTCTGAAACTGCTCTTCAGCACCCCAATTCAGCCCCGGATTGATGACGACCTCTTTTCCGATCCAATCCGGGGAAACTTCCGCTCCCACAGCTGTGACCACTCCCGCTCCGTCAGAACCCTGAACTACATTGGGCTGGATGCCCGGATACATTCCCCGCGTAATCCAGTAATCCCGTCGATTGAGCGCTGCCGCTTTTAACTGAATCAACACTTCTCCCGCGGACACTTGAGGATCAGATTGCTGACCGACATGCAATGGTTGATTGATCTCTGTAAATACTGCTGCACGCATCAGAGCGATTACTTCCCTTCGCTGGCCCAGGTTCGCATAAGCTCAATGTTTTTCTTAATGGTATTAATATGTTCAATCGGACGTCGTCGAGCTTCCATCGTATCAACGTAAAGCTTCATATCACTATCAAACATCGCTGTGGGTTCGGGATTCACACCGTGGTCACCCGTCTGTTTTTCCCATCGATGAAGTGACTTACGAAAATGTCTTAGTAAATCAGCATAGGCCGGATCCTGAGCCAGATTATTGATTTCATGAGGGTCTGATTTCAAGTCGTACAGTTCTTCCGCCGGACGGGCAGACGCCAGCAATTGCTGTTGTACTTCGTTTAGGTCACCGTTCAGCCCTGCTTCTTTGAATGACTTTATGATCGACTTGTTGTCTTTATAGGCATTGGGCTGCAGATGCGGGCGTTGATGCAAATAGTTTCGAATGTATTTGAAATTCTGAGTTCGAATACTCCGCAGATGCTCCACCGTTTCATCGCATCGGTCACGAGCTGCAAAGACTGCTCGTCGCGGCTTGTAGTCATCTGCCATGATATCTTTGGCTTGCATGCTGTCTGGAATTTCAATCTTTGCATAGGCCAGAGATAATGCCGCAATATCAATGTGCTCGACCAAATCGTCACGAACTTGACCGGCTTCAATGCCAGGTCCGGCAATAACCAAGGGTACGTGCAATCCTTCGTCATACATAAACTGCTTTCCCCGAACATGACTGATTCCATGATCTGTCATGAAGAGTACAATCGTATTATTCAAATCTCCTTCTTCTTCGAGCTTCTTTAGAATCTCTCCTACTACGCGATCGGTCTCACGCACGGAATCCAGATAGGCCGCCCAATCCTGCAGAATAATATCTGTGTCCGGGTAATACGGAGGCAACGTCACATCCCGCGGGTCCGTGGAATTACCGAAGGTCTTTTCAATGCGTGCAACAAACCGCTCTGTCGATTCCTGAGTGCCACCACGCAGTTTTCCACCCGGCAGTTGAATCTGAGCAAAAAATGGCTGGCCTTCTTCACGCCGGGCCCAATCCGCTCCGTTGTACATCTGAGCATCCCATTCAAAGTTGTAATCTGTCTTGCCAAGTCGCTCGTCATCCCGAATGGGCCATCCGGTGACCGTTGTGTAATACCCTGACTCCTGAAACAGCTCCGGGATGGGGCGAACTCCGTCAGGTAAGTGAATCTTTTCAGTACCCCGGCCGCTACGATGATGATGTGCTCCTATCGAGGTCTGGTACATCCCGGTAATGAACGCGCTGCGGCAGGTCGAACAAACAGGTGCTGTCACATAGGCATGATTGAATTGGACACCCCGCCTGGCTAATGCATCAACATGCGGCGTCTTAATCAACTCTTCACCATAGGTCGAAAAATGAGCCGACATATCGTCCACAATAATCCAGAGGATGTTGGGCGAATCGGCGGCTCGCGTCTGCGTTGCTGTCAACGACGCGATCAAGACAACGATCGTGGCCAGAATATTCTTATTCATAAAGTTGTTCTTTCCTGTAACGTAGTAAGCAGCACGACCAACTAATCTGCTTTGTACAAATGCTGTCCTTGTCTGGCGGCTCGAATTGCTTCCTGAGTGTCCAGTTTAGCTCCGGGGTCGTTTTGAGACTTCATCCAACTGTGTAATTCATTTTGCAATTGCCGTTGAATTTTCAAGGACTGCGTAACATTGACCAGATTGGTGAGTTCATAGGGATCCGTAGCGGTGTGATACAGCTGTTGTGCCGGTCGACGCGTGTATCGTCGAACCAATTTGTATATCTCAGGCTTGTCCATGGACGACCAAACCCAGGTAGCCCAATAGGGGTTATTCAATTCACCATTTCCGCGAGATCCCATCAAATGCTTTTCGATATAAATCTCGTCGGGTAGTAGATTCTCAATATAGCGATACTCGCCATTGCTAACCGTACGAATCGGATAACTTGGTCCTTCGGGAATATTGTTATGCATCCCATAGACATATTGTCGATGTTGTTCCGATTGGGCGAAGAGCACGGATGAAAACTCCCTGCCGTCATATTGGCGTTTTTTGATTTCACCGCCAGCCAGATTCACTAATGTCGGCAGGACGTCTGCGTACTGCACCAATGCGTCTGTACGTTTTCCAGCGGGAATTTTCCCGGGCCAGCGAGCAACCAATGCTGTATGAAGTCCCGTATCCCAATTAGTCCATTTGCAACCCGGAAACTGTGCACCTTGTTCCGACGAAAACAGAACGACCGTGTCCTCCGCATTCCCCGACTGCTCCAGAGTTTCCAGCAATTCCCCAACCTGCCCGTCCATATAAGTAATCTCTGCCAGATATCTGGAGAAATCCTGTCGTGTTCGGGCTGTGTCGGCAATATTCGGCGGCAGTTTCAGGTTAGCTGGCGGGTAGGCACTCGCATCGCCCATCACCCACGGCACGTGAGGCTCGACCAAAGCGACCACTAAACAGAAGGGGTGTCGTTGATCTCTCGAGATGAACTCTTGAACATCCGTCAGAACATGTGGTTGTGTCGGGTTACGAACACAATTGGAATCAAAGCCTTGTACTTGTTCAAAGGGGAAAGCCGCCGCTGGTTTAACATGCACTTTACCGGCTAAACCTACTCGGTAACCCAGTGCAGACAAGTGTTGAGGCATCCCAGTCATTGAGTCGAGGCTTGCCGAGTGATTCCAGGCACAGCCATTACTTAACGGATACTTGCCTGTATACAGTTCGGCCCGGCAAGGCTGACACATCGCTTCTGATAAATAGGCACGATTGAAGGTTAGGCCCTGGCTGGCAAGTCGATCGATATTCGGGGTCCTGGCATTTTCACCTCCATACAATGGCAAATCATTGTAGGTACAGTCATCTGCCATAATGATGAGAAAGTTTGGTTGTTCTGCGGCGATGACCATGGAGCATAGCCCCAGCCATACCATCAATGTAACTATTGTCTGTCTCATCATTCTTCCGTGTTTCCGGTAGCTCTCATGTTACGAGCAAGCCACTGGTCCTGAATCTCTTTTAACTCTGCTACTTTCTCGGACGTCTGTTCGGTCATCGGGAAGATAGTATAACTTCCATCGCTTACCACAGTTACCGGAGACAATTTTCCAGCCATCAGACCATCCAGTCGAGCCTTTATTATGCTCCCAATCAATCGAGCTATGCTGTGATACAGCAAAACAAAGCTCAAAGAGTTTTAAAGGTACGTAGCTTCATGGAAACTCGCAATGTGAATGAATCTATGCCTGAAAGAGTTCCTTCTTCACATTTCCGTGAACATCAGTGAGTCGGTAGTCTCGTCCCTGATGTCGATAGGTAAGTCGTTTGTGATCCAATCCCAACGCATGCAGAATGGTGGCATGCAGATCATGAATGTGCCATCTGTCCGTTGTCGCATCAAACCCGAATTCATCCGTCTCGCCAATTGATTTTCCTCTGGCGACTCCACCACCGGCAAACCACATCGTGAATGCCTCAACATGATGATCACGTCCAACCGGTTCTCCGGGCATTAAACTTTTTTGGGCGACCGATGAGCGTCCAAATTCACCACCCCATATTACGAGTGTATCCTCCAATAATCCCCTCTGCTTGAGGTCGAGAATCAGCGCGGCTGATGCCTGATCAGTCGTTTTGCACTCACCGGGCAAGCGTTGATAAATACTGGTGTGATGATCCCAGTCGCCGTGAAACAATTCCACAAATCTAACACCACGTTCGACTAACCGACGGGCTAAAAGACAGTTTCTGGCATAGGAAGGCTTATTCGGATCGGTAATTCCATAGTGATCTAAGGTTGCCTGAGTCTCGCCGGACATATCAAGCAATTCCGGTGCACTCGACTGCATTTTGAATGCCAGCTCATAATTCGCAATCCGTGTATCTATATCCGGATCTGCGTTCTCCCGCCCCTTCAAACGGTTTAATGCATTAATCGCATCAACCGTTGATCCCTGGCTCTGCCGGGAAAAACCTGCAGGACTCTCAAGATTCAGAATCGGCGGTCCATTAGACTGCAAAGGCGTTCCCTGCATGGTCCCCGGTAAAAATCCCGGACCGTAATTCGCACCTTTACTGCGGGGATGCATCCCTGATCGTAATACCATAAATCCCGGGAGATTCTCAGACTCGGAACCCAGTCCATACAGCACCCAGCTCCCCAGACTTGGACGGCCGAAGCGTCTCCAGCCAGTACTCAGTTGCAGTTCGGCAAACATATGATTTTGATCTTCGGCCTGACAGGTATGAACAAACGAAATCTCGTCAACGATACCAGCGGTATGTGGCATTAACTCTGAAACCCATTGACCACTTTCTCCATGCTGCTGGAACTTATACGGCGTTCCCATTAGCTTTGGGTTGGACTCTTTGATCTGAGCAAACTCAACCCGATCAAGAAAAGACTGCGGTAACTGCTCACCATCCCGCTCATTTAACACAGGCTTTGGATCAAACATGTCAAATTGACTGGGAGCACCGATCTGGCACATAAAGATGACATTTTTCGCCGTTGGCTTATGATGCGTTCTACCAGTTGGTTTGAGATCTGCGCATAACCCATCGGCTGCCAACATCGAAGGTAAGGCCAGCGATGCAACTCCAAGAGCATTATCTTTAAAGAATCGTCTGCGGCTATTCATCATTCTCGCATTATAAACTCATCCAGATTCATGATGGCTCTGCAGACAGCCACCCAGGCGGCCTGCTCACTGTGACTTAGTTTGGTTTGGCTATGATCCAAACCGTACGCACCGATGGCACGTTTGGCTGCGATTGTATCTTGTTTAAAAAAGATTAACTGTTCGGCTAACAACTTGCGAACAATTGACCTTTCCTCTTGAGTACCTTGACGGTTAAGTGCTTTGCTAAAAAGAAACTCAATCCTCTTTTCCTCGCTCTCAGAGGCTAACAATAGTTGTTTTGCAAATGCCTGAGCAGCTTCGACAAACAGCGGATCATTCAATAATGCCAATGACTGAAGTGCGACGTTGGAACTGGTTCTCCGAGTACAGGACGTTGTCAGTTCAGGGCCGTCGAAAATTGTAGTCATGGGATGAGGCGTGAGCCGCCAAATATACGTATACATTCCTCTTCGATATCTGTCTGCTCCCTGACTTTCAACCCAGGTTGCAGGAGTTGCTCGAAAATCAAGTATTCCATCCTGCTGAGGAGGAAAGACACTGGGGCCACCAATTGGATTTTCCAGTAAGCCGGCGACAGATAACGCGTTATCCCGCAAAACCTCAACCTCTAAGCGAATTCTTTGCTGCCCCTGAAATAGACCTTCATGCCCATCCTCTCTGTAACTAAAGTCTGACGACTGTTGATAGGTGGCTGAAAGAACAATGGAACGTATGACACTTTTAAAACTATCCTGCTGCTGAATCAGTGTTGCCAAATGATCCAACAACAACAGGTTGCCGGGGCGAGCAGTCTGGACACCAAAATCATCCTCAGATTCAACAATCGCCTGACCCATCAATCTCATCCAAATCCGATTTGCCATCACTCGCGCAAAAAGCGGATTTTCACGTGCAACAATCCACTCCCCCAATGCCACTCTGTCAGGGGCTTCCTTTTGCTGGTGTTCCCATTTGATTTGATGTAGAAACGCGGGTGTATCTGATTGAACTTCTTCACCTAGCTGCCGGGGATTTCCACGCACAAACATATGTGTCTTGCGGTTATCCTGCGCAAAGACGAGTGTGGTGTCGGGTTCAGGCTTTTGATTTTGAATTTCGTCACGCTTTGCAATCAACGCAATTCGCTCAGCATTCTTACTTTGAAAATAATATTCCAGCTGTGTGATTTCCGCTTCACTACGGTCAGCAGCAGGAACTTTTAGCAAGGTCAACACGGTCGCTTCAATCTCTTCTTGTTTAGTCAAAGCAGATGCAACAAGTTTCTCGAGATTGTCTTTAATCGTCATGTCGATCTTTGCAATCTGTTCATTGCTTACCGCTAACTGTTGATTAATACGGGCAATGCGATTCTTTAATTCCGGTGGGCTTAAATCCATAGGAACGGCACTCGCACCATGGAAAAATGCGAACAGTTGGTAGTATTCTTTTTGAGTAACAGGATCGGTTTTATGGTCATGGCATTGAGCACACTCCAGTGTCAATCCAAGAAATACGGCTCCCGTCGAATTAACCCGGTCAAGCACGGCCTGTTCACGAACGCCGCCGTCGAGCATGGCATTACAGTGAAAGCCGGAGGCTACTCGATTCTCATCTGTAGCCCGGGGTAACAAGTCACCTCCAATTTGTTCAATGACGAATTTCGTAATTGGTTTATCCTGATTCATGGCACGAATCACCCAATCACGATAATGCCATATCTTTCGTGGACGATCTAATTCATATCCGGAACTGTCAGCGTAACGTGCCAGGTCGAGCCAGTGCCGGCCCCAGCGTTCCCCAAGCCGTGGATCGCTAAGCAGTCTATCAACGAGCTGTTGATACGCGTCCGGGTCTGAGTTTGTTTCAAATGCTTTCACTTCTTCAACCGTCGGGGGTACACCGAGAAGGTCGAATGATAGGCGTCGGATTAGTTGGTAGTCTAAGGCACGAGGAGCGGGCCGGAGTCCTTCCTGTTCGAGCTTCGCGAGTACGAAAGTGTCGATGGGACTACGCGGCCATGACTGATCCCGGACTGGCAGAACGACTGGATCGGCAATTGGTTGAAATGCCCAATGCTCGGACTGTTTCACATCACGCAGTCCCTTTGCTCCCTGCCGGATCCACTGGGTCAATAACTGAATCTCGTTTCCAGTGAGCTTCGCGGCCTCTTGCGGCATCCGCTCAAATTCATCCTCTGAATTTATACGCTGCAGTAACAGTGACTGGTCAGAATTACCCGGAATAAAGGCGTGCCCGCTATCCCCGCCTTTGATCGCAGCATCTTTCAAATCGAGTCTCAGTCCGCCTTCACTTCGTTGTCCGTTATGACAACGGAAGCACCTGGCCTGCAGAATCGGTAAAACGTCCGAATCATAGGATACCTCGGAACCATCCTGCGCAGACAGATTCACTCTAGCTGATAACCCGACAGCCACTACCGCCAGAACGATGT